>BNJU01001078.1_pt1 | contig 318876 bp, 397 predicted proteins | sample 8539281 | NCBI WGS metagenome assembly BNJU01 (sample SAMD00202456, study PRJDB9452) | human saliva metagenome | isolation source: human saliva | place: Japan
TTACACCCATTTGAATTTGAAACACCATCATCAACAACTACCAATACAACAAATGACGAAACTGATGTTCCAAGTACACCAAACTTGAACAATACTGGTTCATTCTTTAATCAACAAAATTAATTAATATTAAATTGTTGGAGAGACTTTTTTCAAATGAATTAAGTCTCTTTTTATTTTTTTAGTTTTTTTCTAATCAATTTTTTTCGTTTATAACAAAAAAAGGCCTATTCAATAAAAGAATAGAATCCTTTTTTTCTAAAAATTTTTTTCTTTTTTTATCACATTACTTTTTAAATAAATCTTTTGCTATTTTTTTCTTTTTCTCTTTTTTTCAATAACCTTTTTGTGCTAAATCTCCCATCAATTCTTCATATCTTACAAGTTTCATTTCAAAATATCCACGACCTTGTGTAATTGCCTTCAATTCATTCGCATATTTGAAAGTTTCAGACATTGGAGCTTCAGCAATAATTTTTTGTTTTGTACCTTTGTGAGCTTCCATTCCTAAAAACACGTCCACGTTTTTTTATTAATATCCCCATTATATCTCCAATATATTCTTCTGGAACAATAATTATAAGTTCCATGATTGGTTCAAGCAATATTGGTTTTGCCTCAAGCATCCCTTTTTTGAAAGCTAAATTTGCTGCAATTTTGAATGCTAATTCAGAAGAATCCACATCATGATAAGAACCATCGTATAAAACAGCCTTTACATTAGTCACTGGATATCCTGCAAGAACTCCTTCTTTTAATGATTCTCTCAATCCTTTTTCAACCGCTGGAATATATGATTTTGGAACACTTCCACCTGTAATTGTTTCTTCAAATACAAAATCTTCATCTACATGTGAAAATTTAATTAGAACATCTCCATATTGTCCATGTCCTCCAGATTGTTTCTTGTATTTTTCCTTGAACATCTGATGTTCCTTTAATTGTTTCCCTGTAAGGCACTTTCAATTCCACAGTTTTTTTATTGTTATTCCAAATTTTGCCTTCAATTTTTTTCTATAACTGTTGCACAATGAAGTTCTCCTTGTACTCCAAGAACTGTTTGACTTGTTTCAAGATTTCTATGCCAAGTAAATGACGGATCTTCTTCCATCAAACGATTCAATCCAGACGACATTTTTTTCATCATCATTTTTTATTCAATGGCTCTATTGCCACAAATAATTGCGGTTTTGGAAAAGTTATATCTTTTTAATGGCACTTCCTTTTCACTAGTCGAAAGCGTATCAGAAGTTTTCGTACTATTAAATTTTTGAAAAATACAACAATATCTCCTGCAATTCCCTTTTTGAACCTCATTCATTTTTATTATTCACAAACGTATTAATTTTTCCCAATTTTTTTCCTTCGTTTTTTTCTATTCAAGTTAAAAACTTCCATATCTTGCTTAATTTCACTCAGAATAAATTTTTTTGCATAAGAAACTTTTTCCTAAAAAAAGAATCAATTGTTGTTTTAAAAATTTGGCATACAAAACTATTTTTTTCAGGTTGTACTTTTGCATTATCATCAGGTGATGGCAAGAAATCTTTCACTACATCAAAAGTTGTATGAAGTCCAATATTTTTCAAAGTTGAACCGCAAATTACTGGAATTACTGAACAATCAAGCACTCCTTGTCTAAGTCCACGATGAATTTCAGCTGTTGTAAATTCAACTCCATTAAAATATTTATCCATTAATTCTTCATCAGTTTCTGCAACTGCTTCCAAAAGCATTTCACGTACAGAATTTATTTCATTATCCATATCAGTTGGCATTTCTACTGTTTTACACTCATTTTTACTCTTATCAAACTCTCTTGCAAACATGTCAACTACATTAATGTGTCCTCTAAAATTTTCTCCAGTTCCCCAAGGTACATGAAATGGTGCAATCCGTTTCCCATATTTTTTTCCCTTAATTGTGAAAAGAATTTTTTTCATAATCAGCCTTTTTCATTATCAATTTTATTCACAAAAAAATTATTCTCGGAATATTTCTGCTATCAGTCAATTCCAAAGCCGTTTCAGTCCCAACTGTCAAATCTGTAGTTCCATCAACAATAATAATTGCCCCATCAACTGCCGCAAGTCCTGATTCAACTTCTCCAAAAAAAATCACCATATCCAGGAATATCCACAAAATTATACTTAGCTCCTTGATATTCCACTGCATGAAGACTCAAAGAACTCGTAATTTTTAGTATCATTTTCATTCCCCACAATCCGATTAGTAAGCCCTGCTGTAAACTCCAATCCTTCTACATATTACTCTTTTCCAGATCCACTATGTCCTAGAATTCCAATGTTTCTTATGTTGCTGCTGTCATATATTCTCATAACAGTTCCTCCCTATATATTTCTATTTTTTTATTTATCTTTTTAAAATACTCTATATTAAATTTTAACTTGAAATTTGAAAAAAATCAAGTTAATTAAAAAAATTATTAATATACAAAAAAAGAGTAAAACTATAATGCCCTACTCTTACTTACTGATTCTGAACCTCTCACGACTGAAGTCGTGAGGTTCTTAAGTACTATTTAGTTTCTTTTGAATATCTAGTATTCAAACACTAGCTAATTTCCTTAAGACTTTAATGGACAAGCTTCTCCACCAAGAACATTAGCCTCCTGTTGGCTTGGTTCAAAACCAGTTTTATTATACCATATGTATTTAACTATTTCAAATTTTTTGTAAACAAAAAATATGCCATTCATCTCACGACTAAAGTTGGGAGTGTTCTGGCATAACTCATAAACTACTCCTGCTTTTAGAAACAGGAGACTTCTTGCTGTTAGTTGGTGAACTACTCCCGCTTTTAGAAGCAGGAGCTTCTTGGGAAGTATCTGCTTTTGTTAGCCAAATATATTTACCAAGCTCTTCGGGTAGTTCCCTACCCTATCTTTTTTTATTTTCCTAATATTCCAACATCAATTTTTCCAATGTTTTTTTATATTCACTGCAGCATTGTAATCTCTATCAATTTCAATTCCACAGCACTCACATTTATAACTTCTTTCTGATAATTCCAGTTTCTCTTTAACATTTCCACATTTACTACAAGTTTTCGACGATGGAAACCACTTATCTATCTTCAAAAATTGCTTTCCTAAAAACATCAGTTTATACTCAAGCATTCTCAAAAACATTCCCCATCCATTATCTCCTACACTTTTCCCAAAATTTAATGCCTGGCTCATCCCTTTCATATTCAAATCCTCAACAACCACAACATTATATGTTTCAGACAATTTTTTCGATAATTTATGCAAAAAATCTCTTCGACAATTCTTGATATACTCATGCAATTTTGATATTTTTCGCTTTTTTTGATTATACCAATTTTTAGAAAATTTTACTTTTCCTTGATAATGATTTTTTTGTAATTTCTTTAATTTTTTTCTCCAACATCTTAAAAATATCTTGGATAATCAGCCCTTTGGTTTTTCAGAACTGACAAATAATTCAGACATTGAAAAAAATCAAGTCCAATCACTTTATCATTACTAGCTACTTTTTTTGAATTTCTTTTTCAAGTTCTGTCAAAATAGAAACATAGTAATTTCCATTACTGTTTGTCAATGTTACTGACTTTATCTTGTAATCCTTTGGTATTTCTCTATGATATTTCAATTTTACTTTTTTTCAATTTTGGTAAAACTAAATATTTGTTTTTTTCCTCAATTCGTATCGAATTGTTCACACAATTTGTCGTGTAACTTTTTAACATTATTCTTTTTAGATTTGAATCTTGGAAACTTTGCTCTCTTTTGAAAAGAAATTCGTAAATGATCGTTTTACATTTAATTGAGCATTTGAAAGTGCCAGACTGTCTACTTCTTTTAGAAATTGATTTTCACTTTTTAAACTGGCAGGTGTAATTATTTTTATTTTTTTCCAGTTTCTTCATAAAATTTATTCGCAGTATACAAAAATCGTATTGTAAACAAAACGAACACATCCAAAAGTCTTATTTATCAATAATTCCTGATCTTTATTTGGATAAATTCTGTATTTGAATGCCAAATTATATTTCATAAAATTACACCTCCTTTTGATTTTTGAATATTATTTTTTTAATTATTTCTTTTAGAGATTTTTATCATTAATGATTTCTCTTCGATATTTTTATACAAAAAAATTGTATCATAAGAGTATCCTTTTTTTCAATTTTTTTACAAAAAAAGCAATTCATCTCCCACTTATAGAAGTCGGAGACTTCTTGCTATCTTTTGTTAAAAATTGTTATGAAAGACAATAAAATAGTAACCTTTCTGTGTATATGTTGTTTTTTTCTGCTTTTTTTGATTTGCAATTTTTACTAAATTAACTATTATTACACGTAGAAGTTTAAAATTTCTAATTAATTTTTTTAGATTTATTTTTCTAAATGATTAATACAAAAAAATTTATTATTTTTTTAAAATATTATGACAAATATAAAAAAAATATAGTATAATATAGAAAGATTTAATTTTTGTAATATGTTTAAATTTTTTTAAGATAAAATATTTGAAACAAAAAAATAAAAATAATGAAAAAAACATAGGAGGTTTATTTTCATGGAAAAATATGGAATTTGATAATTTTAATGATAATAATGATTCTGAACGACTGTATCAGATGGGAAAAAAATTATTATGATAACGGTTCTGACACATTAGCAGAAAAAAATATTTAAAGGAAGCTGCTAAATATGGAAATAGAAATGCGGTTTTTATTCTTGCTGACATTTATTTGAAATATGATAAATTAAATTTAGCAGAAAAATATTTAAAAAAAGATTGCCGACGGTGGTGATTTTTCAATTACAAGATAAACTTGGAACTGTTTATAAGAAAAAAAGCTAATTTTTGAACTGGCAGAATATTATTATAAACAAGCTATAAATAACGGTAATCAAAAAAATCTCGTTATAATCTTGGAAATTTATATTATCAATATAATAAAAAAATCTTGCACTGGATTATTTAAAGCCTGCAGCAGACGAAAGAGATCAAGAAGCTCAAGTACTACTTTCTAAAATTTATTACGATAACGGTCAAATTGAATTAGCTGAGGAATATTTGCACAAGGCTAAAGACAATGGAGAAGCCTACTATCTCCTTGGAAAATTATACGGAGAAAAACAAGATATCGACACTGCCGAAAAACACCTAAGAACAGCAGCCGATACCTACGACAGCAAAAAAGCTCAAGAAGTACTTTATAAACTTTATGAAGACAAACAAAATCAAACACTTACAAAGCACTATTTAACATTGCTTGCAGATGAAAATCACTTAGAATCATTTGTATTGCTTGGAAATATATTTGCTGATGAGAAAAATTATAATCTTGCTTATACAAATTATACTCATTTTTTTGAGGGAAAAAAACGAGCAAATGCAAAAAGTTGATATGAAAAAAATCGACGATGAAAAAAATTTAAATTTAATTTTTGGAAAAATGTTGTATAAAATTAGGTAAATTTGAAGATGCTGAACAAAATCTAAAAGATAATAGTTACTTGAAAGTTTCAGATAATGTCATTGAAGTTGCAAAACTTTATGAAGAAGCTGATCAATTGAAAACAGCTATTCGATACTACAAATCAGCTTTTACATGTATAATTTCAATAAAAAAATTTAAATATAAATCATTAAAAAAATAAAAAAATTAAGTAATAGACAATGATATATTTTTATAATATTTTTCCATTAGAGTAATGGATTTATTATAAATTCTGTTTAACAAGGGTCTTAACCCCTTGCTAGTAAAAAAACTGGTTTATTAAACAAATTTATTAATGAAATTTTTATAAATAAAAAAAATAATTTAGGAGGAAAAAAATGGCAACTACAAAAAAACAAAAAAATAGGTAATTTTGAATTTGAAAACTGCTTTTATGAATGCAGCAGGTGTTTACTGCTACGATAAAAAAAGAACTTGAACAAGTAATAAATTCCGCAGCTGGAACATTTGTTACTAAAACTGCTACATTGCAATCAAGACCAGGAAATCCTGAACCTAGATATCACGACACGACTCTAGGAAGCATAAATTCAATGGGACTTCCAAATTTAGGATTCGATTATTATTTAGATTATCTATTAGAATTACAAAAAACACATCCAGATAGAACTTTCTTTTTCTCACTTGTTGGAATGTCGACTGAAGATACCCATACATTATTAAAAAAAGTTCAGGAAAGTGATTTTAACGGAATTACAGAACTTAACTTATCTTGTCCAAATGTGCCAGGAAAGCCGCAAATTGCCTATGATATGGAAACTACAGAAAATTTACTGGCAGATATTTTCTCATACTTTAAAAAACCACTTGGAGTAAAATTGCCTCCATATTTTGATATAGTTCATTTTGACCAGGCAGCCGCAGTATTTAACAAATTTCCATTGACATTTATAAACTGTGTAAACAGTATTGGAAATGGACTTGTAATTGAAGATGAAAGCGTTGTAATAAAGCCTAAAAATGGATTTGGAGGAATTGGAGGAGAATACATAAAGCCTACAGCTCTTGCCAATGTTCACGCATTTTATAAAAGATTAAATCCATCTATTCAAATTATTGGAACAGGAGGAGTTCTTACAGGGCAGGATGCTTTTGAACATATTTTATGTGGAGCAAGCATGGTTCAGCTTGGAACTACTTTACATAAGGAAGGCCTTCTGCCTTTGAAAGAATAACTAATGAATTAAAGGCTATTATGGATAAAAAGGGATATAAAACTATTGAGGACTTTAAAGGAAAATTGAAATATTTATAATTTTTTTAAATTAAAATAATAAAAAAATAAAAGCAAAAAAATACAAAAGTAAGGTGATAAAGAAATGGATAAAATAAGTTTACTTCAAAAAAAATAATTGATGAAAGTAAAAGAATCGTTTTTTTGGAGGTGCAGGGAGTTTCTACAGAATCAGGAATTCCCGATTTTTAGAAGTGCAAATGGAGTTTATAACTTAAAACTGGACAGAAACTTCTCTCCAGAAGAGCTTGTTTCCCACACAATGTACGAAAAAAAATACCCAAAAGAATTTTACGACTTTTTACAAAAAAAGCATCTTGTTTATCCAGAAGCAAAACCCAACTTTGCCCATGAATACTTGGCAAAATTAGAAGAAAATGGAAAAATTAACGGCTGTAGTAACTCAAAAATATTGATTGCCTTCATGAAATGGCTGGCAGTAAAAATGTCTTAAAACTACATGGAACAGTTGATAAAAATACTTGTATCATTTGTGGCAATAAATATAATTTAGAAGAATTTTTAGAAATCTGCAAAACTGAAAAGCATTCCACATTGTCCAAAATGTAAAGGAACTATAAAGCCAGATGTCACTTTATATGAAGAAGTGCCAGATCCAGATACTTTTAGAAATGCAATAAATGAAATATCAAGAGCTGATACGCTAATTATAGGCGGAACTTCGCTTGTTGTATATCCAGCCGCTTCTTTAGTTCAATATTTTCAAGGAAAAAAATCTTGTTTTTAATAAATAAGTCTAAAACCGAACAGGATCATTTTGCAAATTTAGTTATACATGAAAGTATTGGAGAAGTTTTTAAAAAAATTAAAAAAATAATTTAAGTTAAATAAAAAAATATTTGGTGCTAAATATTTGTTAATTTTTTTCAAAAAAAATAAATAGCACCATTTTTTTATTTTTTTATTAATACTAAAACCTATTTAAAAAAATTTTTTTATTTATCAATAAAGAATCTTGATTTCTTGTAAAAAAAGCTTCCATTCAAATGGAAAATAATATAAAATTACTCAAAAAAATATTAATCCAAATCTTCTCCATTACTTGCGATCACTTTTTTGTACCAGTCAAAAGATTTCTTTTTATAACGATTTAATGAACCAGTTCCATCATCATTTCTGTCTACATAAATATATCCGTATCTTTTACTCATTTGAGCCGTTGAAGCTGAAACCAAGTCAATACAGCCCCAAGAAGTATATCCCATCACTTCCACTCCATCTTTAATCGCTTCTCTCACTTGTTCCAAATGTCTTCTCAAATAATCAATTCTATAATCATCCTCAACAGTTGGTCCATTAGGTCCATCAACTAAAACATCTTTTGCTCCAAGTCCATTTTCTACTATAAATAATGGAATTTGGTATCTGTCATAAAAATCATTCAATACAATTCTAAGTCCAACTGGATCAACTTGCCAACCCCATTCACTTGATTCTAAATATGGATTTTTCAATCCACCTAATAAATTACCTTTTCCACTTTGATAATCTTGTGGATTATGTGCCGCAGCAACACTCACATAATATGAGAACGATACAAAATCAACTGGATTTTCAGCCAATAACTTTTCATCACCTTCAGCAAATTCAATATTTATATTATTTTCTTTAAAATATCTTTTCGCATAAGCTGGATATTTCCCTCTTACATGCACATCAGCAAATAAATAATTTTCTCTTTCAAATTCTCTTGCAGCTAATATATCAAGCGGATGTGATGTCATTGGATAAGCTGGCATTGATAAAATCATACATCCTATTTTAAAATCTGGATTAATTTCATGTCCAACTTTTGTGACTAATGCAGAAGCTACTAATTCATTGTGGACAGCTTGGTACAATTCTTGTTTAGTTGGTTTTACTTCTCCATCAGTTGGAATTCCTCCACTCATAAATGGAGCGTGTAAAACAGAATTTATCTCATTAAATGTCAACCAGTATTTTACCTTATCTTCATATCTTTCAAACACTGTACGAGCATATCTTTCAAAAAATTCAATTAATTTTCTATTTGTCCATCCATTATATTCTCTTGCCAAATGAAGTGGTGTTTCATAATGTGACAATGTTACAAGTGGCTCAATCCCATATTTTGCCATTTCATCAAATACATCATCATAAAATTTTAGTCCTTCTTCATTTGGTTCCGATTCATCTCCTTTTGGAAAAATTCTACTCCAAGCAATTGAAAGTCTAAATACTTTAAATCCCATTTCTGCAAACAAAGCTATATCTTCTTTATATCTGTGATAAAAATCAATTCCTTTTAATTTCAAATTATCTTCTGTCGGCTCTTTCGTAATCAACACTTCTCCACCAACATTTACTCCACCTTTTGGAGTTACATCTTGTACTGATAATCCTTTTTCCACCTTCGTTATATGCGCCTTCAAGCTGATTCGCAGCAGTAGCTCCTCCCCATAAAAAAATCCTTCTGGAAATCTTTTTATTTTCCATTTTTCTCCTCCTAATCATTTATTTTTAATTCTAACCTTTTTTTATTTTTAAATCATTTTTTTAATAAAACATCAAAATTTTTTTGAATTTTTATTACTCATTTTTTTAGTAATTTTATTTTTTTAAAACTACCTAATTACTTAACAATTGTAATTAATTCATCTCCAAATTCAACATTTTCCTTTTTTTCATTTCAAGTACGTCTAAATATTCATCAGTATTAGTAACAATTATAGGCGTTGTCAATACATATCCAGCTTTCTTAATTTCATCAATGTCAAATTCTAAGATTAAATCGCCTTTTTTAATTTTATCTCCTTCTTTTACTTTAGGATAAAAATATTTTCCATCCAACTGAACAGTATCAAGTCCAACATGAATTAATATTTCCACACCTGAATTAGTTTCAATTGCAATCGCATGATTTGTCGGAAATAAGGTTACTATAGTTCCATCTACTGGTGCCATAATCTTCCCTTCAACTGGAACAACAGCTGCTCCTTTTCCTAAAGCACCTGAAGCAAATGCCTCATCTTCTGCTTCTTCTAATAATTTAACTTCCCCTTTTAATGGACTATAAACTATTTCTTTTTCCATTATTTTTATTTTTCAATATTTACAGAGTTTTTCATTTTCTTGTTTTTTTATCATTCTTTTTGAGTCACATTTTCTTCTCCATACAATTTTGGAATTTTAATAAACATTGTAAGCACAATTCCTGCAATTAATGAAATTAAACAAACTATTGAATAAATATAAAAATCTCTACCAATTCCTTCTTTAGGAATATATGCTGATAAACTAAATATTCCTAAAGGTCCTATTACAAAAATTTTCATTTTAAAGAACCCTCCGATAGCTCCACCAATCGCTGATGAAATACAAGCAATAATAAATGGTTTTTTCATTGGCAATGCCACTCCATAAATTCCTGGTTCAGTTACTCCAAATAATGCCGAAAATGCAGATAGCAATTGGTACCAGTCCCCAATGTAATCCAAACATTACCATAACCATCCAAATTCCTGCAAGAAGCCCTCCAGCAATAGTTGAATTTAGATTATACAAAGCTGTTAATCCTGTTCCTAAAGCTGTAGAAGTACTAGAGATAATTGGTCCAATTATTAATAATGACAAAACATAAGTTATTAACAATGTAAAAAATGGAACTAAAAATGTTCTTACCATTGCTGGAATAATTTTTTTGAATAATTTTTCAACATAAGAACCAAGCCAAACAGAAAATATTATAGGCATTACTGTGCTCACATATCCTCCAGTTGGAATTACAACAGGAAGTCCTAAAAAATGAGCTTTATTAAACAATTCCATTGTTCCTAAACTTGGATAAATTAGTCCCGCAGCAATTGCAATCGCTGTAAATCCGTTCATTCCAAAATAATTAGCTGAAGTCCAAGCTAGAAATACAGGAAGTAACTGAAATAATCCATCTCCTGCAGCCTGTATTGTTAAATATGTACCATCTGTATTTGATACACCTAATGATATTAAAATTGCTGCAATACCCTTTAACATCCCAGCCGCAGCCATTGTTCCTAATATTGGTTGAAATAATTTACTAAGCACATCAATTAGAATATTTAAAACATCCTTGATACTTTTTATTTCTCTTTTAGGCTCTTCCTTTTTTTCATTTCCACTTAACCCTAAAAGTGGCAAAACTTCATCAAATACATCAGCAACATGATTTCCAATTACAACTTGAAATTGCTCTCCACTTATCAAAGCCGTAGCCACTCCATCCATCTTTTTTAATCTTTCAATATCAGCCTTGTCATTGCTTTTTAACTTAAATCTCAATCTAGTTACACAATGATGCAAGCTAATAACATTTTCTTTTCCTCCTACTGCTTCCACAATATCTTTCGATAATTTTTCGTATTTCTTCATACGACAACCTCCTAAACAAATATTTTTTTACTTATTAATTTTTTTCAAAATAAAAAGGCAAAAACCTGACAATAAAAAAATCAAATTAAATAATAATTCAAATTTTTTTATTCTCGGTCTTGCCCTAATTTAATAGTTACAATCCTTTTTTTGTATTTATTTTTTTATTTTTTTGAGTTATTCTCTGAATATGTATCGCTAAATATGTTTTCTCTTCTTCTGATAATTTTTCTTTTTATATGTTTTTAAAAAAATAATTTTCAATTTTCTCAGCACATTGATAAGCCTTGGTGTATTTTTTTCTTACTTCCTGATAAATAAAGTCATTATCATCATTTATCTGGGTATTTTTTTCATAATTCTTTGAAAGAAAAAAATTTTAAATGTGTCATAAATCTTTCATAACTAAGACTACTTTCATCTAGCTCAATTCCAAATGTATATTTTTATAATATTTAAAATATCTTGTGTCACTTTTTACAAACTGTATTGTTTCACCAATCTCACTTTTCGTATTAATTCTAGCATTTACAAAATGTAATGCAATATTAGCTGCTTCATCTTCAGAAAATTTTATCCCCAATTCATCATTTATAAATTCCAAAGCCTTTAAGCCAACTTCATACTCTTTTGGATAAAACTTTTTTATCTCCCATCGAAGAGCATTCACATAACTTATACTTTCCTTATGCCTTTTAATCGCAAAATTCAAATGATCTGTCAATGTCACATAAATAAAGTCGGTGAACTACTCCCGCTTTTAGAAGCGGGAGCTTCTTGGGAAGTATCTGCTTTTGTTAGCCAAATATATTTACCAAGCTCTTCGGGCAGTCCCTGCCCTGTTTTCTTTTATTTTCTTAATATTCCAACATCGCTTTTCCAATGTTTTTTATATTCAGTGCCGCATTGTAATCTCTATCAATTTCAATCCCGCAGCACTCACATTTATAACTTCTTTCTGATAATTCCAGTTTCTCTTTAACATTTCCACATCTACTGCAAGTTTTCGACGATGGAAACCACTTATCTATCTTCAAAAATTGTTTCCCTAAAAACATCAGTTTATACTCAAGCATCCTCAAAAACATTCCCCATCCATTATCTCCTACACTTTTCCCAAAATTTAATGCCTGGCTCATCCCTTTCATATTCAAATCCTCAACAACCACAGCATTGTATTCTTCAGACAATTTTTTCGATAATTTATGCAAAAAATCTCTTCGACAATTTTTAATATACTCATGCAATTTTGATATTTTCGCTTTTTGCTTATACCAATTTTTAGAAAATTTCACTTTTCTCGATAATGATTTCTGTAATTTCTTCAATTCTTCTTCCAACATCCTAAAAATATCTTGGATAATCAGCTCTTTGGTTTTTCAGAACTGACAAATAATTCAGACATTGAAAAAAATCAAGTCCAATTACTTTATCATTACTAGCTACTTTTTTTGAATTTCTTTTTCAAATTCTGTCAAAATAGAAACATAGTAATTTCCACTACTGTTTGTCAATGTTACTGATTTTTATCTTGTAATCCTTCGGTATTTCTCTATGATATTTTAATTTTTATTCTTTTTCAATTTTTGGCAAAAACCAAATATTTATTCTCCTCAATTCGTATCGAATTATTCACACAATTTGTCGTATAACTTTTTAACATTATTCTTTTTAGATTTGAACCTTGGAAACTTCGTCCTCTTCTGAAAAAAAGTTCGTAAACGATCGTTTTACATTCAATTGAGCATTTGAAAAGTGCCAAACTGTCTACTTCTTTTTAGAAATTGATTTTTCATTTTTTTCAAACTGGCAGGTGTAACTATTTTTATTTTTTTCCAGTTTCTTCATAAATTTTATTAGCGATATATAAAAATCGTATTGTAAACAAAACGAACACATCCAAAAAGTCTTATTTATCAATAATTCCTGCTCCTTATTTGGATAAATTCTGTATTTGAATGCTAAATTATATTTCATAAATTACACCTCCTTTTTGATTTTTGAATATTATTTTTTTAATTATTTCTCTTCGATATTTTATACAAAAAAATTGTATCATAGGCATATCCTTTTTTTCAATTTTTTTACAAAAAAAGCAATTCATCTCCCACTTATAGAAGTCGGAGACTTCTTGCTATCTTTTGTTAAATTGAACATTCAATATTTTTTTGCATACTCAATAATGTCATAGGAAATCGAAACATAATCCACTGGTATGTCTTCCAAAAAGGAGCTTAAATTTTTTTCAGATGTTTCATCATGCTTTTAAAATAAATGTCTTTTTCAACTTTATCACTATCTATCAAATCTCCAGCCTTTTTTTACTAAATGCTATACCTTTACCTGTTATGATAATTTCATCCTTTTGGTCATTTTCTGAAATGATAGCATTATTATTCAAAAATTTTTTTATCCTCATTTTTTTCAAACTCCCATTAACATTCATCATTTTAGATAGAAAAAAACCTTGATTATTAAATACGAAAAAAATAATCATATTTATTAACCAAGGTTTTGCCTGCCCTAACAGTAACAATCCATTTATAAGTTAAGTTTATCACTTTTTTTCACATTTGTCAATAACCAAAAAAATTTAAAAAAATTTTTTTAAATTTAAAAAAATCTTCATAATTTCAAAAGAGATGATCATAATTAACTATCTCTCTTCCCAAATTTTACATTACTATTTAATTTCCCAATAATTATATCCTTTTTTTATCCATTTCTAATTATTGTCCAAACTTTATTTAAACCATTGTTTTCTTTTCCCCTTTAATTATATTGTACTCCTAATTTTTTTCCAATTACAAGTTTTTTTAAAATAAAAAAAACAAGTTTATAATAAAAAAATACACCTTCAATACTTTTTTTAGCACTTTCAGTGTATTTTTTTATTTCATTATATTCTATTTTTTATTTTAAATTTAAAGAAATTTATTATTCAACAACAAATAACCATTCTTTAGATAATTCGTGATCTCCATTAATAACTTTTTCATATTCACCTTTTAACAATTCATAGAATTTACCAGGTTTTGGTTCAGCATGGAAGTCTAATTGTCCAATTGGTCTTTGATCTAATGATTCAGCATAAGTGATTTTCATTGCTGTTCCTGTTACTAACAATTCATCTGCTGTAAATACCATTGATCTGTCAATTTTTCCACGGTTGATTTTGTATCCGTTGTATTCTAATAATTCTAATGCTGATCTTACTGTAATTCCTTCAAGTGCTGCATTTCCTGTATCAGGAATAATTACTTGATCTCTGTAAATTAATACAATATTTGCAACAGAAACTTCTACTACATTTCCTGCATCATCAAACATTAATGCATCATCGTAACCATTTCTTTGAGCATCACTTGTAGCTAAGAATGAATTGATATAAGATCCACCTGCTTTTGCTTTAGTTGGAATAGATGAATCGTTATATTTTCTATAAGTTGAACTCATCAATTTTAATCCACCTTTTGTGCTTACATAATCTGCAAGTGGCAACATATAAATTGCTAAATCAAAATCAAGTCCTGCTTTTTTAGGTGATAATCTTGGTTCTTTACAGAAAATGAATGGTCTCATATAAAAATCTTCTTTAATATCGTTCTTTTTAACTAATTCAGTTACGATATTTTTTTAAATTCATCCCATTCCATGAAAAAAATTCAAAACCTAACATTTTTTGAAGCTGTCATAAGTCTTTTTATAGTGATCTTCCAATCTAAAAAAATTGCTACTTTCCCATTTCTGTAGTATCCTCTAACTCCACCGAAACAAGTTGTTCCATATTGTAAACTGTGAGTTGCAATACTTTACTGTCGCTTTCTCAAATTCTACTATTTCTTTATCGAAATATGCGTATTTCATAAATTCAGTTTTACCTGCCATTAAATTTACCTCCATATAATTTCAATATTCTAATATTTACTATTATATTTTTAGCACTTTTTTTAAATTATGTAAAATTTATTTTTTTATACATAACTATATATCAAATTTATGCTTCCTAAACTTCCCACGACTAAAAGTCGCAGAGTTCTAAAAATCTTTAAAATTATATAAACAACAAGGGAGATCCCCCTTGCAAATAGTATTTTTTTCAATTATTGTTAAGTTTAGCAAAATTAAACCCCATAAACTTTCATAAGTTCATCTAATTCTTTCTTTTCTTCCATTTCCTGAACTTTTTTTCAAAGATAATGCAATAGATTTTTCTCTTTTCATTAATATCTGTAATAACAGCCTCAACTTTATCCCCAACTGAGAATTTTTTTCAGAAATATCCTTCAAAAAGTCCTCTGTCAATTCTCTTTTTGGTACAATTCCATTAAATCTGTCTGTTAATTTAACAAGCGCAAAAATTCTCCTGAATTTCCACAATTTCAGTATTTACAATATTTCCCTTTTTATATTTTTTTCAGTAACTTCCTTCCAAGGCGATTTTTTTCCAATTGCTTAATACTTCCAGATAATTTTTTTCTCAATTTTGTCAATTACGATCACTTTAAATTCAACTTCATCGCCAACTTTGTATTCCTTATGTTCTCTTTTATCCCAAGAAAATTCATTTTTTATGGATAAACACTTCTATTCCCTTTTCAAGTTCAACAAAAAAATTCCATAATCTTGAACATTCATAACTTTTTCCCTTATATGATTTATCAAAGTCATAAGTTTCTTCAAGAACATCCCATTTATCATCAAGTAATGCTTTTTGCACTTAAAAGTAACTCTATTTTTTTCATCATTAAAGTCAACTATTTTAAATTTAATCAAATCTCCAGCCTTATATTTTTGAAGTTAGATTAGATTCTCTCTTATATGACAAGTCAGAAACATGTAAAAAGTCCGTCAATATCCTTTTTCAAGCGAAAATTAATAATCCAAAATCAAATACTTCTGTTATTGGTTTTTCAATAATATCTCCTATATGATATTTTTTTCCTTTACTGTATTCAAGGATTTTTCTGAAAGTTGTTTTTACACTTAATTTAACATTTTTCTTTTTCATTTTCAATTTGAATAATTTTTTTGCAGAAAATTTATCTCCCTTTATAATTTTTTTCAATTCTTTAGATCCATTGTGCCAAGCAAGCTCTGAAACATGTACAAATCCAGAATTCCCATCAACAGTTACAACTATCCCAAAATCAAGAACATCTTTAACAACAGCCTCAACCACATCTCCAACATTATGGCTATTTTCAAATGCAATCCAAGGATCTTCTGATAACTGCTTTATGCTTAACTTTAATCTATTTTTTTCAACATCCTTTTTCAATAATTTTTAGCAGTTACTTCATCTCCAATTTTATATCTTTCATGCAAATTATCCACTTGATCCCAAGAAACTTCAGAAATATGAACAAATCCGCTTGCAGCCCCTAAATCCAATATAATTCCAAAATCAAATATTTCCTTAACTTTTCCTGTAACTACATCTCCAACATTAACACTTTCAAAATATTTTTTTCCTCTTCGATTTTTTTATCAAGTCAATTCTTGAAATAGTTATATTGCTTCTGTTTTTTTCTTTTATAATAAATTTAAATTTTTTTGTCCTGTATAATCCTTATCTTTCTCAAATCTAGCCAGAGAAAATGGTAAAAATGCCTCATTTTTCCCAATTCTTACAGTATATCCCCCTTTGATTTTCTTAACAATTTCTCCAGTCACAATATCATCAACATTAAATGATGCCAATTCCTTAGCTCTATCTAGCACAAATTTTGAAACAATGATGTTATCCTCATCTTCCCTCAAAACTTTCACTTCAATTTTATCTCCAATTTCAAAGTCTTTAACTTCACTAGCATAAATTCTTCCTTCTTTTTTTGCATTCAAATCAAGAAATCCATAGTCCAATTCTTTTCTTGTAATAATTCCTTCAACTACATCTCCCGATTTTTTTTCCTCAGGTAAATAATCCTCCAATAATGTCTCAAATTCTTTTTCGCTCATTTTGTACTTCAGAACTGCCTAAAATTAGCCAGTTCTTCTCCCTTCTTTATATTTATTCAAAAAATTTATTAATTTCTATTAATTGTCTTAACTCTTCCAGCAATTTAATCTCTTCTTCTGGATTCCCTCCATTTTCTGAAATTGCCCTAAGTCTCAATTTTTCTCCCTTTCCTGCTCCAAGCATCATAACTCCAAATACATTTTTTTCCATCAATTTTTTTCATTTTCTTCTTTGTTATTTTTCTGCCTGTTCATTTTCAAAAACTTTTTCTATTTCCAAAAGCCACATCATACTTTTTTGGCAATATTCACAATCTGCCCCGATGGCCGTGCATGGACTCCCTGATTGTTTTTTTATTTCTACAATAATTTCCTTCATAGCTTTCCTTTCCTGATATTTCCTAGTTTTTATTTGTTTTGTAAATCCCTTCTGCACGTCTTCTAGTAGCAGTTTTAGAATGCCAGGTGTCTTCCAAAATAATTGAATCCTTAAATGGAGTTTTAGAAACTTGCTGTTTCATATAATTTAAAAACATGCATCTGGAAGAATGATGATTATCAAGCGTAACACAAGAAGCAAAGTGTATAGCCACTTCTTCTGGCGTAATCTTCCCTTCTTTTTTCAAACATTTATTCACATTTGACAAAAGAGAATTAACTCCTTTCCCATTACATCCTCCACACTGAAACATCAAAACTCTCATATCCTGCTCCATAGAATATTTTGAAAATCCACCACTTTTCTCATAAAATGACTGGCTGCAATGATATCCGCTGCAACGTCTTTTTGCAATTTCACATTGAATTATTACAACCAGCTTAATTTTTGATAAATCCATAACACCACCTCAAAATATATTTGAAACTCTTAAAACCTATTTAAATAATATCATTTATTAGATTAAAAATCAATATTTATCTAATTTTTTTCTGTAAAAAAATAAAAAAATTAAATATTAAGTCTATTTCTACTAAACTTCGTTTAAAAAAATGGAAACTATATTTTTAATTTGATCTCTTTGCAAGAAATTTATATTTTGAATAAAATAGTCATAATTTTTTTAGTTCAGTTTTAAGACAGTTTTTACTATAAAAGGACATAGTGTTAGTAATTCTTTTGTATAGTAAAAAAAGAGAGACATAATTAAATGCCTCTCCGAAAATCTATATTTTAAACCTCTTATTTTAAAGATTATTGATTAATGAATCTTACATTGCTGAAGTCAACATTTTGGAAGAATAATTCAACTCTTCTGTTATTGTATCTTCCTTCAACTGTGTCATTATTGTCAGCTGGGTTGCTTTCTCCTTGACCAGTGATTGTTCCGTAAGAAATAGAGTTTTTCAATCCATAGTCTCTTAATAATCTAGCTACATTTTGTGCTCTTGCTACTGATAATTTTTGGTTATAAGCAGCTGATCCAGTTGAATCTGTATGTCCAACGAAATCAATTGATCCACCATCAGCAAATTGGTTAATTACACCTGCGATAGTTCTCAAGTCAGCAGCTTCACCTTCATTAGGTACTCTACCATCTACTTTAAATCCTCTGATTACACATTTCTTTTCATCAGTTGAGCAGCTAAATGGTAATATTGCTGTATTTGGTTTAACAATTGGTGCTGGTTCTGGAGCTGGTGCAGGTGCTGGCGCAGGTACTGGAGTTGGTACAGGCACTGTAATAGTTTGAGTTATAACTTTAGGTGATCTGTCATTTTTCAATTGTCCAAATCTATATCCTACTCTAACTCCTGCTGAATCTATATGATCTCTTTCTCTTTTATTTGCATTTCTATATTTAAGACTTGATCTTTCGTAAATAGCTTCTAATGAAACAGGTCCAATTTCAGTTCCTACTCCTGCAGCTGCATATAATCCACCTGATAAATTTCCATTAAATTGTTTAGAATCTTTAGCAAAATTATATCCTGCTCTTCCTAATACATATAAAAGCATCATTTCCATTATTAGTAGTGATTAAGTTAAATTTACCTACAGCATAAACTGGAACACTTCTTCCAATTTTTGTGTTTTTTATCTTTAACTCTTAATTTTTCCAGAATTACTTGATAATTTATATTCTGATCCTATTCCCCATTCAAATTCAGCTTGGTTATCAACAATATATTCTAAACCAAGAGTTGATCCTGATTTTTACTTTTAAAATCATTACTGATGTCATTACTTCCATTTTTATATTTTTCTGTAAAAATCATATCCACCTTTAATTTGCACTTCAGATGCTACAGCATTTAAAAGCTAATAAAAGCTGTTCCTAAAATAACTAATTTTTTTCATTTTAATTCCTCCTTAAATTTAATTTTTCCAATTCTTTTTTTAATTAGTACTTCTTTCTCCTAACCCTCTCTTTGATTATACAACATTTTGAAAAGAAAAAAATCAATGCTTTTAACTAAATCTTTTAACTAAATTTCCACTCACAATTTATAATATCACTTTCTTAATAAAAAGTCAATGAAAAAAATTAAATTATATTTCACTTTAACCTCTATATTTATTGCATTTCTCACTATAAAGGCTAATTTTATTGACTTATCGGTCATTTGGAATTTTTTTATTTTTTTAATTATAATTCCTATAATATATTCAAATTATAAATTTATCATTTTATCAATAGAACTTTCCAATTTTTTTAATAATGCAATACGATTGTTTCTTAATTTTTTTCGTTATCAGCATTAATAATTACATTATCAAAAAAATTGATTAATTGTATCAGCATTATTTAATAATGTTTCAATATAACTTGAAAAAAATCTGCATTTTCAATACTTTCCAACTGATTTGCAAAATTGTATAATGCTTTTTCTTCATCAGATTCAAATAATGCGCTGTCAATATTTAGATTTTCATTTTTCATCTTTAACAATATTTTTTTACACGTTTTAAAAGATTTATTAAAATCTCAAAATTTTTCAGTTTGTGATAATTTTTAGAAGTTCAGATAATTTCTTATCCAATTCTACAACATTGTTTTTCAAGATTTATTTCATAATTTATAAGCTCTTTTTTTATATTTTTTTCAGAAAGCACATTAATTATTCTTTGTTTGAAAAAAATTCTGTTACATCCTTCACGACATTCTTTTTCCAATACTTTTTTTATCTGCCGAGAAAATTTCATAAGCCTTTTTCAATTAATTTCTTATAATCAAAAAGACAATTTTTGAATTTAATACAACTTGAATAATTCCTTGTATAGCACGTCTCAAAGCGTAAGGATCTTTTAGAACTTGTAGGTTTTTAATCCAACTGCAAAACATCCAATTATTGTATCCATCTTGTCAGCAATTCCAGCAATTGCACCTTCCACAGTCGTAGGCAATTTGTCCCCTTGATAACGTGGCAAATAATGTTCAAAAAAATTCCAAGTGCTACATCTTTATCCTCGCCTTGCTTTTTGAGCATAAACGGAACCCATAAATCCTTGTAACTTAGTAAATTCCTTTTTCTCCAATTACATTTGAAACAAGATCTGCTTTTGCCAAATCTACAGTTCTTATGATATTTTCCTTCTTATCACTCAAGTTTAACTCTGAAATCAGATATTCAGCAATTTTTTCACTTCTTTTAACTTTTTCAAAAATTGTTCCCATATCCTTTTGAAAGTAACTTCCTTCAGTTTTTCCACATTATCTAAATTTACCTTTTTAAATCTTCATCAAAGAAAAAAATTTCGCATCGGCAAGTCTTGGCTCTACAACCTTTTTCATTCCCTTTTTTTCACAGTTTCTGAATATTCAGGCGCATTTCTTATAACAATAAATTTATTTGACAATTTCCCGTCCTTATCTTTTACTGGAAAATATCTTTGGTGAGTTTCCAATGTAATTGTTATAATATCTTCAGGAAGCTGCAAATAATCCTTGTTAAATTCACCCTTTATTGCATAAGGATATTCTACCACATTAACCACTTCATCCAATAAATATTTATTGATTATCGCAGTATCTCCATCCTTTTTCACCATTTTTCTTTTATGCTTTTTCAAAATTTCTTCTCTTCTTTTTTCACCATTTACAATAACAAAATTTTTCAAGCAATATTTTTTTCATAATCAAGCGGATTATTAATCTCAATGTCTTGAGAAGCAAAATATCTCATTCCACGAGTCTTATTCCCACCTTTTAGCCCTTCAAACTCAAAAGGTAAAATTTCCCCATTATCAAATAAAGTCACAAACCATTTAATCGGTCTTACAAATCTAAACGTTCTATCAGCCCACTTCATTGATTTTTTTCAAACTCTATTTTTCTTTATCGCATTTTTTTCAATATTTCAGGTAAAATCTCCTAGTATCCTTCCCTGCAATAAACTTTTTCAATCGAAATATACTTCCCTTTTTTTCATTTTCAATAATCTTTTATATCATCAGCCGTAGCACCCTGAGATCTCACAAATCCCTCACCAGCTTTCGTAAGCTGTCCATCTTTATAGGCAATCTCAACTGAAGGCCCTACACTTTTCTTATCCAAATCATCCTGTTTTTCAGCCAAATCCTTTATAATCGCTGTAACCCTTCTAGGCGTACTAAACGATTCAATTTCTGAAAACTTGATTCTTTCAGATTTTAATTCATTTTCTATTATTTTTTTCAGATCCTTTTTCCGCCTTATCCACATATTGTGCAGGCAATTCTTCCAATCCTATTTCAAAAAGAAAAATTCATAATTAATTCTCTCCTTTACAAATTTACATTTTTTTATTTCTTTTTAACTATTTTTTTCTAAATAATATTTCTATTTTTCCATCTTTTTTTACAAATTTTTTTCCTCAAATTCTTCTTTTGAGTAAGTGTGTACATTTTTGAAGCAGTAACCTTTAAAATTTCTTAACCCAGCTCTCAACCTTTCCTCAATTTTTACAGTCTTTAACAAGTTATCTAACAATTTTTTTATCATTTCTTTCAGAATTTGAAAAAAATTAGCAACTAAAAATATAATCCAATTCTTTTTCTAGTATCTTTCAATGTTTTTATCAAAAAAATATCACAAAATATAAGCACACTGTCATATATCTTTTTTTATGAAGTTCAAATTCTTTGATATTTTTTTCATTTCTCCATTTTTTTAAATTCAATAAAGACATAATTTTTCATCTTGAATAAACAGAGCATCATTTGATTTAATACCTACTCCCTTAAACTCTATCTTCCCTGTATATTTATCTTTTTAAACAATCAAAATCAATTACTTGCAAATCAGAATTTGTCATATAATTATTGCTATCATCCTTTGAAGTTTTTTTCAAAGTTGACTTACATTCTATTCTCAAATCACTAATCTTCATACAATTCTTCCTCATTCATCAAATTTTTCAAAAAGAAATAGCTAACTTATAAAAATAAATCATCTGTTTTGTTAGTCTTGTCAACTAAAATTGCTTGTTCTCCATCCAATTCACTCATATAATATTTACATTTATTTGATATTTTATACTTTTTTTGAGTAAACTTGAACAGCCTTAAGAAAATAAGGACTGTGTGTTGTTAGTAAAATGTGCATTTTAAACTCTTTTCTGCAACAATACAATTAATTCTGCAAATTTTATTTGCCATTCAGGATGAAGATGTATTTCAGGTTCATCTAAAAATTATAGTACCATTTTTCCTGAAGTGTATTATTAATAAATAACATTTTTTTAAAACAGCAAAAGATTTTTAATCCTGCTGATAAATTTATTAAATTAAGTTCATTCCCTTTATTTTTTTCTCCTGTAAACATAATTTCCCCTATTACTTAAAAATAATATCCCTTCAAATAATTCATTCAATTTCAGATAGAATTTTTTTCTAATTTAGAATTTAATATAATTTCATCTACTAAACTACCTTTTTTTGTATTAATTCATATTTCAAATAATTTTTTTATGATTATAAATAGTATTATAATCAGTATTTTTTTATTGCATTTCTTACAAACAATTCATCTGTTAAATCATCTAGTATAAAAGGATCATCAATATAAACTATTTCTGTATTTAAAAAGTGTTCATTTTTTTATTTCTTTTTATTATATTATTTTTCAATACTTAAGAAACTTTCTTTATCTTGTATTTTTTTAATTTTATATTTCCAACTAATTCTGTATATATATTCGTTATTTGATTATTGAATTCATTACTAAAATTTCTATTTAATATTGCTAAAACAAATGATTTTTTTAGGAATTTTCAGCAAATCAAATATTCTTTTTTTACAGGTTCTTCAGGTATCTCATTTTTTTGTTTTTCTCACTATTATTTGAGATAAATTCTAAAAATTTTTATTTTTTTAATATTTCAATATCGTATTTTTGATCCTTCAATCAAAAATTTCATCAATAATTTCTTTGAACTCAACATTATTAAAAAAACGAACCTGTAGCATGAACATAAAGTAATTCTAAATTATGTTTAATAGTGTTTCTTTTTTTCTCTTATAATTTGATCATCCAGCTTATACAGACTTTGAAATATTGAAAACAAAACTTTCCCTATTGTACTTTTTCCTGTATTATTCTCTCCCGCAATAACAGTTATCCCGTTTATCTCAACATCAGCTTCCTTCAGTTTCCCAACATTTCTTATTGACAATTTCATTCCACAGCCCTCCTTTCAAAAGAAGAATCCCCCTCTTTTATGTCTATTTATTTTTATTCAGCAATGGGAATCCCAATCTTTCCCTAGCTTCTACAAATTTTTCTGCACATCCCTTAGCCAAATCTCTAATTCTTAAAATATAAGACATTCTTTCTGTTGTACTAATTGCCCCCCTTGCATCAAGGTTGTTAAATGTATGTGAGCATTTTAGAACATATTCATAAGCTGGGAATACTAAATCGTTGTTTAAACAATTTTTAGATTCCTTTTCGTACATATCAAAAAGCTGGAAGTGCATTGGAACGTCTGCTACTTCAAAGCTGTATTTTGACAATTCGTACTCAAACTGGAATCTTCTTTCTCCGTATTTTACACCTTTTGTCCACTCTAAATCTTTTACATCATCTTTATTTTGTAAATAAAGTGCAATTCTTTCAAGTCCGTAAGTTATTTCTGATGGAACGATTTCCACTTCCAGTCCTCCAACTTGCTGGAAATACGTGAACTGCGTAATTTCCATTCCATCTAGCCAAACTTCCCATCCTAATCCCCACGCTCCAAGTGTAGGGCTTTCCCAGTTATCCTCTACAAATCTTATATCGTGCTCCTTCGGATCAATTCCTAGTGCAACCAAACTTTCTAAATAAAGTTCTTGAATATTTTCTGGTGATGGTTTCATAATTACCTGAAATTGATGATGTTGGTATACTCTGTTAGGGTTTTCACCGTATCTTCCATCTTTTGGACGACGTGATGGCTCAACATAGGCAACATTCCAAGGTTCAGGCCCTAATGACATCAAAAAAGTATCTGGATTAAACGTTCCTGCACCTGTTTCAATATCATACGGATTTGATATTATACATCCTTTATCTCCCCAAAAATTTTTTTGAAGAGTTAATATAATTTCCTGAAAAGTCATTTTTTTCTCTATCCTTTCTCTATATTTTACTATTTTTTTCTTATTCAAACGTTTTTTTAAATACACTGCTACTAAAATCAGCAGTGAAATAATAACGTATTTGATAACATTAAATGCTGTAGCACCTATTTTCTTTGGCAAAAATAATCCTCTGCTATTTTTATAGAAAGTTGATAATTCTTTCTTTTTCTCCATATTTTTCTTATAATTTTTTTGGATTTTTTTCAGATTAACTTTTTTTATTTTCAGTTTTTCTTTTTACTTGTTCTTCTGTTAAATGCAGTGTCTGTTCTTTTGAATTAATAATAAAATATCCTGATTTTTTATCAATTTCCTTCATTTCTTCCTGTTTGTTTTTTTCATCTTCCATTAAGTCAAAATCTGCATTTACATAAAAAACTTCAGCAATCGCTTCGTTGGCATTGTACACATATCCTACCCAGCTACCTTTTATTTTTCCTAATTTCCCCAAATATCCTATATTTGACAAATAATAGTTCACTTCTGGAATCGCTTCGTTATACTCTGTACTCACTGAATATCCGTTTTTTAAATTCAAAACTGTATTTTCCTTAACTGGAAACCACACAAAGAAAAACAAAACTGTAAAAATCAATATCGCAATATCTATTCCAAATATTGTTCTTAACTTATTTTTAGAAACCGAAATAATAATAGCCATAACAGCAATAATCACAACTAAAACCCGAAATAGCATCATTGCCAAATATACTGCTCCAAACATATATTATCACCTATTTTTTTCAAATATTTTTCTCACTCAAATAATCAATTATAATAATATAAATTCCAATATGCACATACATATCCGCCACATTGAATACAAAAACCCAAATTCCCCGAAAATCAATCATATCAATTACATATCCCCGAAAAATTCTATCAATCATATTTCCCAAAGCTCCAGCGGCAATTACTGCCACTCCTATTTTAGTCCATTTGCTATAATTTTTAAAATTCTTATATTCCATAGCAATTACATATATAATCAGAACCGTACTTGCTATCGTAAAAAGGTTGATTTTACCCTGCAAAAGTCCAAAAACTCCACCGTGATTTTCAACATAAGTCAAATGAAAAAATCTTTTTATTAATGGTATTGAAAAACCTTGTATTCCACCTGCTACATTGTACATTAACTGCTTTGTAATTTGATCTAATGCAGCTAAAAACCAAAATAATAATTATATAAGGCATTCTTTTCTCCTCACATTTTTTTATTAACACATGTTTGTAAAAAAACGAACTAAATAAGTTATTTTTTTATTTAGCTGTATTTAGTCCTATTTTACAAAATAAATTTTATGTTACATTTTTTTCCAAAAACGCTTGCACATCTCGGACAAACATCTGAATGATTGTGATCGTGCCCAACTTCTTCATCATACTTCCAGCATCTTTCACATTTTTTTCTCCAGACGCTTTTTTTCCACACTTATACTTATTCCTTCGATTTCACTTTCTGCTAAATTATCATTTACAAATTTAACTTGAGATACGATAAATAAATCAGAAACTTCATTTTCTGTATAATCTTTTATAAATGAATATTCATCATTGGCAATGTTTAAAAGAACTCTGGCATCAAGAGAGTGCCCTATTAATCCAGTCTGTCTTTCTGCTTCCAGTTTTTTATTTACTTCTCTTCTTAAACGAGCGATTTTATCCCATTTTTTAGCCAATTCTTCATTTAAGTATTCAGGATTTGCTTCAATCCATTTTGATAAATGCACACTTTCTTCTTCTTTTAACGCTTCTGGAATTCTTTCCCAAATTTCATCAGCAGTAAACGACAATACTGGCGAAATAATTCTTACTAACACTTTTAGAACTTCTGTCAGCACAGTCTGTGCACTTCTTCTTTCAATTGAAGTTGTTCCTTCACAGTAAAGTCTGTCTTTTACGATGTCAAGATAGAACGAAGACATTTCCATTGAGCAGAAGTATGTAATTTCTTGGAATAAACTGTAAAATTCGTATTTATCATAATATTCAGTTGTTTTTTTCTTTTTAATTCTTCCAGTTTGTGCATTGCCCATTTGTCAATTTCAAACATATCTTTATAGTCAATTTTATCATTTGCATAGTCAAAAGTTATTTAAGTTACCCATCAAGAATCTCGCTGTATTTCTAATTCTTCTGTATGCATCTGACATTTGCTGTAAAATGTTTTCAGAAATTCTCACATCTTCTCTGTAATCTACTGAAGATACCCAAAGTCTTAAAATATCTGCTCCGTATTTTTTTCTGTAATATCTTTTTGGAAGTATTGTGTTTCCAAGTGATTTAGACATTTTTTTCTACCTTGTCCGTCCATTGTAAATCCGTGAGTTAATATTCTCTTGTAAGGTGCATCTTTTGTACTTGCAATTGATGTCAATAGTGAAGATTGGAACCAACCTCTGTGCTGGTCACTTCCTTCAAGATATAAATCTGCTGGTCTTGGCAAGTTTCTTGGCACTAGCACACTTCTATGCGAAACTCCAGAATCAAACCAGACATCCATTATACTTCTTTTCTTTTCTAATATCCACATCTTTTTAAATTATATTTTTCTAAAAGTTCATCCCCAATAATTTCTTTGGCTTCATATTTCCACCAAATATCAGTTCCTTCTTTTTTAACCAATTCAATTATTCTATCCATAATTTCTGGCTCATAAATAACTTCATCAGTCGCTCTATTGTAAAATAATGGTATTGGCACTCCCCAGACTCTTTGTCTTGAAATAGTCCAGTCAGGACGAGTTTCTAACATTGAACCAATTCTATTTTTACCCCAAGATGGCACAAATTCAACATTTTTCCAATGCCTTTAATGCATTTTTCCCTAATATCGCTTTCGTCAATGCTAATGAACCATTGTTCAGTTGCTCTGAAAATAACTGGTTTTTTACTTCTCCAATCATGCGGATACGAGTGAACAAAAGTTGTGTGATATAACATATGTCCGCTTTCGGTCAAGTCTTCAACAATCGCTTTACTTGCTTTTGCATAGAACATTCCTTCATATTTTCCAGCTTCTTTAGTCATATGCCCTCTATCATCTACTGGCGACAAAATTCCAATGTTATATTTCAATGAATAATTATAGTCATCTGCCCCATGTCCAGGTGCTGTATGAACTGCTCCCGTACCTGCATCTATTGTTACATAATCAGCATTCATTACTAACCCTTTTCTATCTAAGAACGGATGCTTGTAATGAGTATATTCCAATTCTGTCCCTTTAAATTCTTTTAATAATTCATACGACAAGTCCAATGTTTTAAATACATCTTCAGCCAAGTCCTTTGCAACTACAAGATTACCTTTTTCAGTTTTATACAATCCGTAATCAAATTCAGGATGTAAGAATACTCCCAAGTTTGCTGGTAATGTCCAAGGTGTTGTTGTCCAAATTAAAATACTTGCTTCATCCACACCTAATTTATCAGTCAAATCTTTTTCCCCTTCAAATTTTACATAAATTGAATGAGAAGTTACATCTTTATACTCAATTTCTGCTTCTGCAAGTGCAGTTTCAGTAGTTGGCGACCAGTACACTGGTTTTAACCCTTTATAAATATATCCATTTTCATAAATTTCTTTAAATACTTTTTAATTGTTCTGCTTCATATTCAGGTCTTAAAAGTGATATAAGGATTATCCCAGTTTCCTAAAAATTCCAAGTCTTTTAAATCCTTCTTTTTGTTTTTTTCCACCCATTTTAATGCATATTTTTTTACATTCTTGTCTAATTTGCAGTGGAGTCATATTTTTTTGCTTTTTTTCCCCAAGTTCTTCCATTATCTTCCACTCAATAGGAAGTCCGTGAGTATCCCATCCTGGAATATACGGTGCATTATAACCTCTTAATCTCTTATATTTTAAGATAATATCCTTCAATATTTTTATTTAACGCATGTCCAATGTGAATATCTCCATTCGCATAAGGCGATTATCGTGAAGCACAAAAAAATGGTGCTCCTTCTTTCAATGATTTTTTTCATAAATTTCAGCTTTTTTTCCAGTCCCTTAATGTCAAAGGTTCTTTTTGTGCCAAATTAGCTTTCATTTTAAAACTTGTCTTTGGCAAATTAAGCGTTTTTGCATAATCCACTTTTTTTCTGGATTGTTGTTTTCTGACATTACTTCCTCCTACTTTTTATTTAAAAATTATTTTTTACTGTTTTTATGTCTTTTTATTATATCACAATTTTTATACATTTTTAAATAACTCTCACTAAATCCCGCTTAAAAAAATAAAATAATATTTTATTTGGCAGCAAAATTTAATTTTTTAAATAAATAAGGAGATACTAAAATTTTCATAACTTCAGTATTCTCCTTTTTATTAACTATTTATTGCATTTATTTTTTTAAAACTTCATAATTCTTAGTTTTAAGTTTTTAATGAAGTATTCCTGCTCCGATGAATGTTAAAATACCTAAAACAGCTGCATAAGCTATTGAATATTTAACAGTGAATTTAAGCATATCTCCTTCTTTACCCATTAATCCAACTGTTGAAGCGGCAATTGCAATATTTTGCGGAGAAATCATTTTTCCTCCTGTTGCTCCACCTGTACCAGCGGCAATATACAATGCTTTCAATGCTTCGTTTGATCCTGCTATATTTACTTGAACTCCACCGAATAACAAGTTAGATGCCAAGTCACTTCCTGTTACAAATGTACCAATAGTTCCTAGGAACGGCGAAATTACCGGGAAGAATTTACCTGTTGCAGCAAATCCTTTTGCTATACTTTCAATCATTCCACTATGTTTCATTACTACTGATAATGCCACAATTCCCATAATTACCACAACTGAAGGTAATTTACTTAAAATTGTTTCTTTTAATGTTTCAGCCATAACTTTTGGTTTTACACCTTGAATGAATCCTGCTATAACAGTTGCAACAAATAATGGTGCAGCTGGTGCTAAAATCCATTTGAATATTACGCTTGGATCTCCTTTATCCTTAAACCATGTAGCTTCATGTCCTCAAAGCAAAATTGAAATGTGTAGTTGTTGGTTCTAACGCTTTATGAACAGCTTCTACAACCGGACTTGTTCCAATAATTAAGATTATCATTAAAATATATGGAACCCAAGCCATAAATGCATCTTTTCCAGTAATAGCTTGACCTTTATTAGATTTTGCACTTTCATCTTCTTTAATAAAGATTTTAGTAGCAACTATCATTAAGATCATTGCAAATAAACTTGATAAAATTGTTGGTAATTCTGCACCCATTGCTTTTGCAATAAATGGTTGTGTTAAATAACCGATAATTGAAGCAATAACTACAGGTAAAATTCCTCTTCCAAATGCTGCATTTTTTCCACCATCAATTTCTTTATTAGCCATTATTACCAATATAAATGGTATAATACATGTCAAAACTAACAGCAATAATGATGTATAAAATGCTGTTTCTCCAGCATTCAATTTAAAGTTAGAAATCATTGTTGTAACTGGTAGTCCAACTGTTCCAAACGCTGTTGGTGTTGAGTTTGCAATAAGACAAATTAAAGCTGCACTTAGTGGAGTAAATCCTAATGAAACCATGATTGCTGCTGGAATCGCAACTGCTGTCCCATATCCTGCAATACCTTCTATAAATCCACCAAATCCCCAAGCTAATATCAATGCTTGAGCTCTTTTATCTGTTGAAATGCTTCCTAACATTGATTTGATTGTTTCAATTTTACCAGTTTTTACTGATAAATCATAAGCAAACAATGCAGCAAATACTACAAAACCGATAGGCATCCACGCTGTTGCAAATCCTTCAATAATTGAAGCGATAACCCCTTGAACTGGCATTTGCCATCCAGGAACAATAAAGTTTAAAATAATTGCCACTATTAAACTGGCATACGCACTAAACATAGCTGATTTTTTCAAAAAAGTTAATAGTATCAAAAATACAACTATTGGCACTAATCCGATTAAAAAAATAATCCCATTTCGAACCTTCCTTCTCTTTATATTTTTTTAAAAAAAGTTTTTAAAAAAAAATTTCTTTTTAAAATTTAAAATACATAAAAATATTTTACTTTTTTTAAAATTAATTTGGTTTTTTTAAAAATTCTTTAAATTTTTTTAGGTTATATTTTTTTAGACTTGCTTGACAACTACATAAACTATTTTACTATGATCATTTGACAAAGAGACTTGTCTACTTGATATAAATAAAATCATAAGTTTCTAAACATTTCTATTGCAAGAATTAGAAGTTTATAATTTAAAATAATATTTATAACTTTTTTTAATAACCCAAATTTCTCACTTATATATTATCAAATTTTTTTCAAAAAAAGTACAAATATTTTTTTAAAAAAATTTTTTTATTTTTTTATAATATCTGCACTTTTTTTAATATTTTTTTAAATTTTTTTATAATCCTTTTTCTCGTAAGTCCCACTCTTCCACGCTCTTTATCTAGCGACAATATTTTAACTTTAATAATTTGCCCCACAGATAACTCTTTTGTTGCATCTTTAACAAATTTGTCAGAAATTTCAGAAATATGAAGCAGTGCATCCCCTTTTAGTCCTATATCCACAAAAGCCCCAAATTTAGCGACATTTCTCACAGTTCCTTCCAAAACCATTCCTTCTTGCAAATCATCCATATTTAAAATATCCGATCTCAATAATGGTTTTTCAAACTCATCTCTTGGGTCTCTTCTATCTTTTAACAACGCTTCGTAAACATCTTTTGCAGTTTGTGGTCCAAAATCATTTTCTTTTATAATTTTGTCCAAATTCACTGTTTTCAATTTCTGTCTAACTTCATCCAAATCAGATTTTAAATCGTCAACCTTACAATTTGCTTCCTTCAAAATAGTTTCAGCGATATGATACGATTCTGGATGGATTATCGTATTATCCAAAGGATTTTTACTATTAGGCACTACAACGAATCCTGCCATTTGTTCAAACGCCTTCGTTCCAAGCCCTTTTACCTTTTTCAATTCTTTCCTATCCTTAAAATCTCCATTTTCATGTCTATAGTCTACAAGATTTTTTGCTACATTTTTCTTAATTCCTGAAACAAAACTAAGTAATGCCCAAGAAGCCGTATTAATATTGACTCCAACATTATTTACAACATGCTCAATCGTTTGTTCCAATGTTTCATTCAATTTTTTCTGATTTACATCATGCTGATACATTCCAACTCCAATTGATTTTGGATCAATTTTTACAAGCTCAGCCATCGGATCTTGAATTCTTCTAGCAATCGAAATCGCTCCCCTTGCCGTTACATCCAAATCAGGAAACTCCTCAATTGCAATTTTTGAAGCTGAATAAACTGAAGCTCCTGCTTCACTTACAATCAAGTATGAAACAGGTTTTGATGCCTCTTTTATAACATTTGCCACAAAACTTTCAGTTTCACGAGAAGCTGTTCCATTCCCAATTGCAATAATATCCACATCATATTTTTTTATGTAATCTAATATTTTTTTCTTTGCTGTTTCAAGCTGTTTTGGATTATGCACTCCTTCAACCAAGAAAAGCACATCATTCACTTCATAAAATCCATCTTTATTGATAACAACCATTTTTACAACCTGTTCTATACCCTGGATCTAATCCCATCAAAGTTTTTTTACTTAATGGCGGCTGTAATAACAATTTTTTTCAAGATTTTTCAGAAAAAAATATTAATTGCTTCTTCTTCTGCTTTTTTTCCGTGTATATGTTTCTCACTTCATTCTTAATCGATGGATAAGCCAATCTATCTAGCGAATCTTTAATAATCTCTTTATAAAATTCCACCAAATTTTTTTGTTCCCAAACAAAGTTTTTCAAAAATGAAATCAACTACAAAATTCTCTGTTTTATCATCAATCTCAATATCTACCTTCAAGATTTTTCTCTTTTTCTCCTCTGTTAATAGCTAAAATCCTGTTCGATGCTGATTTTGAAATGGGTTCTGAATATTCGTAATAGTCTTGATAAACTCCATTTTCATCATTTTCTTTGTTTTTCTCAACGACTTTTGAAGTCAAAATTCCAAATTTTGAAATCTTTTTCTCTCAAAAATTCTCTAATTTTTCACATTTTCTGAAATGTCCTGTGCAATTATTAAATGCACACCTTCAATTGCCTTTTCAACCGTGTCAACTTCTTCATTCAAATACTTTTTAGCCTCTTCCTGAAGTGCTTCCATTGTCGTTTTTGGCAATAACGCAAATGTCGATAAAGGCTCCAATCCTTGCTCCTTCGCCACATCCGCTTTCGTCTTCTTCTTTTTCTTATATGGAAGGTACAAATCTTCTACTTCCTGTAATTTCTTTGCACTTTCGATACTTTTTTTCAGCTCATCAGTCAATTTTTCCTTGTTCTTCAATCAACCTCAAAACTTCTTCTTTTTCTCTTTTCTAAATTTCTGTAATAAGTTACTTTTTCTATTACATCTCTAATCTGTTCTTCATCCAAATTACCTGTAACTTCTTTTCTATAACGTGCAATAAATGGTACTGTTGCGCCTTCATCAAAAAGTTTTATTGTATTTTCCACTTGTGACTCGTTAAAATTCAGTTCATCTGCTACATTTTTTTAAAATATCCAATTACTTTCCTCCATTTACAGTTTAATTTTTTTATTTTTAAATTTATCAAAACTATTTTTAACATAATTTGTAAAAAAATAACCAGTTGAATAATTTTATAGATGAATTGAAAATTTTTAAAGGAAAAATATTTGTAAAAAAAAATACCAACCTTTTTAAAGTGCTGATATTAATAAACTAATTTATTTAAATGGTGCGAAAAGGTGGGACTCGAACCCACATGTCGAAGACGCTAGATCCTAAGTCTAGTGCGTATACCAATTTCGCCACTCTCGCAAAAAAATTTTATTTTAACAAATGGTGAGCCATACTGGGATCGAACCAGTGACACCTTGATTAAAAGTCAAGTGCTCTACCGACTGAGCTAATGGCTCATATTATGGGGTGATCGACGGGACTTGAACCCGCGACAACCAGTGCCACAAACTGGCGCTCTACCAACTGAACTACGATCGCCCATATATATGAATTTTTTTCTTTTTTTAAATAAAAATGGAGCGGGAGACGAGGGTCGAACTCGCGACATTCAGCTTGGAAGGCTGACGCTCTACCAACTGAGCTACTCCCGCAAAACTTCTAAAATGGTCGGTGTAGCAGGATTTGAACCTGCGACCCCCTGCTCCCAAGGCAGGTGCGCTACCGAACTGCGCTATACACCGTCCCTTCAACAAGTGATTTTTTCATTTTCATCAATCACTCTCGGACAAGGAATATAATATCATAATTTCAAATTAATGTCAACACTTTTTTTGAATTTTTTTACATATTTCTAAATTTAACTAAAATCCAGTTTTATAAAATATGCTCAAACCCCTTTAAAATATAATCAATCTGGAGTTTGAGCAAAACAAATATAATTTCAAAAAAATTTTTATAATACTGATTAATAATTTTTTAAAAAAATAATAGTTCCCTTTTCTCTTTCAAAAAAATCAATTTCTTTTTCAATTTTTTTCATTAGCATCTTCCATAAAATCAATAAAACACTTCTGATTTTCATATTTTTGGTTTAGAGTCTTCAATTTATTTTTAGTTTCAGATCCAAGGTGATTGTCCTCCTTCAAAATATTCCGTACATCTTGATTTAACACGAGTATTTCATTTATTGAAATTCTTCCGCTATATCCGCTAGAACATTCATCACAGCCTTCTCCCATGCACTTCTGACATCTTTTTCCAACTAGCCTCTGTCCAATAACTCCAATTAATGAATCTAGTATCAAATATTTCGGAATTCCCATATCCACTAGCCTAATTAACGTAGAAACAGCATCATTTGTGTGAATTGTGGAAATTACAAGATGTCCTGTCAATGCAGCTCTTACAGCTATTTCTGCAGTAATTTCATCTCTAATTTCAGAAATTACGATAATATCAGGATCATTTCTCAATGTGGCTTTCAAAACTTCAGAAAATGTTACTCCAATTTCTTGATTTACCTGTATTTGAACAGTCCCATTAATTTTGCTTTCAACTGGATCTTCTACGGTTATGATTTTTTTTCTTCCATCATTTAGCATATTTATTAGGGATTTTAATGTTGTAGATTTCCCAGAACCTGTAGGCTAGCTTACGAGAATCATTCCATATTTTTCTATCTAAAGTTTCATTTAACATTTTTAATGCTTTTGACTTGAAAAATCCCAATGTTTCAAGTTTTATATCCTTTAAATAATTTTTCCAAAATACGTAAAACCATAGTCTCCCCGCCAGCTGTCGGCATATAGGCAGCCCTTATATCATAACGTTTATTTGTATTTTTTTGCATTTAATAAAAAAAGAAAAGCTGCCATCTTGTGGCTTTCTTTTTCTCTGCAACGTTCATTCCAGCCAAAAATTTTCATTCTGGCAATAATTTCTGTAATATTTTTTTCAAGAACTTTTTCTATTCACTGCTTCATACAATTTCTGGCTTTCTTTCAGATAACCGTCAACCCGGTATTTTATTTCCATTCCTTCCAGCAGGTCAAATTTCACGTGAATATCACTAGCCCGCTCCTTAAATCCAGTCTTTACAATTTCATTTTAAATAAGAAACAGTATCTTTTGATAAAAAAACTATTTTTTTATTATCGACAACATCCTTTAGTTTTTGCCTTTTTCAATTATTTTTTTCACTCATTGTCCTCAATTTTTCCCTTCCCGCTTTTTATATTTTTCAATTATTTCTTTTTCACAGTTCCGCTGCTAAATTCCTCCAGCACCAATTCTGTCTGTTTTTTTCAATGTTTTTAAACAATCCCTTTTTTTAATCAGATTGTACCACTTCAAAGTCGCACGTTGAGCATCAATCCCTTTAATGTTTCCTTTAGCTGCAGTTTAAAAAAAGTCAACTTCTTCGTAAGACAATTTTACATTTTTAGTTTTTTTCCTTTTTTTATTCGCCTTTGTAATTTTAACTTCATTTTTCCAAATATTTAAAGAAACTAAATACATTTGGCAGCTGTTTTTTTCATATTGGCTCATCATTTTTTTCTCATTTCCTCAATCATTTTTTGCCAAAATAACTTCTTGACATTTTTTTGAAAATGTAACATTGACTTTTTCTTTTTCCCTTTTTCCAATTTTTTTGCACAAGCTGCTGCATTTTTAGCCTGTGATTTTGCATTTATTAAATCCATATTGCTAACAGTATTTGGATTTACCATTTTTTGCCATAAATTCTCCTTTCTTTTTTTATTATTTTAATTTTTTTACTATTTCCTCAAATAAAAATATTACCTTCTCGTAATAACGTAATCTCTCCATTTTCAAATTTTACAATTGTAGACGGCTTCCCTGTCAATTCTGATTCTTCATTTGGAATAACAATATCCACATTTTTTAGCAATTCTTCACTTAAATCCTCAATTTTTTTAACCGAACTTTCACCTGAAATATTAGCGCTTGAAGTCAATAATATTCCTCCAGATTCTTTTATTATTTCCAAAGCAATTTTATTTTTTGGAATCCGAATCCCAACAGTTTCCATATTTTCATCAAATTTCCGTGTAAAATTACAATTTGCACGAAAAATGACCGTCAGTTCTCCTGGCCAGTATTCATTGAGAATTTTAGAAATTTTTTTCCATATTTTTCTTCAGTTTCATTTACCAGATCCTTCAAAATTTCCTTATTACTAATTAATGCGATTATTTTTTTAGAAAAATCACGTTTTTTTATTTTATAAATTTTTTCAACAGCTTTCTTTTCAGGAAGAGAGCCAATTCCATAGACAGTATCTGTAGGAAATACAGCAACTCCTCCATTTTTTTAAAAATTTTTTTATAGCTTTTTTTCAATTTTTACTTTTTTTATCTTTATCAATCTTAGTCATCATTTCCATCATCAACTGGCATTTCAAATAAACCGCTTATTGGATTATTTGTAGCTATTCTAGTTATTATTTCTGCAAACATTTTTACTTGTTGTCAATATTTTTTTAATTTATCGAATTTTTTTATCTTCAGGCAATTGAATAGTATCTGTTACTACAATTTCAGTAAATGCTGATTTTTTTAATCTTTCAACTGCAGGATCAGAGAAAACAGCATGTGTTGCACATCCGTAAACTTCTAAAGCACCTTTGTCAATTAAAGCTTGAGCAGCATTGCAAATTGTTCCGGCTGTATCAATCATATCGTCAATCAAAATAGCCTTTTTACCTTTTACATCACCAATAATATTCATAACTTCTGAAACATTTGCCTTGGCACGTCTTTTATCAATTATTGCAAGCGGTGTATGCAGCCAGTTTGCAAGTCCTCTAGCTCTTTTTACTCCACCGACATCAGGCGATACAACAACTGTATCTTCTGGGCTAAATCCGTATTTTATAAAGTGTTTTGCCAAAATTGGCAATGCTTCCATGTGATCCACTGGAATGTCAAAAAATCCTTGAATTTGTCTTGCATGCAAGTCCATTGTAATTACTCTTGTAGCTCCTGCAACTGTTAGCAAATTTGCAACAAGTTTTGATGTAATCGGCTCTCTTGGACTTGCCTTTTCTATCTTGTCTTGCATATCCATAATAAGGAATTACAGCGATAATTTCCTTGGCTGAAGATCTTTTAATTGCATCAATAAAGACTAAAAGTTCCATAAGGCTTTCATTTACAGGTTTTGAAGTAGACTGAACAATAAATACTTTACAGCCACGTACACTTTTCTTCGCCTTTGCAAAAGTTTCTCCATCAGCAAATTTTACAATTTCAGCAGCTGATAAATCCATATCCAAGTATTTTACAATCTTTTTCTGCCAATTTTTTTCACTTGATGTTCCTGCAAATACTCTAATTTTTGTCTTTGTCTTCTTTGGTTAATGTTATCATTTTATTTCCCTTTCTCTCATTAATATTTTTTTATTTTTTTATTAACTTTTTATTTTTCTGACATTTCCTATTTCTAATTATTTATTTTTTTCTCCTTATTTACCTGTTTTGCCCTTCCAAAAGCAAGCGCTTCATCAGGAATATCCTCTGTTATAACCGAACCTGCAGCTGTTAAAACTTCATTTCCTATTTCCACAGGTGCTACAATTATTGAATTGCTTCCAATAAATGCATTCTTTTCCAATTTTTTTGTCCTATGTTTATTCTTCCCATCATAATTGCAAGTAATAGTTCCTGCGCCAACATTTGTATCTTGCCCAATTTCAGCATCTCCAATATAAGTCAAATGCCCTGTTTTTTTACACCCTTTTTCAAGAGTAGAGTTTTTTTATTTCCACAAAGTTTCCAACATGCACAGTTTCTTTTTAAGTATGCCTTTGGTCGTAAATGTGCAAACAGCCCTACAGTTACTCCTTCTTCAAGAGTTGACTTTTTCTACAACAGAGGCTTCTATTCTAACATTATCAGCAATTACAGAGTTTTTCGATTCTAGTATTTCCTAAAATTTCACAATTTTTTTCCAATTTTAGTATTTCCTTGAATTGTAACATTTGGATAAATTACAGTATCTTGCCCAATTTGAACATTATCTTCAATGTAAGTCGCATCTGGATCAATCAAAAATCACTTCCCATTATCCATAAGTTCAGTATTTTTTTCTATTTCTCAAAAATTTTTCTCTGCCTGTGCCAACTGAACCTTAGAATTTACTCCTAAAATTTCATCTTCATCTTCAATTTGAAAACTGTCAACATTATATCCTTCACTTGTCAAAATTTTTTTATGGCATCAGTCAAGTAATATTCACCTTTTTGAATTGTTATTGTCAATTTTTTTAATTGCATAAAAGCAAACTTTCATTTTTAAAAAAATATAGACTCCTGTATTAATTTCATCTATTTTTTTCTCATTTTCATCTGCTTCCTTTTTCTTCGACAATATTTGAAATTTTTTTCCATTTTTCCTTAACAATCCGTCCATATCCAAACGGATTCTTAACCTTGCAGGAAAAGCACAATACAGTCAAGTTTTTCCTTCCTCAAAAAGCATCCTTTAGCTTTTTTTCAGCGTTTCTTCCTTCAAAAGAGGCGTATCTCCACAAGTGATAAGCACATCTTCACCATATTCCTTAATTTTATCCTTTGCAATCAAAATAGCATGTCCTGTCCCAAGCTGCTCCTCTTGTGTAACAAAATCAACATCTCCCATTTCAGCCAGCACATCTTCCTTTTTATGCCCCAAAATAAAAACATTTTTTTTATTCCCAATATTTTCAAGAACAGTCACAACTCTTCTAATCATCGGAACACCATTTACCTTGTGCAAAACCTTAGACTGCTCAGACTTCATTCTAGTCCCTTTTCCAGCCGCCAAAATTACCGAAATCATCCTTCCTCCTTAATTTAATAATCAACAATTAAAATATTTGTCTTTAATTTTTACTCAAACTATACTTTACACACTAATTATATCAATTTTTTCTAATTTATGTCAAATGATAAAAAAATTTTATTTATTTTTCTCCTCACTCTCACTATTATGATTCAAATGAATTCTCAAAGCTTCTAGCGAAATTTGAATTTCAAAAGTGAAAATAATAGTGAAACTATCAACGATACAAGACTTATTCCAAAACTTATTTTTCCCAATAAAATCCATTTGAAGAAATAAAAAAATAGCATAGAAATGGCACACATTAACAGACTTGAAACTCCAAAATACTGCATTTTTTTATATAATTTAGCCTTTTTCTCAAATTTTTTAACTTGATAAAACTCATGCTCCACTTCCCCGCTTGAATCCATCTGCCTCACAATCGCTGTAAGTGCCAGAAACCTATTTGTGTATGCAAGCAAAAAGTAAAGATACGGTAGGAAAAAGAACTGCAGGTGTAGTTATTTCCAAAGTCATATTTTTTTCACCTTCCTTTAAAAATTTATTTTTTTATTCTAAAATCCATTTAAAAAAATAAAAAAATATTTTTATTTATTTGATAACAAAAAAAGTTTTTAAAATACTGCTAAATAAAAAGCCAACAGAAATCTATTACTAAATAAAAAAATATGCCTAATAAACTGATAAAAAAATTAATTAAAATTAGAGTTTAAATAAATAGACCAGTTGTTTTCAAGTTCGATTTTTAAAAGCAGTCCTGCTACAACATTAGTTTCAAGCTTGTATTTTTTTAAAAAAATACAAAAAAACGCAAGGATTATTTAAATTCATCCTTGCTAAAAATTATATCATGCTTTAACTAAAAAGAATCTGGTGATGAAACAACGTTCAAGTTTTCATCTATTTCAAAAATTAATGGTTTTTCCAGTTGTTAAGTTTAATTTCAAGATATCTTCATCTGAAATATTTAACAAATATTTTTATTAATGCTCTCAAACTGTTTCCATGAGCTGCTACAATAACGTTTTTTTACCTTCTTTTTAAGCTTTTTTTGAAATATCTGAATGCCAGTAAGGTAACACTCTTGCGATTGTATCTTTCAAACTTTCTCCAAGTGGTGCTTCTTCATCAGTTAAATCAGCATATCTTCTGTCTGATTTTGGATAATATTCACTTGATTTGTCAATTGCAGGTGGTGCAACATCAAAACTTCTTCTCCAGATAAGCACTTGGTCATCTCCATATTTTTTAGCAGTTTCTGCTTTATTCAATCCTTGTAATGCACCGTAGTGTCTTTCATTAAGTCTCCAAGATTTGTAAACTGGAATGTACAATTCATCCAATTCTTCCAAAACATAATTTAGAGTTTTGATAGCTCTTTTTAAGTAAGAAGTATAAGCAACATCAAAAACTAATCCTTTTTCCTTTAATGCTTTTCCTCCAGCTTTTGCTTCTTCAACTCCTTTAGGACTCAAATCCACATCTTTCCAACCAGTAAATTTGTTTTCCAAATTCCATTGGCTTTCACCATGTCTGATTAATACTAATTTCATAAGTTTCCTCCTTAAAATAATATTTTTATTAATGTTACACATTTTATGCTTAAAAACCTGAACCTCCCACGACTAAAGTCGCAGGGTTTTAAAATCTTTAAAAGTATTTAAAAATTTTCTAAGAATCTTGATAGCACAACAACTATCCTTATTCTTTTAGGCGTGTTCAGCTCGCCCCTATTGTATAGGACAACATTTAAGTCCACAACTTTACTTTTCTTTAGAATATTTAATACTCCATTACAGTCTTCAATCAAAGATATTATATTACATATTCTACATTTTATCTACTAAAAATTTTTTTCCATATGCTTACTAAATTTTTCGTGCAATTCATCTCACAACTAAAAGCTGAGAGTGTTCTTACACTATTTCATAAACTTTTTTTATATTTAATTGCAGCAAAACTGCTTTTAAAATTGAACTCAAAAAGTTACAACTGGTTATTTATTTAAACTCTAATTTTAATTAATTTTTTATCAGCTTAATCTTAAAAAAATCAACTATTTTTTTCTTCAACTTCCACAACTGTTTCTGAAACAGCTGTATTTGTAGATAATTCTTTTTCAGCAATTAAATCTTCAAGACGTTCTTTTGTTGTCATCAATTCTTCAAGATTCATGTTATCGTAAGTTGCTTCTGAAGATGTTTTTATATTTATCCCTTGTTTTCTTAAAAAAACTGTCAACTTTGCTTTGATTTTTTTGTATAAATAGTAACCAACTGCAACTGTTCCCACTCCAACTGCCGCTCCCACTAAATGCTCTTTCTTTATACTTCCAAACTTTATCATTTTATTACCTCCAAATTTTTTTAATTTATTTATTATATTTTTTTCAAATAATTATATATTAATATTTTTTTATAACTATGTGAATTACTCCTACTTGTAGAATCTGGTGATTTCTTGATATCTTTTGTTAAATTCTTTTACTTTAAATCACAATTTATTTCAAAGCTATATATTTATCATCCGAATCTTCATCTGATCTCTTGCTAAAGAATATATGATCTATTAAATCACTTACATTCTCAATAGTTTTATCATTTTTCACATCCACAACATAATGAAATTTCCCATTTTCAGCTTTTAACCGATAAATTCTCACTTCTTTATTTGATACATTATTTAATACAAGGTGTCGTCCAAAAGTTGTAAGCCACATAAGTGCTATTGCTGTAACTGATCTATTCGCCATATAGGATCTTAAAAGATACAATGCTGGTAAAATTTCAATGTCAAAGAAACCTTTTCGCTGTGTTTCCATGTAGGCGTGTTCCATAATTGCCGCTGTTGTAAGTCCCGCTGTAAAATTGTTTATATCCAATTGTAATTTTTCAATTTTACTTTTTCCAAGTCCGTACAAGAAAGAAAGCAAAATCGCAGCTCCAGAATATACAGACAACGAATCTATTGATTTTTCTTCAAAATCTTCCACTAATTTTACCGAAGTCATGCCGTGCTCAACTGATAATGCTGTCGCAGTTCGATAAATCACTTCATCAATCGTAATTTCCTCTGGCTCAAAAGTTATAAGCAATGTATTTATAGTTTTATTATATCGTAACGCTGTACTTTTTGCTCCAACTTTTATTGTTTCAAAAAATTTTTTTGTGTCAATAATTTCGTGTGAAACTTTAAATCTGACACGATTCGGTAACTTATGCAATACCGTCAAAGTTAATTTTTTCATATAATTTCCTCCAAAATCAGATACGCCACAAAAAAATTCTATTTATTGACATCATATTTTTAGAAGTCTTAATGAATTTCCAACTACTAAAAATTGTTATTGAATTATGTAAAAACTGAACTATATATTGCTGGCAGCAATCCTGTCGCACCTAATACAAGTGCAAAACTGTTTATTCCAATCGCCATCGCAAAATTTTGTTTTATAATTTTTACAGTATTTTTAGCTAAACCAATTACAGCTGGTATTAACAACGGATCGTCAGAAGTTATTGTAACATCGGCAGCTTCCATTGCAACATCTGTTCTAGTGCTTCCAAGTGCTATTCCTACATTTGCGTAAGAAAGAGCTGGAGCATCGTTTATTCCATCTCCAATCATAATAACTTTTGATCCGATTGAACGGAATTTCAAAATATCTTTCGCCTTATCTTCTGGTAACAATTCAGATTCGTATCTGTCCATCGACATACTATTTGCAATGGTTTCAGCCTGTTGTCTCAAGTCTCCTGTAAGTAGTACAATATCGTCTATTCCTTGATTTCTTAAACGGTTCATAGCTTTTTTGATATTTTCTCTTGGTGGATCAGAAACTCCGATTACACCGATTAAATTCTCATTTTTAGCCACATAAATAACGATTTCTCCGTTATTTTGCATTCCTTTTACCACGTCAACTGACATCTCTACCGAAATATTATTTTCTTCCATGTATCTTCTGCTTCCCACACGAATAATATCCTTATTTACATAAGTTTCAATTCCTCTTGCCACTCTAATTACATCTTCTTTATGTCGTGGTATTTTTAACCCTCTATTTCTGACTTCATTTAAAATTGCACTTGCCAAAGGATGTGTAGAAGTTTCTTCAGCCGCTGCTGCTAATGCAATCATTCTATCATCTCTCATGTTTTTAGCAAAAGTTTTTACTGTATGAACTTTAGGTTTTCCTTCTGTAATTGTTCCAGTTTTATCAAATATTACTGTATCAGCCTTTGAAAGTTCTTCCAAATAATTGCTTCCCTTAATCAAAATTCCATTTTTGGCAGCTGTATTAATTGAAGCAGAAAATGCTGTCGCTGTCGACAATCTTATTCCGCATGAATAGTCAATTACAAGCATACTCAACGCCTTTTGTAAATTTCTAGTCGAAGCATAAACTATTCCAGCAAGAAGAAAATTTAACGGAATCAACTGTGCAGAAAATGCATCGGCGTAAGATTGAATGTCTGCTTTGTTAAATGAAGCATCTTCCACCAATTTTATAATTCTTGAAGCCGTTCTGTCATCTCCAACTTTTTCAGCTCTTACAGTAATATTTCCGCTTTTCAAAAGCGTTCCAGCAAAAACTTCCTGTCCTGTTTCCTTTTTAACAGGCATATATTCTCCAGTAATCGCCGATTGGTCAATTACCGCACTTCCCTTTTCAATTGTTCCATCGACACTTATTTTTTCTCCAGTTTGAACAAGTATCAAATCACCTTTTTTAATTTCTTCAATTGGAACTTTTTTCGCCACTTGGTCTTCATCTTCAGATGCTTTCCAAACATAGTTTTCTCCAACACTTAGCATGTCTTTAATTACACCACGAGTTTTTTTCATAGTATAAGCCGTCAAAAGTTCTGCAACTCTTTCTAAAATCATAATTGTCAAAGCTGTTCGCTCACTTCCCAAAGCAATACTACTTACAATCGCCGTAGAACTCAATGTATCCGCATTCGGACGCTTATTCTGAATCAATGACAAAATTCCATTTTTTTAAAACAGGCAATGCCAAAGAAATTGTTGAAATAGTTTTTGTAATTAAATAATCTTCTAATTCCAGTCAATTTCGTTTTTTTGACTGGAAGCAAAAAGCAATAATACTGCCGCTCAATATTTTTTTCATAATTTCTTTTTGGTGATTCTTCCTGTAATCGTCTTTCTATCACATATTTATTCGATGCTTGTTTTTTTCTCATTTTTTTGTAAATATCCACCAAATACCCATTCAATGTATTTTTGAAGTAAAGATACAAAAATTTTTCTCCAGTTAGCGAAAAAGTTATCAAAATAAATAAGTACAGAACCTGTAATAGTTGAAATTTCAACACTTTTTTTATATAGTGAACTTGCATTAAACGCTTTGTTATTTCTTCTTTGTGAACACCAAGATGTTTTTAACGCTCTTGAACGAATTCTAATTCTTCCACGAATTTCATGTAAGATTTCACAATTCAGCAAATAATTTCTAATAGCCATAAAATTTCCCTTTCTTTTTCCTTTTTCCGTCAAAACTTAAAGTTTTTTTATCAAATCATAAAAAAACTTCCAAATTATCTTCTATTTCCTTCAAGGATTTATTTTTCATACAATTCAGGATGATTGATAACCGTTTTTCCAAACTTTGTTCATCCATTCAAGTATTTCCTTTTCTGAAATCAAATTTGGATCATAATAAAGCAAAAATTTTTATTCGTTATATACGAGTATTCAACACTTTTTATCCCTTTTTTTGATAAAATAAGTTTTTTTACTTCATTATCATATTTTTTTAATTCCTCTGGAACTTTTTGATAAATTTGGAACAAATAGCCTAAGTCTTCCAGGAATACTGTGCACTACCTTTATCTGATTAAACATCAGATATGTTGTTCTAAAAAAATTTTTCTAACATCTTTTTTTCCCTTTCAATTTTTTTGTCTACTATTTTTCTTTTTCTCGTCTGATAAAAAGTCTAGAAGCCCACCATAACAATGTAGCTCCTTTAGGTAATCCTGGAACTTTCCATAATTTTTTTATTCCATAAAAAATAAAAATACCTGCAGTTAATGTCTTCAAATCCAAATAACCTTTACTCTTGTTATAAACAGCCATATCTGCTGATTCAAATACCTGTTTTAACAACTCTTTTATTCTCCCAGGTTTATTCTTCAAGGCTTCCTCATCCAAATGAAGCAATCTCAACACTACCAAATACAAAAAAGAACTTTCAATAACTTTTTCATCAAAATAAATCAGAATACTTCCAGTAACAGAATTAACTTCCACAGAATTTATCCCATTTATTCTCTGAATATTATTTAAAAATTCCTCTTTCAACTCTTCGTCATCCTTCAGCACTTCCGTCTGCAATCGCAAACGTCCATTTTGATAATGTTTCACTTGAATAATGCCATAAAAAAACTTTGTAACATAACTGACTCCTTAAACTTTTTTTATAATTTATTATATACCTTTTTCATTTTTAAATTACAAGATAGATTTTCTGCATAATCTTTTCTAAATTTTTTTATTTTTTTACCTTTACTTTAGACAAAATTAACGATACAATATAAAAAGGAAAAAGAAAAAAATAAAAAAAGGAAAAAAATATGAAAAAAAGAAATGTAAAAATCATTTACCAATATGATGGAAGCAAGTTTTTGGGATTTCAAAGGCAAAAAGGATAATAATGTAAAAAAACTGTTCAAGGAGAAATTGAAAAAAAGTAATTTTTAAAAAGCATTTTCCCAAAAATATAAATATGATTTCTTCAGGAAGGACTGACAAAGGCGTTCATGCAATAGAACAAGTTTCTAATTTTTCTAATTGACGGCAATATTCCTCTCGAAGCAATAAAAAGGCAAATTAATAAATCTTTTAAAAGGTGAGGTTAAAATTTTAAATATCACAGAAACAAATGAAAAATTTTTAATGCACGTTTTGATACTAAAAAAATCGAGCTTATTTATATATTATGAGAGCAGAGAAAGATATTACGCCATTTGAGTCAAATTACATAACTGGTCTTAAAGAAAAAGTGGAGGCGGAAAAGTTTCAGAAAATAATGGATTCCTTTATCGGAAAAACACGATTTCAGCAGTTTTATGAAAAAGGATAAGGCTTATAGAAATCCTGTGAGAGAAATTTTTTTATATCAAAATGCTATTATGATAAAAAAATTCGGGAAAAAAATCAAGTAAATATTGAAATTTGCGGAAATGGATTTTTTTAAAAACTATGGTCAGAATTATGATTGGCTCAGCACTTGCTGTTTATTTTTGGAAAAAGAAAAAGAAGATTACATTATAAAAAGGCTGAAAAAAATCCTGATGCTGATAATAAAAAGATTTTTAGCACCTTCAGAAGGGTTATATCTGTATAAAGTGAATTACTAAAAAAATTATTATTAAAAAAAAGAAAGAGAGATTTTTATGAAAAAAATTATAAAATAAAAAAATTCTGGATGCAAAAAAAGATTCAGATTTGTTATTTAAAATTGTAGAACATGAAAACAAAGTTTTTTTGGAGAAGCAACTGTTGGGAACTGGAATATTAAGCCATTTGCCAAATATGGAAAAGTTTTTGCAATGTTAAGCGATGATAAAGACAGTAAGGATGAATTAATGTCGGTTATTGAGGTTTTAAGCAGTTTTGACAGGGAAATTGCTTATGTTTATGGAGTTTCTACTGTCCCAAAAATTTCAAAAAAATGGATATGCAGGAATACTGCTTCAATTTGTAATGGAAACTTTGAAGGAAATGGGAATAAAAAAAATAGAACTTACTGTTGATATGGATAACTTTACTGCAAAAAGAATTTATGAAAAATTGGGATTTGAAATAGTAGATAATTTAGATAACGAATACGGGGACAATGTTGAACGATACTTGATGAGATATTCGATAAAAATAATAATTATATTTTTTTCATTAACTTTTTATATAATGAAATTAAAATGGTAATCAAATATAATTAGGATATAATATAATATAATACACCTTAATTTTTGTATATTTAAAATTTGAGGAATATTTTTTTATTGTTTGGTAAAAATTAATCACAAATTTAAAATTATTAAATATATTAATTGTAACATCCTATAAAATTATGTTGAGGAGTGATTAATTATGAAAAAAATTAATATTAGGGATATTTTTTTATTATTTGGTGTTCTTGGTTTCTCAAGATACGTAGAACGTTGTAGAGTAGTATCAGATGATACTTGCGTAAGTTTAGAATCGGGAAAAAGATTTAATTTCAGCGGCTATCCTTTCGCACCAGCTGGATATGGAAGTGTTTACAGAGTATACTTTGAAGGAAATGGATATAGAAATCTATACTTTACAGGAGCTGCATATCTCTACGATTAAATTTGTTTTGTAATAAACTAAGTGAAAAAAAATTTTTCAATGCTTTTTTTAATAATTTTTAAAAAAATTTCTATTTTTTTACCAGACAATAAACACTAAAAATCTAATTTTTATACTCAAATAATAAAATAAATAAATTTAAAAAAATAAAAAGAAAGGAATCAACTATGAAATTATTATTAAAATTAGCAATTTTAATTAGCAGCATTTCAGGATTGGCAAATGCAGCTGAAAAAGTATGTATCGATCCAGGACACCAAGCGAAAGGAAATATGCAAACTGAAGAAATAGCGCCTGGTTCAAGCAAAAGAAAACCAAAAGTAGCTTACGGAACAAGAGGTGTTGCAACTAAAAAGCCTGAATATCAGCTAGCCCTTGAAATAGGTTTAAAATTAAGAGATGCTCTAAAAGCTAAAGGCTATTCAGTATTTATGGTAAGAGAAAAAAATGATGTAAACATAAGCAACAAAGAAAGAGCCCTAATGACAAATAAAGCAGGCTGCGATGTATATTTAAGATTACATGCAGATGCAGGAGGAAGCAGTACCAGAGGAGCAACTGTACTTACATCATCATCTAAAAATCCGTACACAAAAAGCGTACAGCAATCAAGCGATAAATTCTCAAAAGCAATCCTGTCAGAATACACAAAAGCAACAGGCTTCAAAAGCCGAGGTGTTTCCTACAGAGATGACCTGACAGGAACAAACTGGTCAACAGTTACAAACACATTACTAGAAATGGGATTCATGACAAATCCTGAAGAAGACAGAAAAATGGCTTCTCCTGACTTTCAAAATGTGATGGTAAAAGGGATTGTAAATGGAATTGAAAAGTATTTTAGAGAAAAATAATCAAAATTTATTTTAATTAAATAATAAAAAAGCTGTCATAATTGGCAGACTTTTTTTATTTTATATAATTTATTATTTATGCAATTCATCATACATTCTCGCAAGTTCTATCGTTCTTTCCTTTGTCATCCTAAATTTTATATTTGCCTCATCAATACTGTCTGATGTTCCACACATCATTCTTTTTCCATTTTCATCTACTCCACAACTTTCATCAAGTGATCTATTTACTTCATTAACCATTTGCTTCAGCCAAGCGCGTTCACTATTCCGCAGTTTAATTTTTGAATTTTCAGGAATCTCTGACATTAGTAATTTATAAACTTTATTTAATTCTACATCCCAAGTTTGATATGCTTTATACGGTAAACTTTCATCAACTGAACTCATTCTATTCATTAACTCAGCCTCATAATTTGTTCTTCTCTTTCTAACAACTGGTGCTGTCGTTGTTTCTTGAGAAGCAGTTGTAACTTGTGCTAATTGCTGTTGACTTTGACTTCTAGCTATTTCTTGCTTTGTTTTTTTCTTGCTCTAATCTCAACTTAACTTCCATTTCCTTATTTTTTATATAAGAATTATATAGTAAAAATCCTCCTACTGAAAAAAAGGATAATACAGCTATAGCTGCTATTGTAGTTACCCAAATTATGGTGTTTTTTTGTTATCGTTCATAATTTTTTTCCTTCCTTTAAATATACTTTATTTTTAATTTTTTTATAAAAAAATTTTTTTAACTAAAATAAACTTCCATGTACTTGAATTAATCTTGGATTATTTGTATCAAATAAACTAATTCCATCCACTTCCTCCAATTGCCAAGGATCATCCTCATCATGACTTTTGTAATTCATACCAATTTATTTCCCCATTTTTTTACAAACATAAGCATAATTATCATCCGTAATAATTTTATTCTGATAACACAGCAAATCTTCAATTTCATTACTTGTGTCATTATCATTCTCTACTGAACTATTTTTGAATAAGATCCAATAAACCATCTCGAAATTCAGCCCAACTTGCCAATAAATTTATGGAACTTGAAATTAGAAATTATTAAGATTATTATTTTATTTTTTCATTATTTTAACCTTCTTTATTATAATATTTCACTATATTATTTTTCTTATCAATTCTTTAGGGATTAAATCATAATCATACATTACCATTGATTTATTATCCCAAATAAGTTTTCTTATCTACTAAATTGCCCGTATTCTTATCAATTGTTTCTTTATAAATTTTTTGAGCTTCTATAAAATTTATCATTTTTCTTTCTAAAATGATGATCTTCTTCAACCAACTTATACTTACAAGGAAATTCTTTTTCACTTCTCAATTCTGCCTTTAATTTTTCCATCTTCGCACCATACTAAAATTTGAATATCTTGATCAGTATTATTTTTTTAAATCTATAATCTATATAATTATATGAAACAGATGTTCCTGAATTAAATGGTATTCGTTTTTTTCAGCACTTGGATCTAATGCATCTGAATGAGTATGCAATTCAACTATTTCTAACGGACTGTGCAAAACTAACCAATTTATTGTATTTCCTAAATTACAAAGTCCTCCACCAATTCCTGGTTTTTAATTTTTCCTTTTGAGATTATTCTTCCATCCTTATAACCTTTTTTTCTTAGTCGCTCTCCCAACTAATTTCCAAAAATGAAAAAAACTTTCTCCTGGTTTTATTATAATTCCATTAATATTCTTACTTGCTAATTTTTAAATTTCACTGCTTTATTTTTCTTGAAGAATTGGATCTATCCCTTTTCCTTTTCTAATCATATTTGAACTATGCTCAGAAACAATATTAGACAATTTCCTTTTTATCTTTTATTTTTTTGCAAATTTTTTTCTTTTTGAAAGAAAAATCTTTTAAATTTCTTTTCGTTATTTCTTTATAAAAAGAAATTTTTATAAAAAAATGGATTCATCTCACAAAAAAATTTTTGTCTTTTTTTTACTACTAACATAAATTTTATACTCCTTCCTTTTTTTGAATATTTCCCATTCTATTTTGATACTTTTTTTATTTTTTGTAAAAAAATTTAAAAATAAATTTTTCTACTCTTCTTTTCTTTCCAATTTTTTTCGCTTTCTGACTTTCTCAAATATTTTTACCAATATGCTAGAAATTCCACTTCTATTAGCTCCAAAAAAATATCTGTAAAAATTTGATCGCCTACAACAACCACCTCATTCTTATTTAATTTCTAACATATCAATTGATTTTAAATAATTAATTTTTTTAGGTTTTTTTGAGCATCAAATATATATAAAGAATCAATATTTTTCTAAAAAAATTTTTTTACTCTTCTTTTCACTATTATTTGATAGAATAACAGTTTTTAATCCCATATTTTGAATTTCTTTTGAACAATTCATCCACTTCTCTAGTTGAATCTTCTCCATGGTGAACTAGAGTATTGTCTATATCAAATATGAGCCCTTTATATCCCAGTTTAATTAATTTTTTTATAATCAATAGAAAATACACTTTCTACATATTCATACGGATAAAATATTTCAAAGCATCAATTTCTCCTTAATTTTCTATATATTCGTATACTTTATTAATTTGTTCTTTAAATGTTCCATCAAATTTATTTTTCAAAAAGCACTTCCCTATTGTAAAAGCCCAAGGTTTTACATTTTTTTCACTTCATCAAGTCTCACATAACTATTTATACTTCCAGCTAAACAAACAGGTATTTCTATCTCTTCCATAAATTTTTTTATTTAATTCTACTGCATCTCCCACATAACGATATCCCAATAAATCAAATCCATAAACACCTTTTTTTCTGATACTTTTTTTAGCTTCAGCTATTATTTCATTAATATCTCCTTCTAATATTGATGGTCTTTGAGTGACTTTTGCCTACAAAAAGGCATATATTTTTAAATTATTCGATTTACAAAAATTCATTAATCGAGATCAAAAAAATACTGTTCCCATTAAAATATCACATCCACATTCAACTGCAAGTTTTGCACCTTCCAATCCTTCTTTTTTTCAGTATACTCAACAACCTCTAAGAATGTCATTTTTCCCACATTTTTTTCATATATTTATATAGTTTTTTTCATTTCATCAACTGGAAGAGGTTTCTCTTTAAACCCCCATAATTTTGCTTTTTGAATTTCGACATTCTTCAAAAAAATTTTTAAAAAGAATTTTTTTACAGTTTTATCATTATGTGTCAACATCACAATTAAATTTAAATTTTTCTTTCATTTATTTACTTCTTTCTATATAATTTATTTTTTTATAAATATTTTTTTCCTTCAAAAATTACTTTTTTTACTACTTAGTTTAAATAAAATTTTTTTAAATTATTAATTAAATCAATTCCATATTCTTAAATATAGTATTCTTTTTATCGTAATCTACTACAGTTGGACTATCAACTATTTTCAACATAATTTTTTTAAAAATGAACAAAAAAATATCTCTTTCTTTTAATTCGGCAATAATATTCCTATATCTCAATCCATCTAATTTACAAACTTCGTATTTTACTCTTGCTTTTTGTTATTGGTGAAAGCCCTCCTCTTCCTCTTTCTATTTCCCATTTTTTTCAAAAACAACACCATTTTGACAATATCCATTTGTTTCTCCAATATTTTTTTCCAACTTCTCCAGGACGAGCAAACATTATTATTCCTAGTGAAAAAAATACCTAATAATAATTTTTTTCAAAAAAATCACTTTTCTACAAATTTTTATAATTTTTAAAACTTTTTTTATTATATTATACCCCCCCATTTTGATTTTGGTTTTATATGAAATTAAATTTTTAATTAATATAAAGAAAGATTTATTATTTCTAAATTTTTTTGACTTCATAAAATAATGTCTCTTAAAAATCAAAAAAATTTTTTTCCACCACAAAAAGGCTGCTAATCCCAAAACAGCCTTTGTTTCTTAACATCTAATCTTATTTAAAATTTAATAGTTTTTTTCCACTTCATTTCAACTAATCTCTATCAAATTTCACTTCAAATTCTTTTCCCCAAAAATGCAATCCCAATCTTTAAAACTTTCTCAACCCCAGCGTTTCTCAAAACTGAAGAATATTTTTTTCATCAATTTGTCTTAATGCAATCTCGCATTCTTTCTCAAGTTTCTTTTTTAAATTATCTTTTTCTAATTTTTTTCAACTAAATTCACAATTTTTAACTCAAAAATTATTCCTTCTCTTCCTCCTAAAAACATTTTTTTAGGTTTCAAAAAGCAAGTCATATCTACCTTTTTCCTGCAAATCCATTCGATGTAATTTCATATTCATTTCTTAATTTCAAAAATCAACTCCCAACATCAATCCATGATAAAATTGCTCTTTATAATTTCCATTTACATCAAAAAAATTCCAGTATTTTTCCAATAAAATTTTTATTTAACTCAAATTTAAATTTTTTTCAATATCTCCACTTTTTTTAATGCATTAGTAAATTTTGAAAAAAATTATTAGAATCTCTAAAATAAACTTCTATAAACATTTTTAGAAAACATCTTCAAAAATTTCTTCATTTGGAATTTTTCAAATAAACTTCTTCTTCATCTTCATCGTTTTTTTGGCTAAAGTTAAGTATCCACTATGAAAAAAATAAGTTCCATATTTTTTTCTCAAAATTAGCTTCTAAATTTCCAAAAGTCATACTATCATTAATCGTTTCAAAAATATTTTCTTTATTTAAAAGTCTTGAAAACTCATCAAAAATCTCATTCTTCAATTTTTCCAAATACAGCTGAATCAATCCATTACCGCTCGTATTCACCCAATAAGGTCGCAATTTCCCTTTTTTCAAAAAATTAATAATCGACCAAGGATTATACACTTTCGAATCTCCAAACAAATACCCATTGTACCATTTTTGAACATCTTCCAACTCATATTCCAAACTAAAATCTTTCAAAGCCTCTTCAACTTCATTTTCCATAATCCCAAAATATTCCGTAAATTCACTATCCAAAATCGTATGAACTTCCAAATTATTCAACCCTGAAAAAATATTTTCCTTCGCAACTCTTAAAATTCCAGTTATTACACTCATTTCAAGATATTCATTATCCTTTCAAAACAGATCCGTAAAAACTTTTGAAAAAATCAATAGTTTCGTTGTAATAACCATTTATATAGGAATTTATTATTGGCTGATCATACTCATCAATTAATACAATCACCTTTTTCCCATAATATTCATACAAATATTTTGACAAATTTAACAAAGAATTTTTTCCAATCTGCTAAATCTAAAGTTCTTCTTACTGAATTAAATTTTTTTCAATCTCAATTTTCGTCCATTTTTTTTCAGTTAAAAATTTATATTTTTGTATAAAAGCCTTTCAATAATTCCTTTAACTTCTCTAAATCCGCTTTTTCCAGTTTTTTTCATTATAATCTTTAAATGAAATTGAAATTACGGGAAACTCCCTTGTTTATTAAAATATTCACTTTTAGAAATATTAAGTCCTTCAAATAAGTTTTTTTGTTTTCATCTTTATTTTTTTAACATCAAAAAAATATTTCAACATCGATATATTCAGTGTTTTTCCCAAATCGTCTTGGACGAGTGAATAATTTTACTTTTTGAACGATCTTCTAAAAATATTTTTCAATAAATTTAGTTTTGTCAAAATAATAGTAATCGTATTCTATAATTTCTTTAAAATCAGATAATCCAATCGGTAATTTCTTTTTTTCTTTTTTCATAATAATTCCCCCTTTTTTTAAATACTTTTTCAATTTTTATCAAAAAAATATAAACATTTTTGTCAATTACATTATTTTGATACTTTTTTTAGTAAATTTATTATAAAATTTTTTTATGATTTTTTTTAGTATATCAATTGGAAATAGTTATTTATTTAATTATTTAAAACCTGTTACAAATAGCCTATTTATAATGCTTTTTTGATTTTAAGTGAACTACTCCCGCTTTTAGAAGCGGGAGCTTCTTGGGAAGTACCTGCTTTTGCTAGCCAAATATATTTACCAAGCTCTTCGGGTAGTTCCTACCCTGTCTTTTTATTTCCTAATATTCCAACATCAATTTCCCAATGTTTTTTTATATTCAGTGCCGCATTATAATCCCTATCAATCTCAATTCCACAGCACTCACATTTATAACTTCTTTCTGATAATTTCAGCTCCTCTTTAATATTTCCACATTTACTGCAAGTTTTCGACGATGGAAACCACTTATCTATCTTCAAAAATTGTTTCCCTAAAAACATCAGTTTATACTCAACCATCCTCAAAAACATTCCCCATCCATTATCTCCTACACTTTTTCCAAAATTTAATGCCTGGCTCATCCCTTTCATATTCAAATCCTCAACAATCACAGCATTATATGTTTCAGACAATTTTTTTCGATAATTTATGCAAAAAAATCTCTTCGACAATTTTTAATATACTCATGCAATTTTGATATTTTTCGCTTTTTTTGCTTATACCAATTTTTAGAAAACTTCACTTTTTCTCGATAATGATTTCTGTAATTTTTTTCAATTCTTCTTCCAACATCCTAAAATATTTTTGGATAATCAGCCCTTTGGTTTTCAGAACTGACAAATAATTCAGACATTGAAAAATCAAGTCCAATTACTTTATCACTATTTGGCATTTTTTTGAATTTCTTTTTCAAATTCTGTCAAAACAGAAACATAATAATTTCCATTGCTATTTGTCAATGTTACTGACTTTATCTTGTAATCCTTTGGTATTTCTCTATGATATTTCAATTTTACTTTTTTTCAATTTTTGGCAAAATCAAATATTCACCTTTCTCAATTCGTATCGAATTATTCACACAATTTGTTGTATAACTTTTAACACTATTCTTTTTTAGATTTGAACCTTGGAAACTTTGCTCTCTTCTGAAAAAAAGTTCGTAAATGATCGTCTCACATTCAATTGAGCATTTGAAAGTGCCAGACTGTCCACTTCTTTCAAAAATTGATTTTCACTTTTTTTAAACTGGCAGGTGTAATTATTTTTATTTTTTTCCAGTTTCTTCATAAATTTTTATTCGCAGTATACAAAATCGTATTGTAAACAAAACGAACACATCCAAAAAGTCTTATTTATCAATAATTCCTGATCTTTATTTGGATAAATTCTGTATTTGAATGCCAAATTATATTTCATAAAATTACACCTCCTTTTGATTTTTGAATATTATTTTTTTAATTATTTCTTTAGAGATTTTATCATTAATGATTTCTCTTCGATATTTTTATACAAAAATTGTATCATAAGAGTATCCTTTTTTTCAATTTTTACAAAAAAAGCAATTCATCTCCCACTTATAGAAGTCGGAGACTTCTTGCTATCTTTTGTTAAATTTTTTAAAAAAATGAAAAAAATTTTTTTAAAAAAAGTGTTGACAAATTTGAAAAAAATGTAATATTATATATTTGTAGTTAGCAACCTAAGTTAGAGAGTGCTAACAAAAAATAAGGAAGGTGCCGAGATGAATGATAGAGAGCAATTAATTTTAAAGGCTATTATCAAACATTATCTGGAATTTGGCGAGAGCGTGGGATCACGGACACTTGAGAAGAAATATAATATTGGAGTGTCTTCAGCCACTATCAGAAATACAATGGCAGATTTGGAAGATAAAGGGTCTGATTGCAAAAACACATACATCTTCTGGACGTATTCCGACAAGTGAAGGATATAAGCTGTATGTCGATGAGCTTTTGAAAATTAGGGATATTTCCCAAGAAGAAAAGGCGAAAGTCATGCAGGCGTACAATAAACGGATGAATCAAATTGATATGATATTTGAAGAAACATCCAGGTTATTGTCAAAGATTAGTCAATATGCTGGAGTCGTTTTAGAGCCGGCATTTACGCAGGAAGGTGTAAAAAAAGTAAAATTGGTGCATATTAATGACACGACTGTACTTGCTGTGGTTGTAATGAATTCATCCCTTACAAAAAATTTGAATATCTTTTTGGAAAATCCTGTAACTGAAAGCGAAGTTGAGAAAATAAATAATTTTTTAAATGAAAAAATTGCAAATAGTCAGTATTTTTACATTATCTGATTTAAAGGATTTTTTCACAAATACAAATTTATTTTCACAAAGCGATTTTCAAGGCAACGGGATTTCAGATGAAGGAAAGTTATTTTTTGAAGGCGGAACAGAATCTTATTGAAAACAATACATCCGATGTAATGAACATTATAAATCGTGTAAAATTGTTTAATAACCCAAATGATTTGCGAAATGTATTTTCACAGTTTTTGCAAATGGAAGAGTTTAAGGATGGAGAGGTAAATGTAATTTTTGGAGAAGATTTGAAAATTGCAGGACTTGAAGACTTCTCATTCGTGTTTTCAGTTTATACGTTAAATAATGCAAGAGGAATTATCGGTGTAATTGGGCCAAAGCGGATGGAATATTCAAAAACAGTTGGATTAGTTGAATATGTAGCAGAAGAAGTAAATCAATTATTAAATCAAAAAAATAAACAATAAAGAGAGCGGGGTTTTTAAATGTCTGAAAAAGATTTAGAAAAAGAAGCAAAAGAAACACTAGATAAAGAAACTAAAGAAGCTAAAGCTGATGATTCTGAAAAAGAAGTTAAAGAAGAAAATCCTTGCGAAGTAATCGCAAAACTTGAGGCGGACTTGGAAGAATGGAAGAGTTCTTATACAAGAAAATTAGCTGAATTTCAAAACTTCACAAAAAGAAAAGAAAATGAAGTTGCTGAAATGAAAAAATATGCTTCGGAAGGAATTATTACAAAATTATTAGATAATATTGATAATTTAGAAAAGAGCTGAACAAGCTTCTGCTGAAACTAAAAACTTTGACGCATTGGTTGAAGGAGTTAATATGATTTTTGAGAAATCTAAGAAATCTTTTGACTGAAGAAGGTGTTGAAGAATTGGAAGCAGCGGAAGGTGTGAAATTTAATCCTTATGAACATCAAGCGATGATGACTGAAAATGTGGAAAATTTAGACAATGATGTTATTGTGAAAGTGTTCCAAAAAGGATATAAATTGAAAGGAAAGTTATTAGACCAGCGATGGTAACAGTTAATAAAAAAAGTAATTTTTGTAAAAGTTATAATTTGAAAATTCAAAAATGATTTAAAAAGTTGGGTTTAAAATGAGACTTTTTATAAAAATTAAATAAATTGAAAATTAAGGAGAATGATATATATGAGTAAAATAATAGGAATAGATTTAGGGACAACAAACAGCTGCGTGGCAGTTATGGAAGGTGGAAACTTTGCGATAATACCAAATAGTGATGGAGGAAGAACTACACCTTCAGTAGTAAATATTAAAGATAATGGAGAAATTATAGTTGGGGAAATTGCTAAAAGACAAGCAATTACAAATCCTGATTCAACAGTAATTTCAATTAAAAACACAAATGGGATCAGATTATAAAGTAAATATTCATGGAAAAGATTATACACCACAAGAAATTTCAGCAATGATTTTTGAAAAAAATTGAAAAAAAGATGCAGAAAGCTATTTAGGTGAAACCTGTAACAGAAGCAGTAATCACTGTACCAGCTTACTTTACTGATGCTCAAAGACAAGCAACTAAAGATGCTGGAGAAATTGCAGGACTTACAGTAAAAAGAATTATTAATGAACCAACAGCAGCATTATCTTATGGATTAGATAAGAAAAAAAGAAGAAAAAAAGTGTTAGTATTTGACTTAGGGTGGAGGTACATTTGACGTATCAGTATTAGAAATTGGAGATGGAGTAGTAGAAGTTATTTCAACTTCAGGAAATAACCACTTAGGTGGAGACAACTTTGACCAAAAAATTATCGACTGGTTAGCTGATGAATTTAAAAAAGAAACTGGAATTGATTTAAGAAATGATAAAATGGCAATTCAAAGATTGAAAAGATGCAGCAGAAGATGCTAAGAAAAAAATTATCAACTACATTAGAAACACAAATTTCATTACCATTCATTACAATGGATGCAAGTGGACCAAAACATTTGGAAAAGAAATTAACTAGAGCAGCATTTGATGAATTGACAAAAGACTTGGTTGAAGCAACTAAAGGGCCTGTTAAACAAGCGTTAGAAGATGCAAACTTAGATCCAAGTGGAATTGATGAAATCTTATTAGTTGGTGGATCAACAAGAATCCCAGCAGTTCAAGAATGGGTTAAATCATTCTTTGGAAAAAGAACCTAATAAATCAATTAACCCTGATGAAGTTGTAGCAGCAGGAGCAGCTATTCAAGGTGGAGTATTAATGGGAGATGTTAAAGATGTATTGTTATTAGATGTAACTCCATTATCATTAGGAATTGAAACAATGGGTGGAGTATTTACTAAGATCATTGATAGAAATACTACTGTGCCAGTTAAAAAATCACAAGTGTTCTCAACAGCAGCAGATAATCAACCAGCAGTATCAATCGTTGTATTGCAAGGGGAAAGAGCTAGAGCGGCTGACAACCATAAATTAGGAGAATTTAACTTAAACGACATCCCACCTGCACCAAGAGGAGTACCTCAAATCGAAGTAACATTTGATATTGATGCAAATGGTATCGTGCATGTATCTGCTAAAGATTTAGGAACAGGAAAAGAAAATACAGTAACAATTTCTGGTTCATCTAATTTGTCTAAAGAAGACATCGAAAAAATGAAAAAAGATGCTGAAGCAAATGAAGCTGAAGATGCTAAATTTAAAGAATTAGTAGAAGCTAGAAACCAAGCTGACCAATTAGTAATTGCAACTGAAAAAACTATAAAAGAAAATGAATCTAAATTGCAAGGAACTGAAAAGGAAGATATCGAAAAAGCAATCGAAGAATTGAAGAAAGTAAAAGATGGAGACGACATCGAAGCAATCAGAAAAGGAATCGAAGAATTGTCGAAAGTATCTCAAGGATTTGCAACTAGAATGTACCAAGAAGCAGCTCAAGCACAACAAGGAGCACAAGGTGGAGAAACAGCTGGAGAAAATAACAACTCTGGTGCTGATGATGTAGAAGATGCGGAAGTTGTAGATTAATTTTTAAAAAAATAAGAAATTTAAATAAGAATATTATGAAGGAAGGGAAGTTGTTCTCCTTCTTTTGTAGAAATAATTGATTTTTAAAAAAGTGTCTGGAATTATTGGATTTGGAATTGAGGTTATGGTAAGAATAAATTCTTTATAGAGGATGTGTTAAAAGATGGAAAGTACAATAAATACCCTAAAAATATGGGAAATGTTGAAATTGCAGTTGCAGATAGAGGCGCGGAATTACGAAGTTATAAAGTGGATGGAGAAGAGTTTATGTGGGACAGAAAGCCTGAGTTTTGGGCTGCTACTTCGCCTGTGCTGTTTCCGTTTGTTGGAACTATAAAAAAATGGGGCTTATAGTTACAACGGAAAAGAATATAAAATTTCTACACGGCATGGGTTTTGCTCGGACTGAGGATTTTTGAACTGGTTGAGAAAGTCTGAAAACTCTTTTGAAGTTTAGGGTTTTTCTTCTAATAAGGAAACTTTAGATAAGTATCCGTTTGAGTTTGAATTGTTTATAACTTATACAATTGTTGGAAATACTTTGGAGATTGGGTATAATGTTGTGAATAAAAATGATTCTGATATGTATTTTTCGCTTGGAACACATCCTGCATTTGCACTTGATGTAAATGATGACATAAAATTGAGTGATTATTATTTGGAATTTGAGAAAAAAATGAGACTTTCAAAGAAATATAAATTGAATGAAAAAGGGCTTGTTTTTAGATGAAAAAGCTGATTGCTTGAATAATGAAAATAAATTGCATATTACTGAAACAGTGTTTGATGATGATGCGATAATTTTTTTGAAGACTTGAAATCAGAAAAAGGTTGTGATAAAAAAAATAGTAAAAAAATTCAAAAGAGTTAAGTGTTGAAATATAAAGGTTTTTCCTTATGTTGCATTTTGGAGCAAAGTCGAAAAGCTCCGTTTGTGTGCATAGAGCCTTGGTATGGAATTTCTGATTTTGAGAATACGAGCGGGAAATTAGAAGAAAAAAATTGGAATTTTGAAATTGGAAGCTGGAGAGAATTTTTTTGCAAAATTAGTTATTGAAGGAAAAAAATAAACAAAAATTTAAATTTTTATATTGGATTTATTGGAAAAATTAAGTTATAATATATTCAATTAACTTTAAAACTGATTATTAAACAATTATATTTTTTTAGTATGATATTTAAGGTTTAATGTAGACTAAAAAAATTATAAGTTCCATTAGTTGACAATATTTTTTATGGGAATTATAATAGAAGGAAGTGAAAATGTTAGATGTACTAAAAAAATAATTTAAAAAAAAGTTTTTCAATTTTTGTAGGTGCATTTTCGTTTGGAAGATTATTTTATAATTATGGCATTAATTTTCTTTTAATTTACATATAATTATATATTTTTATAATCATGTTAGGAATTTGTTTTTTTCGTTAGCAAATCACTAAAAAAATAGGATTTGAAAATGCGATTGTTGAAACTTTTTTTATTAGTTTTTAATTCATATATTTCAATTGAATATAAGTTTTAAATCATTTTTTTATATGGAGTTGCCATATTTATTTCAATTAGTTCAATTTTTAATAAAATAAGAGAGTCTGGAAAAGGAAAGGATTCCATTACAGGGATTTTTATATTTATTAATTGCCTTAACAGTACTATTTGTATTTTTATAAAAATCCAGGTTCTATATTGTACTTTAGAGGTGTAGAAAATATAACTAACGAAATGTTAATATTGTTTGGATTAATAAGTTTAATTGGAAGTATTTAAATTTATTGTACCAAAAAAATAAAATTAAAGTTTTTTTGAATAAATAATTATAATTTATAAAAAAATAAAAAAACATAAATAGATAAAAATAAAAATTTGCAGAAGCGGAAAGGATAAAAAGATAGAAAAATGGCAAAAAAAGATTATTATGAAGTGCTTGGCGTACCTAAAAACGCTTCGGAACAGGATATAAAAAAAGCGTATAGGAGTATGGCGAAAAAATATCATCCAGATAGAAATAAGGATAATCCTGAAGCTGAAGCCAAATTTAAGGAAGTACAGGAAGCAAATGAAGTATTAAGCGATCCGCAAAAAAGAGCGGCTTATGATCAGTATGGACATGCGGCATTTGAAAATGGAGGAGCTGGAGCAGGTGGCTTTGGTGGACAAGGCTTCGGTGGACAAGGTTTTGGCAGTGCTGGCGGATTTGATTTTGAAGATTTAGGAGATATTTTTGGAAGCTTTGGAAGTTTTTTTGGTGGAAGAGGTCAAGCTCAAAGTCAAGGACCAAAAGTGCATAGAGGAGATGATTTAAGATACAACTTGGTATTAACTCTTGAAGAAGTGGCTTTTGGTGTAGAAAAAGAATTAAAATATAAAAGAAATGGACAATGTCACACTTGTCATGGAAGCGGTGCTGAACCTGGACACGGTACAAAAACATGTGATAAATGTAATGGTTCGGGACATATAAAAGTTCAGCAAAGAACATTATTTGGAATGGCAAGTGGAATACAGGAATGTGATAAGTGTCACGGAACTGGAAAAATACCTGAAAAAGAATGTCATACTTGTCATGGAACAGGTTTGGAAAGAGAAACATTTACGAAAAAGGTAAGATTCCCATCAGGTCTTCAAACTGGACAAAAATTAATAGTAAGAGGATGTGGAGATGCAGGAGCAAACGGTGGAATCTTTGGAGATTTAAGAGTATATATAACTGTTGCAAAACATGATATTTTTGATAGAATAAGTGAATATGACATTCGTTGTGAAGTTCCTTTAAAAAAATGACAACAGCTATTTTAGGTGGCGAAGTAGAAGTGCCTACACTTAATGGTAAGAAAAAAATTGTAATTCCAGAAGGAACTCAAAACGGAAAAAAATCTTTAGATTGAAAAAAATGAAGGAATAAAAATATAGCCGAAGTGAAAACAGAGGAGATGAAATTGTAGAAATAAAAGTAGAAACTCCAACAAATCTTACTGACAAGCAAAAGGAAATTTTACGTGAATTTGACGGTTCGCTTGACAATAAGAAAAAAATTATAAAAAAAGCTCATTCATTTAAAGACAAAAATAAAAAGATTTTTTTCAGTAAATTTGAAAATTGAAAAATTCTGGCAATCATAAAAATAAAGATTGATAAAAAAATTATACTATATTTAAATAAAAAAATACTCTGATTTAAATTAATTGGAGTATTTTTTTATTATTCCCTTTGATACCAGATTTACTTACAAAGATTAAAGACTTTTGTCAATAAATAAAAATATAATTTTAATTTAATGAAATTTAATATTGAGAACAATAAACCTTTGATAACTATGTAAACTTAAAAATTTAGTAAAATAAATATCCTGAAAGCAGGTAAAAAAAACTTAAGTTATCAAATATATCAAATACTAATATCAAAAAGAATTTGAATATATTCCTAAAAACAAGAATATTATAATAGAATAATAACAAAAATCACATTATTTTAAAGTATAATATTAATTAATTCAAAAAATTAAAAAAAGGAAGGAAAAGTACAATGAAAAAGTATGTAGCAGAATTTATTGGTACAGCTGTCCTAGTTCTATTCGGTTGTGGAACTGCAGCAGTTTTAGGTACAAAAGGTAGCGAAGTCAATGTCGCCTACTTAGCAACAGCCTTTGCATTTGGATTATCAATCGTAGCAATGGCCTACTCAATCGGAAACATATCAGGATGCCATATCAACCCTGCAGTTTCGATCGGAGTTTTATTATCAGGAAAAATGAGCATTAAAGACTTTATTGGATATGTTATTGCTCAATTTTTAGGAGGAATCTTTGGAGCATTTATCTTAATGTCATTGATTGGAAAAGAACATGGATTAGGTACAAACGGATTATTTGATGCAAGTATTGGAAAATCATTATTAATTGAAATTATTTTAACATTTGTATTTGTAATCGCAATTTTAGGAGTCACTTCAAAAGTCTCAAATGGAGCGGTTGCAGGATTAGTAATCGGTTTGTCATTAACTTTAATTCATATTTTTGGAATTCACTTTACAGGAACATCTGTAAATCCAGCAAGAAGTTTTGGCCCAGCATTATTTATGGGTGGAGATGCATTAACATCAGTTTGGGTATTTATTGTAGCACCTCTAATTGGTGGAGCATTAGCAGCCCTTTGTTATAAATGGCTATCTGCTGAAATTGAAGAATAACGAAAATTAAAAGTTATTTTTCCTTTTAAAAATAAACTAAAAAAACTGCATTTCTTATTTATTTAAGTGCAGTTTTTTTATTTAATTTTTATTTTTTTAAAGTCCTAATACTATTGTCAACATCACATCTTTCGAGTTTAGTTCCCTATAAATGCAGCTTTAAATTCTCATTTCTCATTTATCCCAGCATTATCAACTGTATCTTCTGCCTTCCCCAATTCATTTCCAGTTTCATCATAACAAGAAATTGAAATTTTAATAAAAAAAAACATAAATCATCCACAATAAACTTTATGAATCTTTATGCTAATAAATATTATATTTACTTTTTCGTTTAAATGGTGCCCAGACGCGGAATCGAACCACGGACACAGGGATTTTCAGTCCCTTGCTCTACCGACTGAGCTATCTGGGCATAATGGCGGGTGAACTGGGATTCGAACCCAGACATCTTGCGATTTCGCCGGTTTTCAAGACCGGTCCCTTAGCCGTTCGGACATCCACCCACAACTCTATTAAAATATTAACATTATACTTTCTAAAAAAAATACCACAATTTCAAATTATGGTCCTAAAAGAATAAATGGTACGGCCTAGGGGGATCGAACCCCTGTTGCCAGGATGAAAACCTGGAGTCCTAACCACTAGACGAAGGCCGCATAAAACTCAAATGGTGGATCCAGCTGGACTTGAACCAGCGACCGCTCGGTTATGAGCCGAGTGCTCTAACCAGCTGAGCTATGGATCCATATGGCGTGCCTGAAGAGATTCGAACTCCTGGCCCACGGCTTAGAAGGCCGTTGCTCTATCCAACTGAGCTACAGGCACATATGGTTATTTAGATGGTGAGCCATACTGGGATCGAACCAGTGACACCTTGATTAAAAGTCAAGTGCTCTACCGACTGAGCTAATGGCTCATATTTTGGAGCGGGAGACGAGGGTCGAACTCGCGACATTCAGCTTGGAAGGCTGACGCTCTACCAACTGAGCTACTCCCGCATAATATAATTCGTGGTGCCTCGGGCCGGACTTGAACCGGCACGGGATAAATTCCCACAGGATTTTAAGTCCTGTGCGTCTACCGATTTCGCCACCAAGGCATTGGTAACCTTATTTTTTCAGTATTTCTTTTACTTACTCACAACTACTCAATTAGTATATCATATCTAAATTATATTGTCAACACTTTTTTTTCAATTTTTTTACATTTTTTTAAAAAGTGTATTGTATAATCAAATGCAACAAAAAAAATATTAAAAAAACATAGTAAAAATGATATACTAAAATCTCTTACAAAATTAGAAAGGATCATTCTTACTATGTAAAATAATAATAACATAAATTTAAAAAAAGTCACTATAAATATTTAGCTTTTTTTCCTTTATTTTTTTCAACATATTCCCTTATAATTTTTTTCTGCCTTTTGAGCTATTTCATCATAAGTTCCTTCTGGCTTAAATTTTTTTCCAGCACTGCTACCTCAATCTTTTTAGGCTTTGGAAATTTCATATATCTCGAATATGCCTCAAATGCTCCCTTTTATACCAATACATTGAATATCAATATTTAATTCCTTTGCTATAATAGCAAATACTTTTTTTAAATTGAGCAACTTTTCCCATCTTTTTGTTCTCGCACCTTCTGGAAAAAAATTACAATACTTTTTTTCCGCTTTTTTTAAATATCCTACAATTTCTTCCACACTTTTTTTCTGACATTTTTATTAATATCAATTAATACAACATTTCCATTTGAAACAAGCAGTTTCATTATACCTTTTTTTAAAAATACCAGTCAATTGCTAAAAAAATAATGTATTAAAAACAATTTTTTTCCAGGAAATAATGAACCTAAAAATTAATGGATCTACAAAACTTTGGTGATTTGATACAAAAAAATTTGTGGATCATTTGTTAATTTTTTTCTTGTCAATTTTTCTCACTCTAAAATACAAGTCAACGACTGGCTGTAATGCTTTTTAAGAATCTTGTCACTCAACGCTTTTTTTATTGTCTTGTATAGGCTTTCGTTTCACTGATAATTTGCTTCCAGTCTACATCATTATCTTCAAATTTTGTAGCTTTTTGGTTAATATATTCAGATAATAATTTTTAAATTCGGCATTTCAGCAAATTTTTTTCTTCATCCAGCTGAATTCAAAACTATTTTTCAATAAATGCAAAAAAATTCTACAATATCAAGGGAATCCATTCCAATTTCAAGTTCCAGATTTTTCTTCTGGCTGCGGCTCAATTCCTTTGTTTTTTTCTTGACATATTCCTTTAATATTTTATATGCTTCATCTGTTGGCTCAGGTGTTTTTTTCTTTTTTTACAATTTCATTTTTTTCATATAAATCAGGCAACATGAATCTACGTATTTTTTTCCAACCCGAGTTTTTTTGGCAACTCTTCCTCAAATAACTTATAATCAAGAACCTTCTCATAATTATGTGCCTTCAAATTATAATCTTCTACAATATTTCTAATATAAGCCTTTTGTATTTGTAATTCCACGTTTTCTAAATTCCAGCAATTCTGGAACAATTATTGCAGCCAGTTTATTCTGATGATTAAAAATTCCAATTTCCTTAATTAAAGCCATTACTTTTTGCAATTACTCTATTTTTCAAGCGTTTCTGGATCAATATTCTTACCATTTGACAAGACAATCATCGTATTTTTTTCTTCCACGAATTGTAACAAATCCTTCTTCATCAATTGTCGCTAAATCTCCTGTTTTGAACCATCCATCTTCAGTAATCACTTCTGCTGTCTTTTTCAGGCTTTATTGTAATATCCCTTCATAACAATTGGTCCCTTAACCCATAATTCTTCATCTACAATTTTTTTATATCTACATTATACAACTTTTTTTCCCAACAGTTCCAATTTTTTCTCTTTTTTTGAATTTACAGCAATAACTGGAGAAGTTTCAGTAAGTCCATAACCTTCCAAAGCATAAAAATCCCAATGTTTCGTAAAATTTTTGAAATTTCAGGATCCATTTTCGCTCCACCAACGACGATAAAATCAAGGTGACCTCAAACTTTTTATGAACTTTCATAAAAACTTTTCTTTTTATTTTTCAATGATTTTTACATTGCTCATCATTTTATAAATAAATCTTGTAATAAATTTTTGCATCAATTTGCTGCTTTTATCCCATCATAGAACAGTTTAAATACTCTAGGCACTCCAATTATGGCAGTTACCCTATTTTTTTCAAGCGCTTCAAATATTTCCTTACTAGCGATTTTTTCGCAAAATACGACTGATGTCTGATATTTCATCATCAAAAGCACGCTCGCAGTTAAAAGGCAAAAACATGATGAAACGGCAATATTGCTAAAATCTGATCTCTATAATCAAATATTCCCTTTTTCATAAAGCCCTTCCATTTCAGTATTTAAATTATTAAACGACAGCATTACTCCTTTTTGGATTCCCTGTTGTTCCTGAAGTATAAAAAGCATAGCGGCTGTTTCATCTCCAGTCGGATTATCCAGCTCAAATTGCATATTTTTTTATAACATCCATTTTTTTCCTGTTCAATAGTAATTTTATCCACATTTACTAATTTTTATGCTACCTTTTTAAGCTATATTTGTCAACTGCTTCCAAAACATTTTTTTCTGTTTCATCTGAACAAAAAAACCACATTTGGATGCGAATCTTCCAGCACATATAAAAATCTCATTTGGATTACTGTTGGCATCAATAGCAATTCCAGCAGATCTTTTTATCCCATACGGAAAAAAAGCTGTAAATCCATTCTGGACGATTTTCCATAACAATCAGCCCAAATTTTTTTCACTTCCTAAATCAACTATATATTCAGAAAAAAATATTTTTATATTATTTATCAAGTCAATATAATTAATATGTTTATTCTCAAAATCAACTAACGCCAATCTTTCTGTTCTTTCTAAAAACATAATTTTTCCTCCTTTTTTTACATTTTTCAAAAATTCAATTAAGTATATCATAATCACAGATAAAATTCAATTTTAGATTATTTTTGATTATTTAAATATTTGTTTATAAAACTAATTATGATAAATAAATTCATTATAGTTTTACTAACAAACGAAATATTTTCTATTGATTATTCTAAAAATATATTGTAAAATATAAAAAGACAATTTTAGAAAAGGAAAAATTAAGATTATGAAACAAATTTTTTTATTGTAGCTACAACTTATACAAAAGCCATTAGATGAAGTGGGAAAATTTAGACAAGATCACTTTGCATTTATTCAAAAAAATATTGATGCTGGAAAATTTATCGCAGGAGGACGTCAAAATCCGCCAACAGGAGGACTTATCTTGGCATATAACGTAACAAGGGAAGAACTTGAAGAAATATTAAAGGAAGACCCTTATTATAAAAAAATAATCTAATTGAAACTGTGATAACTGAATTTACACCTGCATTGCTTGATAAGGAATTTGAAAAAAATATTCTAAATAAATAATAAAAAGTATTTTTTTAGAATTATCTAACTTAATCCGGTGACTTAATATAAATAATTTGAATAAACAAATTCTAAGTGAAATAATTATTAATTTAGATAGTTCAAGAACATAATTTAAATTATTTTTCAAGTATATTAATTCAATAAAAAAAGAACCTGCTCTATAATTAACAAAAAAATAGAAACAGGTTCTTTATTTTCATATTTAACTTACTATCAAACTATCAAAAAAACTTAAAAAAATTAATACCATCCTCTTAATTTCATTGCTTTTTGAAATTCTTTCAATACTCTTCATATAAGCGGCATTTCTTAAATCTACTTTATATTCATCTGCTAAAAGCCCATACATCTTCAAATGCTCCTGACAATAATGCAGCTTCTTTTTTTGTTGAACTTCATCAAATGGCCAATAGTAACTTTTGCAAGTTTTGTACCCATTCAAAGTATGAAACTACAACTCCACCTGAATTTGCTAAGATATCAGGAACAACTACGATTCCTTTTTTTGAATAAAAATTTCATCAGCTTCAGGAGTTGTTGGTCCGTTTGCTCCTTCTGCAACTACTTTTTGCTTTAACTCTGTCAGCATTTTTCAGAAGTAATTTGATTTTTCTAATGCACAAGGCGCTAAAACATCAACTTCCAATTCTAATAATTCAGCATTTGTAATATCTTTTTCCATATCCTTTGTTTTTCTGTAATACGTCCATTTGCTTCAAAATCTTTGATTACAGCTTCCATGTCAATTCCATTTTCATTATAAATTGCAACATGTGAATTTGAGAAGGCTACAATTTTTTTGCACCATCTTTGTGTGCATAATAAGCTATATAGAATCCAACATTTCCAAATCCTTGTACAGCATAAGTTGCACCTTTTACATCAATGTTTAATTTTTGCTAAAATGCTTTTTTTAGCTGTCAAATTAACTCCGTAACCAGTTGCTTCTGTTCTTGCAAGTGATCCTCCAAATTCTAAAAGGTTTTCCTGTAAATACACCTTTTGTTGATTTTTCCTGCAACTTCTTCATAAGCATCAACCATCCAAGACATGATTTGTCCATTTGTATTAACATCTGGAGCTGGGATGTCAACTTTTTTTCTCCGATAATTGGAGAAATTGCTTTTCGCAAATCCTTTAGAAATTCTTTCTAATTCATCTTTAGAATATTCTTTAGGATCAATTGCCATTCCACCTTTTCCACCACCGTAAGGGATTCCTGCAACTGAACATTTAAATGTCATCCAAGTTGATAGAGCTTTTACTTCATCTCTTGTTACGCCTGGATGGAATCTAAGTCCACCTTTAAAGGGTCCTACCGCATTGTTATGCTGTGATCTATATCCTATAAATGTCTTAACTGTTCCATTGTCTAATTTTACTGGGAACGACACTTCCAACACTCTCATAGGATTTTTCAAAATTTCATAAACAGCTGGATCTGCATTTAATTTATCACAAGCTGATTTAATTTGCTTTTGCGCAATTTCAAATGGATTCAATGTTTCTTTTGCCATCTTTTCTACCTCTCTTTTTTCTAGTCTATTTGATTTTCAACTTTCCCGCCGAAGATCTTCTCTACTTGTATATAATACTACAATTCCACATAAATTTGCAAGCATTTTTTCACTCGCATTTTTTATTTTTCATGTGTAAAAAATCCCACAAATTCAATTTTTATCGCATATTCTTACCAATTTAAATCTTTAAAAAAAATTTATTTTTTTCTGTTTTTCTTCTGAAAAATTCATCCACTCAAACACATTTTTCGAACGTTTTTCCCTTTCAACTGAGCCTTTTTCACTTCCACCTTTTTCCAGTATTACTCGGTTCAAACCCAAAAGTTGTCTCATCTTTAGAATTTCTTATTTTTATCTCGATTTTTGTACACCTTCTACTTGATTATTCAAAAAATATATCCATGAGAAATGTCCTGGAAATCTAGAGTTTGGTTCATCTGTTCCAGTTACATTTTCATAATATGAATACCAAGCATTGTCAGCTCCAGCCTTCAATAAATCTCTATATGTTGGAAGCGAGAATTTCTGCGGTGTAACAATCCCATCATCTGCCGCTGCAATAAACCAAACTGGTGTTTTTTTCATTTTTTGAATTTTTTCTTTTGTTACCCATAATTTTTTAGTTTCCTCAAATTTTGAAGCTGCACTATTTTCTCCACCTGCAGAAACTTCAATATCTTTTGCTTTGTAAGTTCCATCTGCATTTCTAGCATATTCGCGATAAGCATATGCCTCGCAAATTGGTACAGCTGCTGCAAAATAGTCTGGATAAGTAATTATCATATTTACTGTCATATATCCACCGTTTGAATCTCCAGCAACTAGACTTTCCAGTATTCAGAAAGAAGTAAAAGACTATTTTTTTAAGTAAAGAATTTAATGAAAAAAAGTTAAAGATTTAATTTCAAAAATTTTTTTGGAAAAAAATAAATAAAAAAAGGAGTGTCCATTTATAATTTTAGAAATTTATATAAAAAAATTTATGTTCCCAAAAAAATTATATATTTCTCTGGACACTCTTATCAATATTGTTTCATTTTTTTACTTTTTATAGAATCTGTTGAGTAAAAAAATTGTTTTAAATATCTAAATTATATGCGATACCAAAAAAATAACCGCTGTCTTTTTACAACAACGATTATTTGAAAATATAGCTTTATTTTTTTATAATTTCTATTTTTTTCCTTCTTCTAATAATTCTAAAATTAACATTTTAAATTCATCTATGTACTTTTTTTCAAATTACTTTTTCTTAAACTAAGTTTTTAATAAATAGAAAACAAGTTTTCAAATTATTTGTCCAAGATTTTTGGGTACACTCCAATTCTATTTATCTATATCATATTCAGTTACTATCTCTTTATTTAAATCAGGCTGGGTTTCTAAAAAAATTTATCCATCAATCAACGTTTCATAAAAAGCATTCAAACGGAATTATATCATAATCTCCGTATTTTTTTCATAATCATATAAAAAAATAAAAGTAAAACAGCTTCTTTTTCTTATTTCTGCTCCAAACCCTTCCCCCATTTCTAAAAAAAGAAGTTTTTCTGATACTCCTGACTTAATTTTTCTCCACTTCTTCTATGCATTTTTTTAATGGGGAATTATTGAAAAATAGCTATCATATCCACCATCAAAAAGCACATTGTATAAGTAATTTTTTTATAATTAAAATTTAATTGTATTTTTCTCCAAAAAAATATTTTTACAGATTCTTTTTAAATATCCTGAATAGTCTCCTATAAAGAATGAAGCTATCACAGGCACTACTAGTTTTTGTTATCTTCCCATCCTCCTATTTCCCAATTAAATTTAATTCTTATTTTTTTCTGTTCAATTTTAATTGCCTCCTTATTTATCTTTTTGGGGTATGCTGTTGCATTTGGATTTCTGTTTGTAGGTTCATATCCTCTTTTTTTAATAAACGTTTATAATGTTTTTTTCAGAAATTGAACGATAAAATATATCATAATTTCTGCTATAATCATTTGTTACAGCATTATAACTTGGAACAGAAACTAATCCTTGCCCTTTATTTCCAGTTTCAATATAAGGAGTCTTATACCTAGTATTAAAATTCCACTCATTACCTCTACCTAATGTATAATTACCTTCAGAATTTTTTACTGCTGTTCTTGGAATTTCTGGTTTAAATTTCCAATTTGCATTTTGTGATTCTAATGTGTAAGTCTTGCTATTATCCTTCACAGAAGACTCAATATTTTTCTTAGAACCACCACCACCGCTATTTGAACCATTATTTTGAGACTTAAATTCATAATTTTGAGTACTATTATTTCTATGAATATTTTCCCGGTTTGCAAATGGTGGCACTTCATCTGAAGCCTTTCCTCCGCCATAATTTTCAAGATAACTTCCGTTTCCTATTCTTGAAGTTCTTCCCATTCCGCCTTTTGCTATATCGTCAATTATGTATTCAGCTCTAAATATCTAATATTATTTGTTTTAATCTGCTCTCCTTTGGTAGTAAGGTCCTTGTTGTCCTTGTTTAACACCGAAACTACATACTAAAAAACATTCCTGTGTCCAAGATTGGGGTGCAGTTCATTACCATATAAAGATAGTTTTTTTCTTCTTATTATTTTTTTCACTTACATATAATTGCTGCAGTTTCATCAAAATCTTGACTATTTATCTCATCACTTTCTTTATACTCTAAATCTGAGATTTTATAAAAATCTTTAGAATCTTTTAGAAAAAAACATCTTCTAAGTCAAATTCTAAAAAAATATCTTCTAAAAGCTTGAAAATATATCGCCCATACTTCCTGATGGAAAAAAAGCAATTACACAGTATCATAGTGTAACCTCTTTCTTTATTAAAGGCATCAAAAATTTTCGCTGCACGAAATGCATCTTTTGATTTATCAAATCCTATATTTATACTGTATGCTGTTAATCCTGTTACTGTTAACAAAGAAGACTTTAAATAAAAAAACTTCTAGTTTGATGCTGATCTAACATTTTTTTAAAGTTTCAGGTAATTGATTGTATGTGGTATCCAATGTATCTAAAACCGTAGTATAAGTTCTTAAAAACATTTTATCACCTATAATAACTGGAACACTACTAAAACATTCCATTAAATCTAATTCAAACTCATCAGGGTCTTCTGTTTGTAATTTTATTTTCATTTTAACTCTCTTCCTTTATTTTTTTAATATTATTTCTAAATTTGTTGGAATTCTTATATTTTTTTCCTGTACCTCCAGGTCCTTGAAATCCTTGTATCCTTAAATCTTCTGGTATTTTACGCTATTTTTTTAATATTTCAGTATATCCATTTGGTATTTTACCATTATTTAAAATTATTTTTGTACTCTTTAAAAAAAGAATTTATTACTTTTTTTACTCCTGTTGTTTTTCAATATTCCACCTGGTTGAATAATTCTATTTATTTCACTATTAAACGGAGAATAATTAAAAGAATTTTTCTGAAATTACTTTCGCTTGAGAATTTGAAGATATATTAGTAAGATTATTTGCATCTCCAGAGAATACTCCTATTTCAGGAGTTGGAGAATAATCAATGTTGTAAGCCCCTCTTTTAGGACTTTGTCCTGCTCCTATTACAGTTTTTCCACCATAAACAGGTCTTGTTAAAAATCCATTTTCATCAACTATTGTTTTAGTCTTATCTAATCCTAAAGAAGCATCGCCATAAAGTTGTGGAACATTTTTATATTCTATAGCAGGAGTTTTTAAATTTTTAGCCGCATTCTCTGCTGTCTGTGCAATTCTTTCAACATTTCTTGTATGGCCTGTAACTTCTGTTGTGCTGGAAGTTGTATTATGCGGTAGTCCCCTAGATACACTTTTTGAAGGTTTTGTCACATTTTTAGGAACTCGGAATACTCCATCAGATCCCTCTTCAAGAACTGTCGCCCCTTTTCTTGTAGCTTCACTCTCTGTGATTGTTGTTCGTGTAACAGGATTCTTAAATTTACTAGAAATTATTTTCTTTACAGGTATCTTAGAAGTTACAAAACCTATTGTCATATCTATTGGTGTTGAAACCAATAAGTTTTCAGTTTGTTTACGTTTTAATACCTCTTCTCTTGTTCCATATTGTACTTCTTCTGGTTTAAATCTTGCATAATTATCTCCAGCCCATGAACCTACTCCTAATGTAAGTGGACTTGTTAAGTTTCCTATTCCTTTTTTTATTATATTATATTTAATATAGATTAGTCAAATTTGAATTAATCTTTCTACAACTTAAAAAGTAAGTTGTAGCTCGTTACACTAAAAATGACATTACCGAAAAAAATCGGCAATATCATTTGTTGGTTCACTCGCTCTTGCAGAGAGCCAAAAAAATATTATTTTTTTACAAAATTAAATAAGAAATTTTTATAAATAAATATAGAAAAAAAGGAGTAATAACTATGGAAGAAAAAAAGTAATCTAAAATCTAAGAAATTTAATCAGAAATCTTATCTTTATGGAATGTATAAAAATAAGTTTTATCCAGTAATTAACTTTGAAGAATTGTTAAATTTTTTTAAGAAGAACTGACTTTAAAAAAACAATATTTTTGAATTTGAGAAGCAATTTAAATTAGAAGAGAAAAATATAAAGAAATTCAGTTCAGGAAAAAGAAAATCCTGTTACTAAAATTATGGGAATCTGCAACTAGACTTTCCAGTATTCAGAAAGAAGTAAAAGACTATTTTTTTAAGTAAAGGATTTAATGAAAAAGTTAAAGATTTAATTTCAAAATTTTTTTGGAAAGATAAATAAAAAAAGGGAGTGTCCATTTATAATTTTAGGAGTTTATAAAAAAATTTATGCTTCCAAAAAAATTATATTTTTTTCTGGACGCTCTATCAATATTGTTTCATTTTTTTACTGCTATAGGATCTGTTGGGTAAAAAAATTGTTTTTAAATATCCAAATTATATGCGATACAAAAAAATAGCCGCTGTCTTCTACAACAACGATTATTTTTAAAAATTTTTTTCAAAAAAATTAAAGAATTATAATTTTTTTAAATTTATAAAAAAATTATTTACAATTATTCCATCTTCAATCCCATAATTAACTGAAAATTTACTTGTCGCTTTTTAATTTGTAATCAAAAATTTTTTTATCGAAAATAATTTCAAAAATTTTTGGAAACCTTTTATTCTAAAAAAATAATCTTATTTTTTTATAATTCCAAAAAAATTATTTCAGGAAAATCTGAATCTATTATCTTGGTTTCTATTATATTAGGAAGTTCATATTTTTATATGTTTTTTTAAATTAAAATCATCATTTATTTTAACATCCAGTTTTGTTAACATGTTATTATAATTAAAATAATTTTTTTAATTTTTATATTTTTGTTGTGCATCAAATACTTTTTTTATCTCATTTTCATTAATTTTTAAAAATAAACAGATTATTAAAATCTGATAATTCATTTAAATTTTCAATAATAATTTCATTCCGATTGTCATTATTAACATCAAAAAAAATCAATATTATATGGATTCCCAACAGTATGTATTTCAAGCTCAATTAAATAATCTTTATCCCCCTTATAATATAGATAACTTTTAATATTTTTCATCTGAAAGATTGCTTAATAGATAAATATTTTTTTATTATTATTTAAATTCACTTCTCTCTTTTGTAATATTGTATACTCTTTTTTTACCAACTTTTTATTTTTAGGATTTTTTTAAATTCATTCTCTATGTAATTGTTATCAATTTTTATTGATTGCATATAAAGAATTATTTTTTTATAAAAAAATTCTCTAATTCATTATACTTATTTTTTTCCTAAAATTTTTTTAAAAGATAAAAATCATAGAATAACTCTCTATATCTTTTGTAAAATTATATAATGATTGATAATTTTTTTAATAATCTAGATGAACAATCTCTATCTTCACATTCATAAAAAAATTTGCAAAATAGTACATAATTGCTCCCCATTTTTTTATATTTTTTTAAAATATAGATTATTGCTTCTTCATCTTTCCTTTCCTTAAAAAAATTTTGTTAATTCAGTTCTCATCTGATTAAACTCATCTTTTTTTATAATTATTATAAAAATTATCTAATGAGAAATTATCTCCTTTTAAATATTTTTTTCTTTAATAAATAATATTCATTATTTTTTTCCACTACAGAAAACTATTCCAAAAAAATACTATAAATAAAACAAAATATTTTTTTCATTATTTCCCTTTCTTATGTCTATAGTCTTTATTTTTTTGGGCTTATGAGATCCAAGAATTTGAAGGATTAAAAAAATTCTGCTACACCTTCATTTACTACAATTGGTATCACTGTTCCTGTCCCTACAGAAGCAGAAGCATCTCTAGTTGAATTACTTATTGTATTCTCAATTTGTCTCATAACTCAGCTAAAAATAAGATTTGTGTTAAACTTTTTATTACTATTTTTTTATTTTTAATTTTATCAAAAAAACTAGATAATGATACATTGGATTTTTCCTACAAAACCAAAAATCTTTCGAGATTCCCATAACCACTAAATCGGTCATTTCCTTTTTACATCATCTTCTAATTTATATAAATTAGCGTCTATCCCTGTTAATGTGTTGAAAATAAAATCTACCGTATTAGAAGAACGAATATTTTTTTGCTATCTCAGTATCTTGTTTTGACAAAGCTCCAGGGAAATAAGTACCAGATAAAGAAGCACCTGCATTAAATATAGCTGGATCAAATTTTTGCACCTATTTACTCATCAATATAAACCCAGATAACATATTTCCCGTTGTATTTTTGCATATTTACCCTTAAGATTTTTTTGTTTATAAGGACTTCTAACAACTGTTATTTTACCGTTAAGATATAATTTAGAAAATTGAGCAGAAAGTCCTACCTCTCCTTCTATTACTAAAGCATCATCGCCAACATTAGTCCCCAACTTGCTAGTATCAATCTTCCCATCAGACTTATACGTCATATTCTGATTGCTTCCCTTGTACTCTTCCTGAAAGTAAGCATTTGCAGCCCTTCCTGTGCTTTCCAGTCCTTTTTCTTCAGTTCCAGTTGCTATCTGTCTTCCTGCCACTCCATTTACAATATGACTCGCTTCTTCCGCAAGTGTTCCGATTAATCCTGCCTTTGTTGAGTTCTTTTCTGCATTTATGTTGATTATTATCGTATGTACTCCATCTTTTGAAATGTATGCTGTTCCTGCCTTGTTTTTCATTTCAGGAGTATCTTCGCCAGTTGTATATTTTACATCAAGGTTGTATCCTAAATCCTTGTACGCATCTTTCCAAGCTGAAACTACATCTTCTGAGTTATCAGCCCTTTTCAACCTTTCACCAGCAATATTATTGACTGTCTCAGAAAGTCTAGTTTCTCTCAACTGTCCAAAGAAATTTCTGTTGTCATCTCCTGGGTCATGAATTGAATTATCAAGTGCCTTTGTAACATCCTTTATTTCATCTTTAGCCTTATTCAAATCTTCTTTCAACTTACCAGGATTAGTAGCATACTCAATAGTCTGGCTCTCAACATTAACATTCGTAGAATGATGTACATCTCTTGTAACTTCATTAGCTTTTGTAACATCCCTATTTATTGGACTTCCAGAAGCTTCGCCTATTTCTACATTTCCAACTACCGTATTTCTAGTAACTCCTTGTTTATCCCTGTCATCTTGATTAAATCCAATGTTTGTAACTCTAGGAGATTTTCCTAATGAACTCCCTACTGAAATTCCAGTTGTTGTCATTGTATCGTAGTTTTGAATATCGTGGCCAACATACTTATCAACTTTAAATGTAGTACCATTTTCACTCTGTTTTCCAATAATTGCTCCAGTATTTTCAACTGTTCCAACATGAAGATTACTTCCCTCTCCAACAATAAAGCTGCTTTGATTATCTACAAATGCTCTACTTCCGCTTGTTCTGCTTCCATCTACATTTAAAGAACTAGGAACTCCATTTGCACTTATTCCTACTACTTGCTCCAGCTTGATCGTGCTTGTGTTCTGTCTACTTTCTACAACTAGTATTACCTGTAACTTTTTCTGCCTTCCTGATTAAATCCTGAAAGTGTCATTGTACCAGTATTATTGTGAACTTCATTTACGTTTTGAAAATTACCATTTTGATAAATAGTTTCAGTTGTATTCAAATTACTTCTATTTGCAGAAACACTTCCACCATTTCCAGTAATCTGTGTTCCGTAGCCATATCCAATTGTCGCTCCCGTACTTATTCCAAAGTTTGAACTTCTTGAACTGCTGCTGTTATGAAGTTCCACGGCTTCCTTCTGGATATTTGCCACATTGTTGTAGATGAATGTTCCACCTTGTGCCTGTGTCCCCTGATAAGTTATGTTGTTTACATTGTTGTAGGTAATGCTTGAATTTTCATTCATTGGCTTTAATGTAGTTACGGCTGCACCTTCAGTATGGGAGCTTGAACTGCTTTGTGAACGTGTAAATCCTGCATTTACTCCGATGTTTGCATAGAAGTTGCTGTTTGCCTGTGCGTCTCTTGCACCTTTTGCTCCTATGCTTCCATTTACATAGTTCGTTTGTTAATTGTACCGTAGCTTATTCTGCCTGAGAAGTCTTTCTTCCTAAATGTTGTATTTTTTTAAGTTATTTTTTTATTATTTTAACATCAATCATATACAAATGTAAATACCAATTTATATATTAATTTTTTAACTAAACAAATTTTTATTTAAATTTAAAAAAATTAAGAATTTCGAAAAACTGGTTTTAGAAAATACGCCATCTAACTTATTTAAAAATATCATCTAAAAAAAGCCCATATAACATCCATACAGCTCAAAAAAATCAATTTTTGATATCTCTGTCTTAAATGAAAATTTTTAGCTTATAGGGGTTATATGGGTGAATTTGGTATAATTAAAAATTTTTGTATTAATTATTTGGAATGTATGAAGTATGAAAAAGAAAAAAACTGTCTCTCGTATCTTGTGGCTAAAATTTTTGGATGTAGTTATCTTTATAATAATTCTATATCTATTTTTTTAGTTAATGATTTAAAAATTTTAAATACTCTTTCTATTTTTTTAATCTTCTACTATAATTCCACCAAAACGAACCATATAAAATCTTGGATCATGAAAAATTAATTTTTTTCTTAATTTTTTTCTATTCAATTCTTCTTTTGTCGTTCCTAAAACTTCTATCTCATTTTTTTGATTTATAATAAAATAAATTTTTATTATTATTACCAATTTTTTTCCATAACAAATCCAATAATTTCTTATTTTTTTAATTCTGAAATTTCGCCATAGTAAATTAATTTTTTTATTTTTTTCTTTTTATATAATTTATTACGATTTTTCATTCAATATATACTCTGAAGTAGCTATTGTTTCCAAAGAACTGATTAACTTATATTTCGAAGTTAAATCTAAATAAAATTTAGGGGAAGGATTATCATAAGTTATAATTGAAAAAAACAGGTTTAATTATATGATAATATGTATTTCTTATTATAAGAACTCCTAAAAATGTCAAAAAAACAAAATAATATTTTTTTCATAACATTACCTCTTTTTAGAATTTTTTTCTATACTATAATCTTTCAAAAATTTTAAATATTTATCATTTGAATTAAAAGTTTTTCTTAATACCGTATCTGTTTTTAAAGATTCCATTAAATTATAAGGCTTTCCATATTCAAGTCCCCATCCAGTAGGATTTTTTTAAATTCATCTGATAACTGATATCTGACAGATATATTTAAATATACTTTACCCTTAATATTTTTTTCTTTTCTATTGTACTTGTTCCTGTTACTGTAGAGCTTCCCAAAAGCATATTCCAAACTCTCTGCCATTTTTAGGATATAACAATTGATCTGAATCAGCAATTCTAAATCCGCCTGATATGCTGTTATCTTTAGATTTTTATATCATTAGTATTATCAGGATTATATTTTTAATTGTGCTATAGCTACATTAAGTCCTTTATTTTTTTAGTTTCCTCTACCGCACTTTTTATATTCAGTTCTATTTTTCTATCCTTTTCCCATCCTTGAGGATCAAAAGAAATTATATCTAAATTCTTGTATTCTTGTTTTTCCTTTGTATAAGTTATTGGAGTGTCCCTCAAAATTTAGACTATTTTTTTAAGCAATTTTTTTGTTTCCTTTTTTTATGGCTTTCTTCGTATTCATTTGGACTTATAAATCCTATTTTTACTGTGTATTCTGCTGTTATTATACCATATTTCTATATACTCGTACATTCCAGTTCTTAAACTTTCTAAATTTTTCAAATTTTTTTCACATTATGTACATATTCTTTTTTTCAATGCTGCATGGAATGATTCTATACAGGCATTATCATAAGGATTCCCTTTTCTACTGTATACCTTTTTACTTCTCTTGTTCATAACCAAATTCCTTTCCTTAACTATATTTTTAACAAATAGAAAACTAGTTTTTCAATTTATTTGTCCAAGGTTTTGGGTACACTCCATTTTTAAAAAGTAGAAGTACAAAACCCCTACTTAAATTTATTATTTCTATTATTTTTTTCTAGTTTTACAAATGTATACGTTAACGCAAAACTTACTCCAGCACCTACGATTATAGAAACTAAGTACAATGGTAATTGAGCGTTTAAGAATAATAAGATTCCAGGTATTACTGTTACTGCCATTCCTGATGCTTTCAATCCAAAAACTGATGCTAAAAATCCTCCTGCAGCTCCTCCTGCTAATCCCATTAAGAATGGTTTACCTTTACCTTTAATCAAGTTTACCCCATAAATTGCAGGTTCTGTAATTCCTAATGCTGCTGATAATGCTGATGGCAATGCCAATGCTTTTAATTTTACATCTTTTGTTTTAACTCCAACTGCTAAAACTGCTCCAAATTGTCCTGCAACTGCAGCTGATAACAATGGATTGAATTGATTAAACCCATCTTTTGCAAGTAATTGAATTTCCAAGAAGTTAAATACATGGTGAACTCCTGTAACTACAATTAATTGCTGAACTCCTCCAATTATAATTCCTGCAATTCCAAATGGTAATGATAATATCCACTCAGTAGCCTTTAAAATATAAGTTTCTAATGAATGAAACACAGGTCCTATGATAAATAATCCCAATGTGCTCATAATTAAAAATACTAAAAATGGTGTAAGCAATAAATCTAGAGCATCTGGAATAACTTTTCTAAGTCTTTTTTCTAATTTAGCACCTATCATCCCAACAAATAATGCTGGTAAAACTGTTCCTTGATATCCTACTACTGGAATAAATTTAAAAAACATAATAGGATGTGCATCTCCTGAAGCCACTTGATAAGCATTTGGCAATGAACTGCTTATTAACATCGAACCTAATACTATTCCTAATACTGGTGAACCACCAAATACTTTAAATGCTGACCACGCAACTAATGCAGGCAATATTATAAATGCTGTGTCAGTTAATACTTGCGTATATAATAAAAAATTTGGATTTATACTATCAGGTGTTGTCCTTAATAATTTTAATAAATTTTCATTTGTTAGTAATCCACGAAGTCCCATAAATAAACCTGTTGCAACTAATACTGGTATAATTGGTACAAAAATATCTCCAAATGTTCTTGAAATTCTTTGAACTATATTACCTTGTTTAGCCGCTTCTTTTTTCATATCAGACACTGAAGATTCACTTACTCCTCCAAGTCCTTGAACCGCCTCATAAACTTTATTTACAGTTCCTGTTCCAAAGATTATTTGAAACTGTCCTGAATTGAACATTGTTCCTTTTACTTTTTCAATGTTATCAATTTTATCCTTGTCAATTTTATCCTTGTCAACAACCATAATTCTAAGTCTTGTTGCACAGTGAGCAAATGAACTTATGTTTTCTTTTCCTCCAATAGCTTCTACCACTTCTCTAGCTATCTCTTCATAACTTTTTCGCCATATTTTTCTCCTTTACTATATTTTTTTAATAATTATATTCTTATTTTTCTAACAAAGTCAATACTTCTTTAGAAAAAAACTATAACTTTATTTGAAATACAATAGTATTTTTAATTTCAAATAGAGTTCATTATTATAAAAAAACTGCAATATTGTAAAATAAAAGCAGTTCTTAAAGAGAGTTAAATTTTTAGTTCATTTCAAATTCAATATAAACAGTTTTTTTGAAATATTTAGTTTTTTTGGAGAAATTACAATGTTTCTTCTTGATGATTCATCTAAAAGTTCTCTGTCTGACTTTTTTTAAATCTTCTTCATCATAATCGGCACTCATGTTATAACTATAGTTATAATCCCTGTAAGGATGAATTACTCCATTTGATTTATCAGTTATTGTAACTGGGTTTTTTAAGTTTAAGTCTGTTTTTCCCAAAATAACTTGTGCTTTCTTCAAGGCTTCCTTGTAGGCATTTTCATAAAGTTCATTTTCCAATTGCTGTTTATTGTCAATATCATATTCAATGCTTCCATTTGTTCCAATACCAAGAGCATTTGCCACACTTATTATATTCCCAAGGTTTTTCAGATCTCTTGTTTCAACTTCAATGTCGTGTGAAACTACTTGAATATCTTTTCTCTTGTCTATCCGTTTTTCAAGGCTGATTTCCTTGTTGTCATAACCTGAAATTTTTACTGTATTTGCAGGAATTCCAGCTCTTCCTAATTTTTGCTGAATATCGTTAAATCTTGCCATTGCATTTTGATATGCCTGCTTATTTGTTGCATTTTGTGATTCAATGGTAAAAATGTATGTACCGTTCTTACTTCGATTTAGAGAATAAATTTTTTCATTTGCAAGTACATTCATAAAGTTTTTCAATGTATCAAGCGAGATTCTATCAACTTCTACGGAAAGTTTAGTCTGATATTCTTTTTTCCCCTTATTTTCAATTACAGTATCCCAATTATAAGTTTCATAAGTGGAATATCCTGTTGAATTAATCTTGCTATATTTTTGTCCCAGTCTGAGCAAGCAATCTTTTGTATCTTTCCAAAAATTTGCGAATTTTTCAGCACTCGCCTTATCTAAATTTTTCATTTTCTGTCCGAATCGTAAGAGCAATTTTTGCTGAATTTGGTGCAATTTCTTTTTTTGAAACACCTCTAACCTGTATTCTTTTTTTCCAGTAATTTCACTATCTGAAAATGATAATACTGAAAAAAACTATCATAAAGTAATGCTATTATTCTTTTCATTTTTAAAATTCCTTTCTCAATTTCAATTTTTACAAAAAAATTAAAAATATTATATTTACTGGCTTTTATAATTATTCACATATAAAACTGTACATTTTTATTTTTACTTTAAATTATTTCATCTCATACATAACCGATATATTCTGTGTCAATTTTAACGGTTTTGGAGTATAATCAACTCTAGATTTACCAGCTCTCATTGCTATAGGTACAGGCACTTCCACTGCCTGAGTTATAACTTTAGCATTTGAATATTCAAGTTCTGCCGTTGGTGCTGCATCGTAAGCCACGCTCCAGTCCTGATCAATCCTGTCAATCATCTTTTGCTGAAATTCCACATCTTCACTCACAATAATAGGTTCTCCCAGTTTCATCTTGCTCGAACGTAAGATGCTTTCTGCCTTCTGCTTTGTCTGATTATAAGCATCTTTATACATTTCTGACTCAATTCTGTCTTTATCTGACAAGTCAAAATTAATTGAGCCGTTTATGTTTATTCCGTTGTCATCGGCAATTGAAATTATTGTATTAAGTTCCTTTATATTTTTTGTTGTAAGTACAAATTCATCTGTAACATAGTAAACATCTTTTTTTGTACCTTTATTTTTCTGTATAATTTTTCCTTTATTTCATAATCACTCAAAAATAATATCATTTTCAGGGATTCCAGCTGAAACTAGCTTTCTTCTGGAAGTATTAAGTTTGTTAAACACTTTATTTAAAGCCTGGTCAACTGTTGTTCCATTTTCATTTATATTAAATGCAAATGTATTTTTCATCAAAAATTTTTTTCTGAATACTTTGTAAATTATCTCCATCTTCCAAGTCAATTAATGCTGAAATCTTGTTAAAATCTGTATTTTTCACAAGCATCTCCATTTTCACATCATAAGAAGTTGGCTTTTTCTCAGCTTTTTTCACATTCTTGCCTGGAACTGTCTTTACATCCAAAATATCCTCATCATCTTCATATTCTGTCCCTTTTCTATTATAAAATGCAGTTGTTTCCAGATTTTTCCAGTGATATTCTTCTAGCTTTCAAATCATTCTTAAATTTCTCAACTTTTTTATTTACCTCATTTGTTGCCTGATTTAAGTTTTTCCCCTTCACTTCAACTTTGAAATTAATTTTTGCTAAATCTGGCATAATTTCCCTTTCTGCATTTCCCGTAACACTAATTTTTCTCACAAGATTTTTCATTCGCTCCAAATAAAAATACACTTAACAGAGAAAATAGCGCAATTGCTACTTTTTTTCATTTTTTTCCCTCCATAATTTCACTTAATTATTTATTTTTCCAAATTTTTTTATTTTTCTAAATTAAGTATAACACGATAAAATTAAAAAGTAAATGAGAAATTTTATTTTTTTATTTTTAAGATTTTTTTAGAAAAAAATAATATATCATTTTTTTCAATATTTATGGTATTATATAAAATAAAGAATTATAAATAAAAAAATAACGAGGTGAAAAATGGCCACACAATATAAATTTAGTTATGCTAAAACTTTTAAAACTGTTATTGTAGTGATTTGTCTAGTTACACTAGCAATATTTGGAAAAGATGTTTTTTTGAACGTCATTTTTTTAACACTAGACTTACTGTTATTCCTGATGTTACAGGAGCTTGACAAAAAAAGAAGCGATAAAATACTTGAAGGAAGCTGGATTAAAAGTCAAAGGTTATTAATTCCAAAACAGAAAAGGTGCCGCTAGATACGGTGTATAATCAGGATCCACGATCTGGAAAGGAAGTAAAAGTAAACAGAGTTGTAAGAATCTGGGTTAATAATGGGGAAGATGTAAAAGTCCCTAATATTATTGGATTGGAACTGCTTGAGGCAAGATCTCGGCTAAAAGGGTTAAATATTCAAATTGAAACAATTGATTATTATCCATCTAACCAAAAATACAACACTATTTTGGGAGTTTATCCAAAACCAGGTACAAAACTGGAAATTAACCAGAAAATATCAATACTTGTTTCTTCACAGCAAATGATAGATCCATCAGTTATGCCAAATATAACAGGACTTGATTTAAATGATGCAAGAGAAGTGTTAAAACAAATTGGACTTGAAATTAGCTCCATATCTCAAACAAATGATCCAACATTGCCAGTAAATACGATTATTTCTACAAATCCTGCAGCTGGAACGAAAATACAGCGTGGACAGAAAGTATCTGTTGTAATAAATAATGGAGCGAGTGCAAAAAAACGTGCTAAATCAAATGAAGAAATTATTAATCGTTCTCGAGATAATATAAATGAGAAAGAAATTGAAAAAACTATTGATGATACAATAAATCAAATAGACATTAATTCTCAAAAAAACTCCTCAACAAAAATGACAAGCAGCAAAATAATGGTAACACACCTGCTTCTCCACCTAATAATTCAAATAGTGGAGGAACTTCCAGCGAACCAAATACTGGCGGCGGAGATGATGACGACTAGAAATATAAAAATTAGATTTTTTTATCTAAATTATAAATTAAATATAGAAAAAAATAAAGAAAGGAGACAGGGAGTTATTTTTAAGGCTTTTATTAAACTTGGTTCAATAACTATGTAATTTAATTATCAAGGGGTCAAGGCCCCTTGTTACTATATAGTTATTCTATAAACTGCAGATTTTTAAAATTTCTCCCAAATATTTTTTTATAAAAGGAAAAGTTATTAGAAAAGATAAAGGGATTTTTACTATGTTTCTAGATGAAAAATTCCAAAAATTTAAGTGAAGAAAAATATTTATGAATGTAAATTACGTGGAACGCTAAAAAGTGAAAAAAATAACAAAATGAATTGTATAATCGGTGATATGGTAGAATTTGATGAAAAAGAAAAAAAGTTATTGAAAAAAATTGAGAAAAGGAAAAAAACTTTTTATATCGCCCGCTTATTGCAAATATTGATTTTTATTGGTATTTTTATTTGCAATAAAAAAAGTCCAGACTTTGATTTTACAAATTTTTCAGAAAATGCTTTTTGAATGCAAATTCTCAAAAATATTCCAGTTGTGCTAATCTTATCTAAAAATTGACTTGGCTTCACAAGAAGAGCTGGAAGATTTTTTTAATAAATTCAAAAAAATTTTTAAAGAGGCAATTTCCATTTTTCCAATTTCTACCGAAACAAAAACTGGACTTTCAGAATTAAAAGCAATACATAAATGAAAAAAATCCGTCGTAGTTTCAGGACTATCTGGAGCTGGAAAATCAACGCTTATTAACACTTTAATTGGAGAAGAAGTATTAACTACAAATGATGTCAGCGGAAAAACTGGAAAAGGACGGCACACAACAATAGAGAGCCGATTTTTTATGACAGCTCCCCACTCTTATCTAATAGATACGCCTGGATTTTTCAACGCTGGACTTTCCAAAGCTGGAAAATAAAAAGAATTGGAAAAAAATTATTTCCAGAATTTCTGGAATTTATTCCCTAACTGTAAATTCCGTGACTGTATTCACGTAAATGAGCCAAATTGTGCAATAAAGGAAAATGTAGAAAATGGAAATATTTCAAGTAAACGATACGATTTTTACTTGTATTCGCTAGAAAATATAAAAATTTTTTTAAAAGTATACTTAAATAATTTTTCATTTGAACAAATATTACTAAAGAAAAGAGTTGATTTTTATGGATAAAAAGGTTATAATATCGCCTTCTCTGCTTGCTGCGGATTTTCAGTAAATTAAGGGAAGAAATCGCAGAAGTGGAAAAAAATTTGGAGCAGAATATCTGCATTTGGATGTTATGGATGAGAACTTTGTGCCGAATATCAGTTATGGAGCTCCTGTTATTTCATCTTTAAGAAAGTATAGCAATCTTGTATTTGATGTTCATTTAATGGTAAATGAGCCTGATTATTTGATAAAAAGATTTTTGCACAGTTTTCTGATATTATCACAGTTCATGCTGAAGCTGTAAAACATCTGAACAGAACAATTCAGCTGATAAAATCTTTTTGGGAAAAAAAGTAGGAGTTGCACTAAATCCTTCTACTCCGCTAGATATTTTTAAAATATGAATTAAAAAAAATATTGACATGGTGCTAATTATGACTGTAAATCCTGGCTTTGGCGGTCAAAAATTTATTCCTGAAATGGTTCAGAAAATAAAGGACTTGCGAGAAATTGATAAAAAAATATTGACATTGAAGTGGATGAGTGGAATAAATGATGAAACTGCAAAACTTGTGAAGGAAGCTGGAGCAAATATTTTTAGTTGCAGGTTCATATTTTTTTAGCGGAAATTACAAGGAAAAAAATTGAATCTTTAAAATAAAGAAAAAAACAAAAAAAAATTAAGAAAGGGGAAAAATCAAAATGTATGAGAAAATTGAAAATCTATTAGACAACTTTTTATAAAACATACTATAAAATTGAAGAAATTAACTTAAATCAGGTAATAAAAGTGCTTGACAACATCGGAACTGCATATCATTGAAGCAATTGGAGAAAATGAAATTACAATGAATGAACTTTCAGATAAAATAGGCATTACAATGGGAACAGCTTCTGTTGCTGTAAACAAATTAACTGAAAAGCAATTTCTAGAACGTTCTCGGTCGAATACCGACAGACGTAAAGTTTTTTGTTAAACTGACTCAAAAGGGAGAGGTTGCCTTAAATTATCATGGTAATTTCCATTCGACTATCTTAGAAAAAATAACAGAGGATATTCCAAAGGAAAAATTAGATACATTTGTTGAAGTTTTTGAAACAATTATGAGAAATCTTAATAAAGTCAAAAAGGACATCCAGCCTGAATCAATCTTGAATTTTTGAAAAAGGGCGATTTAGTTCAAGTATCTTCAATCAAGGGAAGCACAGCCATTAGAAAATATTTGAACGAAAAAGGCGTTGTAATAAAATCGCTAATCAAAATTTTAAATATTGATAAATATTTAATAAACATGATTGTTGATGGAGATGAAAAGGTACTAAATGTTGAGGATGCTGAAAATATCATGGTTAGAAAAAAATGCACTTTAAAAAAATAACTGAAAAAAATATAAAAAAATAAAAAAAGGAGGGAAATATGCTCTATTTAGATGGAATTGGAATTTCATTTCTTGTAAAAGGAAATAAAGGAAAAAAATATTACGATATAAATTGACAAAAAAATTTTTTTCAATATGACAGAGTGTCATTTTCACTCTTTTTTTGGAAAAAAATAACCTGCTTTTTTTCAAGTAAAGGATAATTCAACTATTTTTTTATTTAAAAGATGAAAAAGATCCAAATACTGACTTCCAGTCAAAATTTCTGCTTTCATTAAAAAAAAGCACCTGCAAAATTCTATTTTTAATTAATATTAGACAGGAAGGCTTTTGACAGGATTGTATATTTTGACTTTGAAAAGTTAAATCAATTTGGAGATGTGGAAAAAGTATACGTTAATTATTGAAATTATGGGAAAGGCAAGTAATATTTTTCCTGACTTGTAAAGATAAAAATTCTGTCTGCACTTTTTTTACTTCGATTGATGTTGGAAACCGTGTTATTATGACTGGAGCAAAATACACATTGCCCTTTTGAGGAAAAAAAGATTTCGCCAATTTATTTGGAAAAAGGAAAATTTTTCCATTTGAAACAGAAACTTTTTTTGGAAAAAGATTGAAGGTGCTGGGCGTGCTTTTGCGGTACAGTGTTCACAAGATTACGATGTTTTTGAAAAGTATTTGTCTAGTTACAAACCTGTAATGTATGAAATATTAAATCGTGGAAAAATTCAGAAAGTGCTGACTTATAATGAGTTTTCAGAATTTAGTCAGAAGGAAAATACTAATCCAGAAAATAAAAAAATAACAGAAAATATTTTTGAAACTTTGAATGAAGGCTTAAATGCTTATTTTAAAACAACAATTACTTCCAATGTCATTAGTGAAAAAGAAAAAGTTTGTTAAAATATGTTGATTCGCAAATAAAAAAATTCAAAAAAATAGAAAAAAATATAAAAGTTGACTTGAAAAAAATGAAAATTTTTGAAAATTATAAAAAAATATCGGAGATATTTTGGCGGCAAATATGCATCAGATAAAAATATGGAATGAAAAAAAGTTACAGTTTTTGATTTTTTTATAATAATCAGGAAATTACGATAAATCTTGATCCGCTTTTTATCTCCAAATGATAATTTAAATTTTTTTATTATAATAAGTATAATAAAGGAAAACGTACTATTTCAGCCTTAAATATAAGATTTTTCCGACATTCAGGATGAAATAAAATATTTTGAAGAAATAAAAATGTTCATTGAAAAGGAAAAATGATTTTATTGGGATTGAAGAAATTGAAAAATGAACTGAATTTATCAGATAATGGAAATAAAATAAAAAAATAAAATTAAATTGAATAAAAACAAAAAAACGTGAATTATTGTCATTTTGACTATAAAGGTTTTCAAATCTTCGTTGGAAGAAATAATAAGGAGAATGAGGAAATATCCTTTTTCTAAAGGGCAGCCAAACGATATATGGATGCATATAAAGGATATTCCTGGAAGCCATGTTCTTATTTTTACGAAATAATCAAGAACTTCCTGAAGATGCTTTTAATTTATGCCGCAAATCTCGCTTGTGAATATTCTAAAAGCAAAAAAAGGCGATAAAGTTACAGTTGATTACTGTGAAAGAAAATTTGTCAAGAAAATAAAGAATAGTAAGCCTGGAAATGTGACTTATACTAATTTTTCATTCATTATTAGTTAATGTTACAGAAAAAAATCTCTTTAAAAAAATATTTTTCTAAAATTAGATTATTATGTATCTTTCCTTTTTAATCAAAAAAATGTTTTTTACTGCTTATTGACAAATGCCAAAAAAACTGTTGTAAAATTAAAGTAATGATATTTAAGGAGGACTAATAATGGCAAGTAAAACAGTTACTATGACAAATCCTACAGGATTACATACAAGACCAGGTGGAGTATTTGTTGCTAAAAGCAAAAGAATTTGAAAGTAAAGTAGAAGTTGAAAATGAAGGGAAAAAAGTAAACGGAAAATCTTTATTGAAATTATTATCAATTGGAATTAAAAACGGTTCAGAAGTTACAGTTCACGCTGAAGGGCCTGATGCTGAACAAGCAGTTGAAGTATTAGGAGAATTGTTAGCAACTATTAGAGACTAATAAATTCATTTAAAATTGCGCCAAGAAATCTATGTTTTTTTAAAAATTCCTTTTTCTAAACATTTGATGAATGGCGTTTTTTTATTTGGAAAAAAACAATAAAAAGTAAAGCTTCATACAACAGAATTAAAAGACCTAAGTAAAAAGGAAATAGCTGAAATTTTATACTATTTCCTTTTTATAGTAAAACTTATTTAAAACATAACTCACAAAAATTTTTACTCAAACCTTAAATTTATATAATTTTTATTAGTTCAATTTTAGATGGGTTCGAGTATAAATAACATATTTATTATAAATTTAAAACCCCATATTATTTAACAAGAAGTTTTTAAATCCCTTGTTATTAAAAGATCCTATATTTTTAAATAGGTTTAGCATTAGTTTTTTTAAACCTTTTAAAATTAGATTTCTTATTTGTTTAATTTATCGTATCTTTTTGCCAATTGCAATGCTCTATCTTTTTGTTATTGATAGTCTCTCGCTAGCGGCAAGTTCCCCAGCCATTCTTGGTCCTTCTTCTGCCTCATATTTGTCGTATGCCTTCTGAACTTTAGTTTCCCTATCCTTTATCCATTTTTTTGTTGTTCAGCTTTAAATTTTTACTTTTTCCTTTGCAGGTAATTTTTTTCAAAAATCAAATTATAAACATTGTTTAATTCCTTGTCCCATTCGCTATCCAAGTCAAGTGATGCATTAACCATTTCTGATCTCACACCTGTATCCCATCCAGCTTCAGCTTTCTCTTCTGCCACTTTCATTCTTTCTGTCAATTCATTTTCATATTTCCCTGCAAATACTGATATTGCAGCTAATATCATAATTAAAAATAATATTTTTTTCATAATTTTTACCTGCTCTTTCTGTTTAAATTTAAGATTTATAATTTTCTCACAACTTATCCTTCTTAGTATCTAATATACCACAAATTTATTAAGGAAAAATGAGAACCACAAAAAATAATATTTCATCTATTACTATACAGCTATTTTTTCTGTTCTTCTCTTCTATTTCTCCGCTCCTTCTTAAATGCACCAATTCTACCATTCAGGATAAATAACTCTCATATCTTCAGGATCTATGAATACTGCCTTTTTCAATTCCACATCATATCCAATGCAGATACTTTCATCACAAATAGAATTTTTTTTCACTATTGCTTTTTCAACAGATACTTCACCGTCAGCCTCTTCAAGAGAACGTACAATTTCATAATCTCCGTTTCCTGCTTTTCTTATTTCTAATTCTGTATCTTCCGAAACTATGCTTCTATTTAACAGTTTTTCCTCATGTAATTTCCCATCCGTATTAAATTTTAAATCAAGTCCTGCTGCACCATAACTTATTGCTCCTATTAGCAGTATTGCCATTAATAGCATTTTTTTCATATAAATCTTCCTCCCTGTTTATTTTATTAATATTATACCAATTGTAATCTCTATCAATTTCAATTCCACAGCACTCACATTTATAACTTCTTTCTGATAATTTCAATTTCTCTTTAACATTTCCACCATATTTATTACAAGTTTTTCGACGACGGAAATCACTTATCTATCTTCAAAAATTGTTTCCCTAAAAACATCAGTTTATACTCAAGCATTCTCAAAAACATTCCCCATCCATTATCTCCTACACTTTTCCCAAAATTTAATGCCTGGCTCATCCCTCTCATATTCAAATCCTCAACAACCACAGCATTATATGTTTCAGACAATTTTTAATATATTCATGCAATTTTGATATTTTTTTGCTTTTTTTGATTATACTAATTTTTTTAGAAAACTTTACTTTTCTTGACAATGATTTCTGTAATTTCTTTAATTTTTTTCTTCTAACATCCTAAAAATATTTTGGATAACCATCCCTTTAGTTTTTCAGAACTGACAAATAATTCAGGCATTGAAAAAAATCAAGCCCAATCACTTTATCGTTACTTGGAATTTTTTTGAATTTCTTTTTCAAATTCCGTCAAAACAGAAACATAGTAATTTTCATTACTATTTGTCAATGTTACCGACTTTATTTTTATAATTTTTTTGGTATTTCTCTATGATATTTCAATTTTACTCTTTTTCAATTTTGGCAAAAACTAAATATTTATTTTCTTCAATTCGTATCGAATTGTTCACACAATTTGTCGTATAACCTTTAATATTATTCTTTTTAGATTTGAACCTTGGAAACTTCGCTCTCTTTTGAAAAAAATTTGTAAACGATCGTTTTATCATTTGAAAGTGCCAAAGCTATCTACTTCTTTCAAAAATCTCTTTCAATCTAAATGAATTATATCATAGATGTATATCTTTTTTTCAATTTTTTTACAAAAAAAGCAATTCATCTCCCACTTGTAGAAAAGCCTACAATTTCTTGCTATCTTTTTATTAAAAAAATACAATTATAACAATTTTAGTTTAAATGTCATACTCTTATAATTCCCACCTTTTTGGCTTATTTATCAAATCTTGTATTCTTTACCTTGCAAATAATATTATTATTTAATTACTTTTTTCACTCAGATCTCTTAATTCTGCTATATACAGTATTGTATCTTCATTTTTTTAGTTTTTTTATTGTTTTTTTAACTATTCTTATTTCATTTAAAATTTCTTATATTATTTTTAATATGCTTTTGCTATTTTTCATTACCCTGTTATGTTTAAGATGATTTTATAGAATTTTTGGTTGATTTGATATTAATTTTTTTGACAAGGGGATTAGAACCCCTTATTAATAATAAAATTAATTTTTAAATTTAGAAATTTAAATTGCTAAGTTGATTTAATGCTATTTTTTTGAATAAAAAAATATACATTATTTGACTAAAAAAACAAGAAGTATTTCTTCCATTTTGTGTAAGTATCATGTGGCTTCCCTTTATATGAATTTTGACATTTTCATCGCTATATTTTTTTCTCCATTTGAAGATACAACCCTATCCAGCTGCCATTTTTTTATATGTTTTCATATCCAAAAGTTGAACTATTTCATCTGTAATATAATTTACAGTATATATTTTTTTATTGCAATTAAATTTTTTTAAATACAAGTTCCTGCGTTTATCATTTATAACAGGATTTTTTTCTTTTTAACAGCTCCATTTAAAAACACACCCTATTAATAATATCCCAAATAACATTATTATTAATTTTTTTGATATTTTCATAAAAAAATTCCTGCTCTCCCTTTTTTTATTTCCAATAAAAGCTCAAAAATATTAAACATTATGAACTCTTACTCCATATCTGAAATATTTTCTCCAGTATGGACTCTTTAAAGATGACATTACAACCCCTTTTGAAGAAGAAGCGTTGATAAATAATGTGTTACCGACATAAACTGCTGTATGACTCGTTCTATTTTCTGGTTTAAAATAAACAATATCTCCCGATCGTAAATTTTTAGCTGAAACTCTTGTCCCTTGTTTTACTTGCTGTGTTGAAACCCTCGGAAGCTCCTTATTGAAAACTTCACGATAAACTCTACGTGTTAATGCTGAACAATCTATACCCCTTCTAGAATCTCCTCCTAATACATATCTTGTTCCACGCCATTTGCTGTAAGAAGTTAAAAGTTTTTTTTCTACAGTCGCTCTTTTTCGTTCTTGAGCCGTTCCTGAAGTCATCGCCTTTCTATGTCTTTGTCTTAATTCTGCCATTTTTGTCTCAACAAGATCACTTTTATTTTTTGCAGAAACTCCATAAATTCCGCTATTTCCACTACTATGAACTTTTTTTACGTTTAAAGGCTTATGAGAAGTTTTAGATTTTACAGTTTTTTTCCCCTTCGATGTTTTTGCATGAAGATTTGTTCCTACAAAAGTTGACAACATACATATCGCAGTCAAAAATTTATTTTTTTCATATTTTTTTATTCCTTTCAAAATTAGTTTTTTTATAATATTTTTTTATTACATTAATTTTATCATTTTAGTGAATTACTCCAACACTCACATTTATAACTTTTTCTTCAATATTTTTATACAAAAATTGTATCATAGATATATCCTTTTTTTCAATTTTTTTACAAAAAGTACACTAAAAATAAATTTAAAAATTAAATTAATTAACTTACTAAACTATAAAAAGGGAGTCAAAACTCCCCTTATTAAATAAATTTGCCTAACTATAATTCAAAATTTTTTTATTTATTAACTTTTTCAAATGTCAAAGTTTTTTTCCCTTTATCTGTTGTTAAAACCAAAGTTTTTTTGATCAGACAGTTTAACTTTTTTTAGAATTTCCTAAAAGTTCCAAAAATTCCCTTTCAATTTTCATAAGATTTTTCAGGGCCTGCCATTCTTGTTGAACCAAGAGGACTAACTTTTAATATTATTATTAACTATTTCATAATCTCCAAAATAGTTGTTTATTCCTGAATTACCATTTATTCCATTTTCATTAAAAGAAAGTGTAATGTATTCTCATTTTTCTGAAATCAATTTGCTAACATCTTTTCCATCCATATTCAAAAAGTTTCCAACTTGTATTTTTGCAACTGTTTTATTTAATGTCAAAACTTTAAAAGTCCAAACTTTCCTTCTTATTACTCAGAGTCAAAAGTACTAGCATTATAACTTATTTTTTTGGAAAAGATTGTAAAATATCAAGAAAATTTTTGTTCGATATTCATCAAATTCTTCTGGACCCTGCCATTAAAGTTGTAGCCACATCAGCTGATAAAGTGAAATTATTTTTTTACCATATAATCTCCAGAATAATTATTTATCCCTGAAAATCCCATTAATCTCATTTTCTAAAAAAATTAATTGTAATCTTAGCTTCTTTCGGAATTTACAACATTTTTTTCCCTTTTCGACTAACTTGTGCCAATTCCCATGACGTTTCCATTTAAATTATAGACATTTTGTTTTTTTGAATATGCACTTAAAACAAAACAATTTAACAAAAAGACTGTAAAAAAATTCCAATTAAAATAGACATCTTTTTTTCATTTTAAATACCTCTTTTTTCTGATTTCTTTCTTTTCTAATTAAATAATATCACATATTTATTAAAGAAAAATGAGAAAATATGAAATTTTTACTTTTTTTAGTCTTACCATGCTGAATTTATCAAAACTTCTTCTCCATATCCACCATTCATCTTTTGTGGATTTGTAGAATTGTAAGCTCTTTGAACTCTTATTCCACGTATTCCTACTTCTCTTGCAGCTAAAATATCATCGTCGCTGTCACCATAGTGGATTGAAACATTATGTTTTTTCATGTAAAATGATTTGTCATATTTGTAGCCACCTGTCGGAGTATCAGCTGTGTATTCTACATAAACTTCTTCTGGTAAATCAAAGTATCTTTGCAATGTTTTTGATAATTTTGTTGAAGTATAGTTTTTATCTTTTGAATGTTTTGTTCTTCCTGTGATGAAAAATATGTTATCTCCTCTTTCCAAGTGCATTTTTATCAAATCTTTTGCAGATTGTTTTGGAATTGAATGTTCATCTCCATTTTCAGCAACATAATCCCAAAATTTTTGATTATACAAATAACTTACAGCTCCTCTTTTATCTCCTGGAATTTGGAAATGATATTGCCCATAATTAAAGTAACCGCTTGAATGCACCAATGTATCATCAATATCAAAACTTACATTAATAGGCCCTTTCCCTTCTAAACTTTTCTTAATATCGTCAACAGATACAAAATGAACAGCCTTCTGAACTTTATCTGTAGAATAAAATCCTTCGTGAGTATAAGGAACTTTTGGTCCTGCAGCAAATATTACAGATGCAGCAAATAAAAATAATAATGCCTTTTTCATAACATTTCCTCCTATATATTTTTTTAATTTTTTTACTATCTTATAGGCTCACAGCCTATAAATTCTCCCTTTGTCGTATAAGTACACAAATTTCCCGCTTTTTCTCTTCCATCACCTTTAGGAATCTTAAAATAAGAGCAGCTAGATGATAGTACTGCTAAAGCTAATGTTAGAAGCATTGTTACCTTTTTCATAGGAAAATCCTCCTCTAAAAATAATTTTCCATTTGTAAATTTTTAAAAATTAAATGTAAAAAGATGCTTTCCCGAAAGAAAACATCCCTTAATTTTATATATCAAATACGATAGATTTAACTCTTGTCATGCTTTCTATACTGTATTTTATCCCTTGAACTCCTGCTCCTGAACCTTTAATTCCTAAGAATGGGAAAGCTGTCAGGCCCTCTTTGAGTCTTGTTATTTATATGTACTGTTCCTACTTCCAATTTTTCAGCGATTTCAAATGCTAATGGGAAATTTTTTGTAAATACTGCTGATTGAAGTCCATATTCTGATTTATTTGCAATTTCTACTGCTTCATCTACAGATTTTACTCTGATAATTGGCAATACTGGTCCAAATGGTTCTTCCCAGGCGATTCTCATATCAGTTGTTACGTTGTCAAAAACTACTGGCCAGATTAGATTTTTTTCTCTTTTTACTGTTGTTAATGCTTTTGCACCTTTTTCTTGTGCATCTTTTATTAATCCTTCGATAAAGTCTGCTGATGGAGTATCAATTACTGTTGTAATGTCAGCATTGTCAAAAGGATCTCCAACAGTTAATTTTTCAACTTTTTCTTTTATCAAGTTTGCTAATTTATCTGCAACTGAATCCATTACAAGTACTCTTTTAATGGCAGTACATCTTTGTCCAGAATAACTAAATGCCCCTGCTACGATATTTTTAGCGGCATTTTCCAAATCAGCATCTTCTAGCACGATTCCAGCATCTTTTCCACCTAATTCAAGCATAATTGGACGCATTCCAGCAAGTTTTCCAATTTTTTTCCCAATTGGCGTACTTCCTGTAAAGTTTATAAAGTTTACTTCCTTATGTTCAATTAAATAATCTCCAATTTCAGAACCTTTTCCAGTTACAGAGTTAAATACTCCTGCTGGAATTCCAGCTTCTGCAAATACTTGTGTTAATAACAGCCCGCTTATTGACCCTTGTGTAGGCGGTTTGAAAATTACTACGTTTCCTCCGATTAAAGCCGGTGCAATTTTAGATGCTGACAGATTTACTGGGTAGTTGAAAGGTGCGATTGCAAGTACAACTCCAACTGGCTCTCTTTTTACAGCTCCATATTTTCTCTTGCTTCCAGCTTCAAATCCACCACCATTTACAAATTCTCCAGTGATTCTAAGCCCTTCTTCAGCGGCGTATCTAATTAAATCAGCAGTTCTCACAACTTCTGAAATAGCAGCTTTAATTCCTTTGGCTACTTCCTTTGCCAAGTTTTCCCCAATTTTATCCTTGTTTCTTTCAAGAATATCAGCAGCCTTATTCAAATATGCGGCTCTTTCTACGGCTGACAATGCTCTCCAAGCAGGTAAAGCCTTTCTAGCAGATTCCATAGCATAATCAACATCTTCTCTTGACATAGCTGGAACTGTTCCAAGTTCTTCCCCATTTATTGGTGAATAAATAGTTATTGTATTTTTTTAGAGTCTTTCCACTCTCCATTCACTAAATTTTGATAATTCATCAAAAATACCTCCTTATTTTACATATCTTTTTATTTTTACTATACATTTTATTTTATCATATATTTTTAGATAATTAATATAGTTTTTTTCATATATTTTTCTATATTATTTTTTTATTTTTAAAAAAATTAATAAAATTTAATTAATAGTCAAAGTAAAATAAATTGTAACAATAGTATAAAAAAATCGATTTAAATACGCAATTTCAATAAAAAAAGTTAAAAAAAGGATAAAAGCCAAAAATTTGTAATTGCAAAAAAATAATATTATATTATAATAAATATATATAATTATTTAAATTAGTAAAAAAACTAATTATTTGATGATATTTTTTTAGAAAGGGAAATAATGGAAAAAAACAATATTTTGAAAGTTTTGATAATAAAAAAATACCTTATTTATTTTTTAAATCAAAAAGAGAAAAATATAAAAATAATATTGTAATCTTTCATGGAATGACTGAACCTGTTGACAGATATGCTGAATTTGGAGAGTTTTTGGCTTCTAACGGATATAATGTGTTTGTTATGGAAATTCGTGGGCATGGAGAACTGAAGGATGGAGAGATTGGAGATTTTGGAAAAAATGGAATAAAGGCTGTTTTTAAAGATATTGACATCTTTTTGGACAAAATTGAATCAAATCCTGATAATACTACGATTTTTGGGCATAGCATGGGATCTTTGATTGGAATGCGATTGGGAATTGAAAAATAGTTACAAATATTTTATTTTTATCGGGTTTTCCATTGAAAAAAACAGATGGAAGCTGCAGGGGAAGTTTTGCAACTATTCTGGAAAGAGTTATTTTTAGGAAAATTTTCTGCATTTAATAAAAATTTTTTTCAGAAAATGGAATGTGGCTTTTTGAGCCGAATAAAACTAAAATTTGACTGGCTGACTCGAGATGAAGATGAAAAGTAAAAAAATACGAAGAAAAGTGAACTTTGCGGTTATCCTGTCACACCAAAGTTTTTTTCTGGAATTTTTTTCCACAATGGGATTTATTAACAGAAATTACAAAAAAATTAGATGAATCTGCAAAAAAATATTGGCTGTTTATGGGACTGATGACAAGGCGATTGACACTTATCATATAAATAAGATTTTTTTAATAATTTGAGAAAGAAAAAAAGAAGAATTAATGTTCTTGAAAACAGGGATGGACGGCATGAATCCCTAAATGAAATAAACAAATACGAGATTTATGATGAAATATTGAAATGGCTGAATATAAATTTCTGATTTATTAAATATTATTTATTTTTTTGCAAAAACTAAAAAAATAAAAGCCAAATTAGGTAAAAAAATATAGTAAAAAAATGTAAAAAAATAAATATTTGTAGTAAAAAAATTCAAAAAAATTTCAAAAAAATAATAAATTTTTATTGAAAAAAATATGATATAATTAAGAAAGTTAATTTTTAAATAGGAGGAAAAAAATGGGTGTATTTGATTTTTGTAAAAATATTTAGAGTAAATAAAAGTATTTCAATAGATTTAGGAACTGCAAATATATTGATTTACGATAAGCAAAGAAAAAAAATAGTATTAAACGAGCCATCTGTTGTTGCACGTGATAGAAAAACAGGAAGATTAATTGCAGTTGGAAAAGAAGCTAGAGAAATGCTTGGGAAGACTCCTGACAGTATTCAAGCTATTAAACCTTTACAAGATGGAGTTATCGCAGATATTGACTCAACAAAGGAAATGATTACATACTTTATTCACAAAATTTATGGAAATTCGTTGTTCAAGCCTGAAGTAATGATTTGTGTGCCGATTGAAGTAACAAGTGTTGAAAGAAAAGCATTGTTTGATGCAGTAAAGGGCGCTAAAAAGACATACATTATTGAAGAAGGAAGAGCCGCTATTATTGGTTCCGGAGTGGATATTTCACAACCTGAAGGAAGCATGGTAATTGATATAGGTGGAGGTTCTACTGATATTGCAATTCTTTCGCTAGATGAAATTATTGCAAGTAAATCAATTAGAATTGCTGGAAACAGATTTGATGAAGATATTGTAAGATATGTAAAAAGAAAATATAATTTATTAATTGGAGATAGAACTGCTGAAAAAATAAAAAAAGATTTAGGTTCAGCATTAAAAGTTCAGTCGCCTGAAGTTATGGAAATAAAAGGTAGAGATTTGGAAACTGGAATTCCTAATACTGTAGAAGTCAATGCAAATGAAATTTACGAAGCAATCGAAGATTCTCTATTTCAAATTGTAAACTCTACAAAAGAAGTTCTTGAAAAATGTCCGCCTGAATTGGCAGCAGATATTTTGGATAACGGAATTGTAATGACTGGTGGAGGTTCTTTAATCAGAAACTTTATTGACATGATGGAACAAGAAGTTGGAATTAAAGTATTCTTATCTCCAAATCCACTTGATTCAGTAGTTTTAGGTGGAGGAGCCGCATTTGACAACAAGAAATTATTAAGAACTCTTCAAATGAAAGAAAATTAATATTTGTTGTTAATTTTAAAAAAAGAAAAAAAGAAAATGAGAAAAAAATGAAATTACAGAAAATAACTGAAAAAAATTTAAAAAAATGAGGCAAATCAGGATAAAGTGAGCGCAAGTTATCTCTTTTTACGGTGATAAGAGAGTTGACTTGCTTTTCTTATGCACTAATGTTTTTCAAAAAAATGATTATGACAAAAAAATATCCAAAATGATGCTGAAAAAGAAAAAAATAGAACGGATTATCGACAATTTTTCAACATCCTGATATTGAAATAATAAATAAAAAAACAATGAAAACATAAAAAAATTGATGAAGTGCGGGAAATCATCTATTCTTCAATAGAATCTTCATTTAATTCACCAAAAAAATATTTATTTTGTGTGGAATTGAAAAATTTGAGAAAAAGAATCTTCAAACGCACTTTTTAAAAAAATTTTTGGAAGAACCCCCGCAAAATGTATATTTCATACTTCTATCAAAAAAACATTAAACATCATTTCCACAATAAAATCTCGCACAATCAAATTCCATCTGTCTGGAATGAACAACGATGAACTGGGAGTCAGCAAAGAAATTTATTATTTTTTTGACGGAAATGAAAATGATATTTTGGAATTTAAAAAAACAAAATCTCTCACTTGATGATATTGAATTTAAAATTAATACTGTGGAAGATATTTTTACAAATTATTTTTTTGAGATGAAAAAAATTATGCAACTGGAGAACTGGCTATAAAAAAAATAATCTGGATTTGGAGATAAAATATAATAAAAGCATTGAATTGCTGGCACATCGAATACGTTTCTGGGATATTGAAAATGTGTATTTTTTTATAAATGAAATTGAAAACGAACTGAAAAAGGAGAAAGAATTTCTGATAAATTTTTCTTTCAAAGATCATTATAAACGTGAAGTATTCTGTGGGATCAAATGAATTAAAAAAACTGATAAATTTGAAAAAAATAGCATTAGAAGCAATGTAAACGTAAAAAGTGTGATTTTTCAACTTTTTTTGACATTTTTGCAAAGTTCTTAATACTAAAACCCCATTAAAAAAATAATATGCAATTCAAAATTTATTAAACATTAGTTATTTAAATAGGAAATAGTATAAAAAAATAAAATATAAGTAAAAAAATGGGAAATAAACTGTGTATTCAGAATATCTCCCATTTTTTTATAACATTTAAATAGCAGAAATCAGTTAAAATAATTTTTTTAAAAGATTTAGAGAAAATATTATAAATTTAATTTTTTTATCTTTTACTATCGGAACCCAAAGTTCCATTTCATAGTCAGGACTATACATATCCCCCTCACCATAAACTTCAAAATCAGGTGTCCCAGCGTGCCTGTAACCTTGTTCTGGGAAAAATGTCCCTGTCACATATTTCCATCCTTCATGAATGCAATTTGGAACAATTCCCTTCAATTTTACTACAGCATATTCAGCTTCTGGAACTTCAAGTATATTAAGTCCCAAATCGTTTGCTTCAGTAACATTTTGAATATCGTATCCAGCCATATAGTTTACAGTAAACTTGCTTTCACAATTTTCATTTTTCTCAATTTCATAGCAAGCTCCATAACTTTGTCCATTTCCTAAATTTTCTAATTTTTCTGGAGATACTTTTTTAAAAAGTTTATCCCAGACATTAGGAAAATCACCACCTTCTTCAACTCTTTCCACCAATCCTGCAATTTTAAAAGCCGATTTTTTCATAACTTTGATGTTCATATTTTTTCCTCCTTCAATACTTAAAGATAATCTTATAGGAGAAAAAATTTGAAATGCACTTCCTTTTCTGACTTCCTTTGGTGTGTATCCATGAAATTTCTTGAATGCCAAGGAAAATGAATCTTGAGATTCATAGCCGTATTTAAAGGCTATTTCTATTATTTTTTCATCACTTTCACGTAAATCTATCGCAGCACAGCTTAACTTTCTAAAGCGAACATACTCACTTAACGGATAATCCACCATAATTGAAAACATTCTGCTAAACAGCGGATACGAATACCCAGAAAGCAATGCAATCTTTCTCTCGTCAATTCTGTCAGTCAAGGTATCTTCGATATATTTCATCGTTTCATTAAATGCCTTAATCATATATTTTTCCTCCTTACACTAAAAGTATATATGATTTTTCGACTTTTTTCCCGATAATTCCTGTACAAATTTTATAGTTTTAAAATTCAAAAAACTCCTCAATCGTAGTTTTCAATCCATGCTCCACATTTGAAGTTGAAATAAATTTAGAGATGCTTTTGATTTCAGGAATAGCATTTTCCACAGCCACAGGCATTCCCACAAGTTCCAATAAAGGCTTGTCATTCGCACTATCACCAACTGCAATCATTTCTTCGGGCTTTATATTTTCAATTTCTCCCAATTTTTTTCAATGTTTTCCCTTTATCCACATTTTTATTAGCAATTTCTAGGAATATTGGTTTTGAAATTGCGATAAAATAATCATTTTCGTGAACTTTTTTCATGTGTTCCTGAGCAATCAATACTTCTTCAGGTGTTCCAATAATCATACATTTTGTAGTTTTATATATCCCTTTTTTTTCTAAATCTTCAAGTGAATCAAATTTTTGGAATTTCATTTTACATTGATCTGCTTCATACATTACTCCTTCTGTTGCCTCTGTCCCATAAATCGTATCTCCAACATACAAAATCATCGGAACATTTATTTCCTTTGAAACCTTATAAACATTTTCAATATCCTTTTTTTCCAGCCCTTCGTGAAAAATCACTTCATTTGTCTTCATATCAATTAATTCGCCACCGTTAAATGCCAGCACGTAACCTTCATACTCATCCATCTGAAGCTCCTTTGCATACTCAAGCATCGCATAACTAGGTCTACCGCTTGCAAGCACAAATTTAACACCCTTTTTCCTTCTGAACTTTCACAATCGCCTCAACGTTTTCGCTTGTTATCCCATGCTCCTCATCAAGCAATGTTCCATCCATATCAGTTGCAATTAATTTATAATCCATAAAATCCTCCCACTTTCTTTATTTATGTTAATTTTATTAATTCGTTTTTCTCCTATAATTTTTTTAATCTATAATTATTATACAAGAAATAGTAAAAAAATGTCTATATAGATTAAAATGTTAAATCAAACAAAAAAATATAAATCACAATACTAAAAAAATTTAAATTGAAATTAAAAAAATTTTTAAATATTTTATTTTTCAAATTTTACTTCTTATTTCTTCTTTGCTTACATATTTATTTTTATTACATTTTAATATTCTAATACACATAATATAATTTTTATTATGATATACTCGTATTATATTAAATGTATTTTAATACTAAACTTAAAAAAATTTGATTTTGAAATAGTTAAAATAGAAAATTATAAGGAGAAGTATGAAAATGTTAAATTTAGAGCAGTATATTAGAAGCAATAATGAAGAATTAGTTAATATCCATTGGAATGAAACTATTAACGAATATGTAAAAAGATTAAATGCTTCAAAAACATTATTTAAGAAATTATCAGAAAAGGAGTATTTTAAAAAGTTCAAATACTTTTAAAAAGAAAAATATATTTTTTTAAAAGAAATAAATAGCGAAATTTCAAGATATATTTCTGATTCAAAAAAATCCAAGCTATCAAATTGCGATTGTAGGAGCTGTAAAAGCAGGAAAATCAACATTAATTAATGCTCTGATTGGTTACGACTTAGCCAGTACAAATGTAACCCCAGAAACTGCAACATTAACAAAAAAATAAAAAAACAACAGACAAAAAAATTCAATTACAGTAAAAATTTTTATTCAAAGAAAGATTGGAAAAAAAATCTGGAATGATGCTCAAAAAAAGTACAAATGCAACTATTTTTTTAAAGAAGAATTTGATAACTTAAGAGCAAAAAGAAATAGAATGTGAAATGTTAGAAAAAAATCAGAATGTTTTTTTAAAGAATTTGATAATTTAGATTCTATGAAAAAAATGAAATAAAAAAATGGACTTCCTCGCATGCTAGAGAGCATTATTTTGTCAAAGAAATTGAAATTGGTGTAGAAAAAAATTAAATCTTCCTCCACAAGTTTGCTCTAGTAGATACTCCGGGATTAAATGATCCTGTACAATATCGTTCAAATATTACTTCTGAATATATTCACAGTGCAAATGCAGTAATTATATGTGTAAATGCAAAAACTTTAAGAAATGAAGAAATTGCAACGATTTTTAGATGTATTAACAAAAGCTCAGGACAAAAAAAGATAAAGTATACATACTAGGGAACACAAATTGATATTATGAATTCTCAAGCTGATTGGGAACAACAACAAGAAGAATGGTTAAAACATTTAAAAAGAGAAAACAATTTTATGGAAGTTTAGAAATGGCTAAAAACAATTAATTGGAGTTAGCTCATATTTTTTTATTCAAAGCAGTTAATTTGAAAGAGAAATCTTTAGAAGATGTAAAAATATAATTTTTGAAATAACGGTAAAAGGAATAATCTCACAAGAAGAAGCGAATTCATTTAATAGGATTACAAAATAATCTTTCAGCAGAAGATAAAAGAAAATATAAAAGATAAAAATGATTGATTATTCTAATATTGAAATCTTAAATGATAATATTCAAAAACAAGTTAATTTTTTTGAGATTTAATGAAAGTTTAAAAGATTGATTTTATTGATAGGTATAATTATTTAAAAAAATAAAATTGAAACTTTCAAAAAAATGAACATATTGAAAAAAATTCAAGGAAATATTAATAGTTTTACGCAGAGTGAAAATGAATTAAAACAACAAATTTTACAAAATGAAGAACAAAAAGAAAATCTAAAAAAATTTAAATGAAAAAAATTAAAATTAAAGATAAAAAGAAATTACCCAAGCATTTAATACAGATTTTTGAAGAATTAAATACAAATTTTAACGAACTTATGAAAAAAATATTAGAAAAGTCAAATTTGAAGAAGAAAGTGAGGTTAAATAGATGAAAAAAACAATTTAATCAAGAATCTAATTGAATATGTAACAGAAAATGCAGAGGCTATTGATAAAATAATTGAAAATTGGTGAAAAGAAATAGTAGACTGGTTTAAAAATATATTTAATATTAGTGATACTCCAAGTTATGATAAGGATAATGCTACTATTGATGACACCAAAAAAATTAATAAAATTCTACAAACTTATATTGAAAAAAATTCTCTTAATATTTCGAAAAGAAATATGATGATATTTCAAAAAGAGCAGATAAATAAGTATTTTTTTCGCAAATAAAAAAACGGTTTAACAGATATAAACGAAATATCTCAAAAATAATACCGAAAATTTTGACAAAGTAATTGAAGATTACATTTTTGATAGCTTAGAACTAAATAGACAATCTACTTTTAAAAAGTTTAGATAAAATTTATTCAAATAGAATTAAAGATGCTTATTCATTATCTAATGACGAAATTACTTGATATTCTAAAAAAATGGAGAATGGACGAGAAAAAAAGGAAAAAAATAAATGAATTTTCAATAAATACTTTTAAAAAAATGCAAATAAATTTCCTATTTGATGAATTAAAAAAGTTCTATTAGTCAGCAACAAAAATTTAGTTGATAAAAAGTTAGAAAAATTATATGAATCTAAGAGAAGAAGAGACTAAACGTTCTATTGAAAAAAATCAATGAAATTTTTAAATAGTATTAAAACAGGAGAAAAAGAGAAAACAACAACTAAAAAAAATAGTTATGTAGAATTGCTTAATGAAGTAAAAGTTATTTGATGAAATATTTGCATAGTGGAAAGGAAAAATGTGTTAGAAAAATTTTTTTATTTTTTTCTCTAAAAAGAAGGAAAAGATTTAGAGAAAAAAATTTTAATGAAATTAGATAAAATGATAGTAGAGTAAGAAAATTATTAATCAAAGAATAAATATGTTACAAGAAATTATAGATGTCTCTAATGAAAAAAATTAATGAATTATCAAACTAAAAGAAAGCCAAAAATATGTATGGAATTTTAAATCAATTATTATTGAAAGATGTATTGGAAAAATTATGATGAAACGTTACAAGAATTAATAAAGAAAGCATAATTTCTAAATCATAAATTTGTTAAAACTGGGATTTCTCCCAGTTTTTTTATTTTTCCAAAAATTTATAATTTCTAAAAAAATTCTTCAAAATAAAAAAACCATCTCAAAAAAAGCCCAGTAAACTTTTTCAAGACAGTTCTTTCAAAAAAACAAATATTCTTTTTTTATCCTCCCAAATAGGCCTTCTTAATTTCAGGATTTGTAAGCAGTTCCTTCCCTGTTCCTTCCAAAATGATTTTTCCCAGTTTCCAGAACATATCCTCTATCTGCGATTGAAAGCGCCATATTGGCATTTTTGTTCTACCAACAATACAGTTACATTTTCCTCCTTGTTGATTTTTTCAATGATGTTGAAGATTTCCTGCACTAATAGTGGCGCTAGCCCCATTGACGGCTCATCCAGTAACAATAACGAAGGATTTGACATCAAAGCTCTTGCCATTGCCAGCATTTGCTGTTCTCCTCCACTCATTGTTCCTGCCAATTGCTTTTTACGTTCAGCAAGTCTTGGGAATAGCGAGAACATGTGTTCCATGTCTTTTTTTATTTGATCCACATCATTTCTTGTGTATGCTCCCATTTCCAAGTTTTCCAGCACAGTCAGCTCTGTAAAGATTCTACGGCCTTCTGGAACATGTGCCATTCCACGGCTGACAAGCTTATAGGCATCAGCATTGGTTATATTTTTCTCCGCTCAAAGGAAATTTCTCCTGATTTTATTGGTACAAGCCCTGAAATAGCGTGAAGTGTGGATGTTTTTCCAGCTCCATTTGCACCGATTAGAGAAACGATTTCACCTTTTTTTATTTGAAATGAAATGTTTTTTATAGCGTGGATTACGCCATAGTAGACATTTAAGTCATTTACATTTAAAAATATTCACATTTCCTCCTTTTTGCTAATTTTTATTAATTTTTGCAGCTCAAATTCATTTTATTCTCCTAAATAAGCTGTGATAACTTCCTTATTATTCTGAATTTCATCTGGAAGCCCTGAAGCAATAATTTTTCCAAAATTTAACACATATAATCTTTCACAAATTCCCATTACCAGATCCATATCATGTTCAATTAACAAAATTGCAATTTTAAATTTATTTCTTATAAAGCTAATTGTATTCATTAATTCCTTCGTTTCATTTCGGATTCATTCCAGCCGCCGGCTCATCTAGCAGCAACAATTTAGGATTTGTAGCCAAAGCTCTTGCTATTTCCAGTTTTCTTTGCTGTCCATAAGACAAGTTTCCAGCAGTAATATTCGCCATTTCAGCCATGTCAAAAAAATATCCAGCAAATCAAGCGCCTTATCTGTCACTTCCTTTTCTTCCTTCCAAAATCTAGGAAGTCTAAAAATCGCTTCAAAAAGTATTATAATTCATACTATTGTTAAATGCCAGCTTTTACATTGTCTAATACGCTTAGTTCCTTAAACAGCCTAATATTTTGAAATGTTCTGGCAACTCCTAAAAGCAACTATTTGTGGAGTAGTTTTTCTTATTTATACTAATCTGATTTATAGAAATATCCCCGTCTGTAGGTTTATAAACACCTGTAAGCAAGTTAAATATTGTTGTTTTTTTCCAGCTCCATTCGGTCCAATCAGCCCAACTAGCTCGCCTTCTTTTTATTTCAATATTTACATCATCAACTGCTCTTAGCCCTCCAAAAGATATTCCCAAATCTGTCGTTTTTTTAATAATGACATATTCATATCTCCTATTTTACTTCTTTTTTTATTTTTATTAAAAAAAATATTTAATTTTTCATTTTTTTCATTATTTTTTTATAATCTCTAATTCGCTTAATTCTTTTTTTGTGCCTGCAAATGTAAATTCCTTTTGTACCGAAAAATTCCCTTTTGGACGGAAAAATCATCAATGAAATCAATATAATTGCGTAAACTAAGTATCTAAATTGTGAAACATCTCTTAATTTTTTTCATTTAATAATGTCAAAATTACTGCAGCAACAATCGCTCCCTGTAATACTTCCAAGTCCTCCAAGCACCACCATAACAAGAATTTCTATTGAGAATAAAAAACCAAATTTATCAGGTGTCAAAATTCCCTACATTATGTGCAAACAGTGATCCCTCCAACTCCAGCAAAAAAATGCTGAAAAGTGCAAATCCATAAAGTTTTTACACGATTTAATCCAATTCCAATATTTTTCAGCTGCAATTTCATCTTCCCTAATTGACAGAATTTCTTTCCCCTTTCGAGAAGTCATAGCCATCGCAATTATAACAATTGAAATAACTACAATGAAATATGTATTTGAAAAACTCAAAAGTGGCGGAATATTGCTAAGTCCAGTCGCTCCACCTAAAAAGTCCAAATTTTGAATGATATATTTTACAATTTCTCCAAATGCAAGTGTAATAATTGCAAGATAATCTCCTCTTAGTCTAAGTGTACTTCCACCAACTAAAAATCCAAACACAGCAGCGACTAATCCACCAAACAGTGATACTAAAATTAATTGTAAAAAAATGGCGGTAAATTATAGCTTGCCAATATTTTAGAAATAAATGCCGCTGAATATCCACCTATTGCGATAAATCCAGCTTGTCCCAAGTTAAGCTGTCCCATAAGTCCGACTGTTATGTTTAAACTTACTGAAAATAACACGTAAATTAGGATATTTATATAAATTCCCTTTGTATAGCTGAAAGGGTCATTTGGATTAAAAGTAAAACTTAGAACAAAATAAAATACAACTATCAAAAGAAATGTAGCAACATAATTTTTTTCACGTTTAACTTTGTTAAAATAATTCAAGTCTTTCCATTTATAATTTTTTTGCTTCTTTACTTTTTTTAGGCTGTTCATCTTGTTTTTTTCTAAACTAGCTATATTTTTTTATTTTTTTCTTCTTTATTATTTTTTTCCATTTTTCCATTTTCCTCCCTTCCAATTATACTTTTTTTCCTTCATATTTTTTTCCAAACAATCCATTTGGTCTAAAAATCAATATTAATATAAGCACCCCAAATACAATCGGATTTGCCCAAGTTGTAAGCGATGATCCTTTTACATATGCTTCAAGCAGTCCTAAAACATATCCTCCAACCATAGCTCCAGGAATACTTCCAATTCCCTCCCAAATACAGCCGCAATAAATGCCTTCAGTCCTGGCAGCATTCCCATATATGGCTCAATTTGCGGATAAACAATCGCATATAATGCTCCACCCAATGCACCAAGTCCAGAACCAATAGCAAATGTTATGGCAATAGTTCTATTTACATTAATTCCCATAAGCTGTGCCGCTCCTGTATCTTGTGAAACCGCTCTTGTAGCTTTTTCCCAATTTTTGTCTTTTTTTAATAAATAAATTTAAAGCTACCATGCATATTATTGTGATTACAATTACAAATATTGTAAGCGTACTAATTTCCAAAAATCCTAGCTTCATTTTTATTATCATTTGATAAAAAAATGCCGGTATATATTTTGGATCAATAACTCTTTGGATTTGCACCAAATATTATAAGTGCCAGACTTTCCAGCAAGAAACTCATTCCAATCGCTGTAATCAATGCTGAAATCTTAGGCGCATTCCTAATCGGACGATATGCAAAAAAGTCGATTACAACTCCTAAGATCGCACAAAAAATGATTGACAAAAAAATAGCCAGTATTAATGGCATCCCATTTGACACAGCGATAAGCGTAACATAAGCTCCTACCATAAGTATATCACCGTGTGCAAAATTTATAAGTTTAACGATTCCGTAAACCATTGTATATCCCAAAGCAATCAGGGCATAAATACTTCCAGTTTGCAGTCCGTTAATAGTTTGTTCAATAAAACTCTTTAACATATTTAAAACTCCTATACTTTCCACTTATACAGTTTATTTTTTTATTTTATATTTTTAATACTTAGGCAACCTAAAAACTATATTCAATTTTACTCAAATTTCCATATAATCTTAAAAGCTGCTTACGTATATTCATTTTATTAAATTCTAAATTATTAAATAAAAAAATCTTGATAAAAAAAGTTCTCGATTGCTAGAAGAAAGAAAAAAATCCCCAACAACCGAACTTTATAATAATTATTACTTTCCATATTTAGATGTATTCGACAATCTGAATTTTTTATTTCAACAAGGGGTTTTTAACCCCTTGCTTCAAAAATATCTGTTTTGTTAAATTTTAAATTTCTCTAATTTATGAATAATTCTATTATTTTAGAATTTTTTTCTTTTAATGTAAGTTTTTCCATCTTTTACTTCAATAAATGTAACTTTCTTTTCAGGGTTTCTTTCTGAATCATATTTTAATGAACCTGTAACAAGATTTGTTCCAGTAAAAGTTCTTAATTGCATCTTTAATTTCATCTTTTGAAGAAAGATCTTTTACATTTTTTCAATGCAGTTTCTAAAATTGTTCCAGTATCGTATCCTAAAGCTGCAAAAAAATAATTGGATCAGCTTTATATTCCTTTTTTATATTCAGCAATGAATTTTTTTGAACATGTTGATCAGGATCATCTGGCGCAAATTGACTTGCAAAAATTGCTCCATTAGCAACTTTTTCCAAAGTTAGTTTGGATTCCATCCCATCCATCTCCACCCATAAATTGAGCGTTTATTCCAAGATCTTTTGATTGTGTCAAAAATTAATCCAATAGTATTATAATAATCAGGTACAAAAAAATTACTTCAGGATTATATCCTTTTTACTTTTTGTAAGCAAATGCTCTAAAGTCTTTGTCATCAGCAGTGTATTGTTCTTCTTTAACTTGGATTCCTTCTTTTTTTAGCTTGTTCCTTAAATGCGTTTGCAAGTCCAACAGAATAATCACTACCTGTATTAGTCAATACTGTAACATTTTTATAACCTTTTAGACTTTTGCATATTTTGCAACAACAACACCTTGATAAGGATCTGTAAATGTTGTTCTAAATACAAAATCTTTATCTTTTGTAATATCAAATGCAGTTCCAGTTGCTGTAATCATAGGAATTTTTGCTTGTTGTGCAAGCGGTGCAATTGCAAGAGATGGTCCAGATGTAACTTCTCCCATGAAAAATATCAATTTTATCTTGTGAAACCATTTTTTTAAATGCATTAATTGCTTCTTGTGCATCTCCTTTACTATCTGCAACGACAAGTTCGATTTTTTTACCGTTAATTCCACCAGCGGCATTTATTTCTTTTACCTTCAATTTAAATCCATTAATTGTACTTGTTCCGTATTGTGCCACATTTCCAGTCAATGCCCCAATAACACCAATTTTTATAACATTTTTTTATCTTTTTCCAGTTTTAGCTCCGCAGCTAAGTACAAACAATGCCAATAATGAAATTAAAACATAATATCTTTTTTTCATAATTGTTCTCCTTTACAAAAATTTATTTTTTTATATTTAAAAATAATTTACTTAAAAATTTTTGTTTCAGTTTCTTATTTTCTTAAATTCTTTTTACTTTTTAGAATTTTTTTCCTTTAATGTAAGTTTTTCCACCTTTTACTTGGATAAATGTAACCGCCTTTTCAGGATTTCTATCAGCGTCAAATTTTAATTTACCAGTTACCAGGTCAATACCGCTTACATTATTCATAGCTTCCCTTATAGAAGCTCCTGATAAATCCTTTGTAGATTTTAAAGCAGTTTCTACAATTTCTACAGTATCATAACCAAGTGCCGCAAACATTATTGGCTCTTTGTTATATTTAGCCTTGTAAGCCTTCATAAATTTCTGAACATTTTCAGCCTTGTCATCTGGTGCAAATTGACTTGCAAAAATTGCTCCTTCTGCAACCTTTCCAAAGTTAGTCTGGATTCCATCCCATCCATCTCCACCAAGATACTGTGCATTAATTCCCAAATCTTTAGCTTGTGAGATAATAAGCCCAATTGTATTGTAATAATCAGGTATAAAAAAATAGCTTGTGGATTTTTGTCCCTTTTACTTTTTGTCAAAATTGCTTTAAAGTCTTTATCATCATTTGTATATTTTTTTCTTCAGTAATAGTTATTCCGTCTTTTTGCAGCTTGTGACTTAAATGCATTTGCAATTCCTACAGAATAGTCATTTGAAGAGTTTGTCAATATTGCAATTGATTTTTATGCCTTTAGATTTTTGCATATTTCGCAGTGGCAGTTCCTTGATAAGGATCTGTAAATGTTGTTCTAAATACAAAATCTTTTCCCTTTGTAACATCAAGGCTTGTAGCTGTTGCTGAAATTAAAGGTACTTTTGCCTGTTGCGCAAGTCCTGAAATAGCTTGTGAAGTAGCCGATACAACTTCTCCAATCACAACATTAACTTTATCTTGTGAAACCATCTTTTTTAAAGGCATTTACTGCTTCCTGAACATCTCCCTTACTATCTGCAGTTATAAGTTCAATTTTTTTACCATTGATTCCACCTGCATTATTAATAGCATCAACCTTCAGTTCCACACCTTCTTTTACCGCTACTCCATATTGTGCATAATTCCCAGTAAGCGGCGCAATAACTCCAATTTTTATGACATTGCCATCATTAGCCTTTTTTACCGCATCCAACAATAAACACCGTGGCTAACAGCATCATTAAAAAAATACTTTTTTCATATTGTCATCTTCCTTTCTATTTTTAATGCTAAACTCCATTTAAATATATTTTTATTTTTTTCCAGAAAAAAATTTTAATTCTTTGCCAAAAAAATTTATAATAAACCCACTATTCAAATGGAAAATAGCAAAAATTATTTATACACTTATTTATGTTTATTATTATATCACAAAAAAATAAAGAATTGAAATTATTTTTTTAAAAATTTATATATAAAAACTACTACATTTAGTAGTAGTAAAAAAATCTTTTTTTATTAAAATGTTAAGCTATTATTTTTCCTAAAGTTAAAGTCATAACCTACACCAAGAGTTACTCTCTTATAATCAGCATCTGCTTTTTGAAGAACCAACTTTATATTGACCTTGGTTTTCCTTATACATAAGTTCTACATTTACGTTGTTGTAGTTTACTCCTCCACCTACACCGTAGTATAATCCATTTTTTTAGCTTTTTGCTTTTTCCTGCAACAGTATCTTGATCTCCACTATTGATTGAATATCCTAAATCACCTTTAATATAAGGTTTTACAGATGTTGGTACATCGAAAGTGTATTTAGCTGTTGTATAAACTGGAACAGAATTATAATTCTTTTCATTTTGTCCATTTATTTTATCTTTCAAATCTTTGTGAAATTGAAAAGCTGTTCCTCCACCAACTTCTAATCCTGAAATTACTTCGTTTCTGTACTCAACTCCGACTTCTCCTGAAGTGTTTTTAGTTTTTTGAGAACCACTGTTATAGTGATACTTTCCGCCAAAATCTATTCCACCTTTAGCTTCTACCTTTCCTGCATCTGCAAATGAAGCAGCTCCTAATACTAAAAATAGACCAATTAATGTTTTTTTCATAGTCAATCACCTTTCCTTTTTAAAAAAACTCCTTTAAAATTTTTTTACTATGATTTTTTTCATTTAAAGATTCCTTAACTTCAAATGATAATTTATTATACATCATAGTTCTTATAAATAGATTTTTTTATATGTATTGTTTTCCCTTTTGCAAAAAAGCAATCAAACTTTCTAAAAATAAAAGAATGATTGCTTTTTATTATAAGATTTATTTATTTTGATTTCTAAGTTCTTCAGGCTTTTGCGATACTCCTGTTGAAGGTCCTGTTTCTGGTAATTCTACTGCTGTCTCATCTTTCAGTTTTTTTCCAAGATTTCCCAAATTTAATAATGTTGTATTAAGTTTTACCAAGCAATACATCAATATTTTCAGCTGTAACAACTACTTTTTTCTCCTTGTGGAGTCTTTCTTTAACTACAAATTTAGTTGTATTTTTTTGTTTTTTAGGCTTATCTTTTTGCTTCAAGTTCCTGTTTAAATCTTTCTTCAGCTGAAAGCGGTTTAGAATCTTTGTTTGTAAAAACTTCTTGTGACATTTTTTTGAAAAAAACTTGTAAAAAAATACCTTTTTGTACATCTAAATTTGTTACTTCTACAGTCACGATAGTAGTATCATTATCCTGTTTTTTTCTGTTCCGATTATTTTATATTCAAGATTTTTTTCAATAATGTTTTAAAAAGTAATTCTTGAGTCTTATTAGTGTAAGTCATTTCCAAATTTCCTTCAAAACCATCATCAATGGCATATTTTGCTGCCTCTTTTGGCTTACCAGCCTTTATGTTATTAATAAATTTTGAAACTGTATCATTAGGCCCTGATCCGCAACTAACTAAAACATAAAAGCATAAACATTCCTAATAGTAATTTTTTTCATCTATAACTCCCTTCTCTCTATTTGTAATATCTTTGTTCTTTATTATTTATTCTACATCATTTGAATTAATAAGTCAAGGGAGTTTTGAAATTTTTGAGTAAATAGCAGTAGATAAATTTATTATTATTTTTTTATTTTTTTCCTGATTTTTCTAATTTTTTTCTAATTTTTCTGACTCTTTTTACAAGTTCAGGCACTTTTCCCATCGACATTTTCACTCTCAAATCGTCCATGTGGTCTCTCAAAGGATATCCTGACATTTGTTTTCCATCAGGAACATCATTTGTAACACCTGATTTTGCAGCAATTACAACATTATTTCCAATTTTCAAGTGTCCAGCCACTCCGACTTGTCCTGCAAGAGTCGTATTATCTCCAACTTCCACGCTTCCAGAAATTCCGACTTGTGCGATAATAAAGCAATTAGAACCAATCACATCATTATGAGCAATATGAACCAAATTATCAATTTTTGTACCTTTTTTTATAATTGTATCTCCAATCGCTCCTCTATCAACGCAAGTATTCGCTCCAATTTCCACTTCATCTTCCAAGATAACATGTCCAATTTGCTCGATTTTCACATTATCGCCTTTTCACTTTTTATGTATCCAAATCCATCAGACCCAATAACTGCACCTGGCTGAAAAATACATTTTTTCCCAATCTTAGAAAACTCTCTAATCGTAACATTCGAGTAAACAATTGTCCCATCTCCAATTTCTGTCCCTTCAAAAATCGAAACATTTGGATAAATTACAACATTTTTCCCAATTTTTACATTATGTCCAATGTATGTATTAATTTTTTTGAGACACTCGCTGTTTCATCAATTATTGCTGAATCTTCTATCGGTTTTTTTCAAATGGTTTTCACTTTCGGTTTAAAAAAAGTTAAGCAAAATTGGCATCAATTCTCTCGGATTTTTTTTTCAACTACAATATACGTTCTATCTTTCGGTAAATTTTTCCAACGGTGGAACAATTATTGCACCGGCAGTACATTTATCAATACTTTTCAACATTTTTTCATCTGCTGCAAAAGTCAACTCATCTTCTGTCGCATAAAAAAATGGCGATAATCTTTTAAAAGGCCAAATTTTTCATTTCCACTTATTTTTACCGCCAATTAATCTTGTAATTTCTTTTTATATCATACATTTTGAACATCTCCTTATTTATTTTTTTAAGTTATAATCATTTTTTTAAATTTTTATAAAATTATAGGGATGAAATCAATCATCCCATATAGTTTTTTTATTTAATTTATCTGAAAAAAATTAGAATGATTGTCCAAAACTAAAGTAGAATTTACCTTTACCTTTTTTTCCCACCTTTTTGTTTCTGGGTCCATAGGCCAACCATAATCAAATCTTAATGGTCCAATTGGAGTATTTAATCTTAATCCAATTCCATAACCTTTTTTTCAGATCTTTAAAGTCATGTGCACTTTTTCTATCTGGTGAATATTTTTTCTTCCTCTAGCATTTCTTCCTTCCTTTTGCCAAGCATTTCCTATATCAAAGAAAGCAACTAATTGTATTGTATCATTAATTCTTGTTCTATTTTTCAATACTTGCAAAAAAATTGATCATACCCGTCAAATGCTCCATATTCATATCCACGAACTGATTCAGCTCCACCGATACTAAATCTCATAGAGATCAGGCGTTCCACTTCCTGTTGATCCCCAAACTGCTCTATATGCCATTGTATTTTTTTCTTACCTATTACTGGGTGGAATGCTCTTAAATCAGCCTCAAATCTATCATATTTTCTAGGATCACTTAATAATTTCCCTTTTTCATAAGAAAAAAATCAGCATAAAAGCCCTTTTGTTGGATCATTTATATTATCTCTTGTATCATAGATAAATTCTGGACTTAATGCAATTAAATTATATTTTTCTTTAACTTCTCCACCAGAATAAATTTCTTTTTTTATGATCAAATCTAGCTGATGTTCTTACGTAAATATCTTTATTTAATCCTTTACCTACTGTCCATCTTGTACCTATCGTTTTTTTACTTTTTTTCCAATTCATCCCATTCAGCATCATCGTCTTCTGATTCCTTCCAATAAGCTGAACCTCCCAATTGGACTCTTTCTGTATTTTTTTCATCCAAGGATCAAACCAATCAATTGAAAATGTTTTTATCTCCCTTGTTTGAAGCTTCTATGTTAATAGATGCCTGTTGATCTCTTCCTAAGAAGTTATCATCAGACAATTTAAGCCCTCCAACTAATCCAACAGAAGTTCCATAAGAAATACTTCCATTAATTGTTGTAGTTGGACGTTCTTCTACATTGAATTTTACAACTCTCGCATTTGGATCGTCTTCTTTTCCTTCAAACTCTGGTGCTATCGAATTAAATATTCCTGTTCTATAAAGTTCATTTACTGTTTGCTTTATATTCTCAACTTGAAGAATTTGCCCAGGTTTTATTTTTTGAACTCTTTCAAATATATAAGGTTTTGTTCTCAATGTAGAACTTTTTAGAGATTGTCTTTCATTATCCTTCTTAGAAGGAACCTTTACGAATTCTACAGAATCAACAACTCCCTCTGTCAATCCAATATTTACATCCCCTTCAGTTGAAACATTTATTGATTCAATTCTTGGTAAATAATATCCATCTTTATTATATAACTTTATTACTCCATTTTCATCAGGTTCCAATAAATTACTATTTAAGATCTTTCCTTTTTTTATACCCAATGCTTTTTCAAGTTCTGCATCTTTATAAAGTGTATTTCCTTCAAAATTTATACTTTTGAATAACTGGATTTTTCATTTACTTCATAAACTATTGAAACGGTATTATCAGATTTTTCTGTCAACTTTTTGGTTCAACTGTTGAAAAAAATATCCAGATTTATATTTTTTTGTGCTCCATCAACTACCTTTTGAGGTATTAAAATATCTCCTACTTTAATTGGTAAATCCTTTAAGTAATCTTCCTTATTAAGAGTTTTCGTACCTTCCATATCAATAGATGCCACTGTATAATTTGTTTCTTTTTGCATTTCCTCATACGTTTCTATTTGTTTAAGAATTGCAGCGGCATTTTCAGCTTCTGCAACATCGACCATTATATTTACAGTATCTCCTTGAATTTCTGGACGAACATTTGCCTCTGCTATATATCTCAATCTTCTAAGTGAAAGATAAATATCACTAAGTTTTTTTATTTGAATAATCATCCCCTGATTTTTACAGGTATTTTTTTGACAAGAGAAGATCTGGCGATAGTTCTTTCAAATTTGAAAATTCAATTGAACCAACTTTTTAAATCTTCTCTTGTTTCTCTTTCAGCTTCAAATGCATCATTTTTTCTTCTTTTTGCTCGTACCTGACGCGCTGATTTTTTTTGATTTTTCTTATTTGTTGCGTCATTAATCATTTCTATTTCATCTTCAGTATATCCATTTGAAATTGTTTTCTTATCATCCCCAACTTCATCTTTATTAGCTGTATCATTAGTTGTATTATCTACATTATTTGTATTTGTTAATTCTTCTGTTCCAGCTATTGTGCTTTTTTTCTTCAGCCTGTGATAAATTATTTACAGATACAAATAACGTTACCACAATAATCAAAGCATAAATTTTATTTTTTTATTTTTTTGTTTTGACATTTTTTCCTCCTATTTTTTTAGTGTATCCAATTTTTTTCTCTTAAATATCTTTTTTTAAAAATATCTCCAAATGTGTTAGCTTTTTGTTGAAAAAAATCAACTCCAAAATAATAATTTATTCTTTCACCATTACCCATATTCGCACTAGCTCTATTTCTTTTTCAAAGTCTCTCCTCCAAGTCTTAAATCTAGTCCATTTGCAACATTGTAACTTAACCAAGCATTATATCCAATTGGAAATTTTTTTCATTATCTTTTTGAAGTTTGATACGGAAATTTAACCGAAGCATTCCAAAATAGCTTATCTTTGTATAAATTATCTTGTAATGTAAATGTTGTTGAAGCGTTATATTTCCCTGTTCTACTTGAATGATCCACATTTGTAGAAACAGAAAAATTTAGACATTCCCAATGCATCTTTAATTTTACCAGTTACTGATGAAAGAAATAATTCATTTAATGCTGTATTAACTAAAAGATCCTGCGACTATTACTCCATCAACTGAATTATCTTTATTATTTCCTCCGAAACCTTCAGTGTTTCCAACTATAGTATCAAGTGCAAGCAATGATATTATTTCATCGCTTTTCTTTCCAGAAGATGATGAAAATCTAATTTCAGGATTACTTACATTTCCATTTACATTTATTTCTATTCTATCACCATTCACTATAGTGCTAGCATCCAGAACTATAAATGGATCTGATACAGAAGTTGATATTCCATTACTTGATGGTAAAAATCTTATTTCTGCTCCATCTATTTTAAATTCCTTTCCATTTATGGAAAATGAACCTTTTGCAATTTTATATTCTCCATCTATTCCGACTTCACCATTGGTATATTCAATTCGAGAATCTCCTTTTATTGTTCCCTTTATATTTCTTATTACACTTGCACTTGGAATATTAACTTTTACATTATCTCCAGCTTGTACATTTACTTCAACTGTATATTGCTTTAATATTTTATCAACTGCTTCTTCTATTATTCCTTCTACAATTGATTTATCTTGTTCTTCCTTTACCTGTTGTTTTGAATTTTCATCTGAATTTGATGAATTAAAATCTGGAATTTCACGTATTTGAGCATTATTTACCACAAGATCTCCAAATAATCTATTTTCTGTAAATATTGCATTTCCGCTAAGTGCAAAATCTATTCCAGTTCCATAATGAAGTCCAACATTATTAAGATCCGCATTTAATTCAAATTTTCCAAGTTCTAATCGTTTAGTTTTCATAAAATCTGCAGGAATTGTCGGAACATCCAGATCTCCAGTCACTTTAAAAGTTCCACCGTTATATCCTCCATCCAAACGGTTTACTATAAGTTTACTATTTTTCAGATCGATATTGGCATTTACATTATCTACAAGCGTCAACTGGTCTTTTGTCTTATAATTAAAGTTATTAAGCAGAATATGACCTGTTGTAGCCTCATTAGAGAAAATCGCATCTACATTCGCAATTCCTCCTGCCTGCGCTATATTTTTATCAATTCCCAGAAAATCCAGGTTAAAAGTCCTTGGCAAGCATAGAAACATTATATTTTACTGGTGTAAATTGAACATATCCATTTAAAAGAAGCGGATTATTTTCATATTCCAGATAAAACTGCCCAATATTCAAAGACTTCTCATTAGCCTGCAAATCAATATCCACATTTTTCACTGGAAATCCGCTAAGTTTAATCGAATCCGCCTTTATTTTAACTCCAGATATAAATTTATCAAAACTTCCACGATACATAAATCCAAAGTCTATATCTCCGCTGTATCCCTTGTCCTTCAGATCCTGTATTGAATCAAGCGAAAATTTCTGTTTTTCCAGCTGATAATCTATATTTACATTTGCCAAGTCAAATTTAGTCTGCGTTTCAAACAAAGTTTCCTGATTATCTCCAATAAATCTTAATTTTTGCAAATCAAATGTCCCATATTTAAACAGTTTGTCAATATTTCCGTTAGAATATTTAATATCTGCAACAATATGCGGTATCTTGTAAGTCTTAAAAGCTCATATTTCCAAAAAGCTATTTGTCCTTCAAGATTAAAATTATTTAGATCTCCTTTAAGATTAAGATTTGATTTTTGTTCCGAAAGTTAAATCCTTCATTTCTAAAAAGTTTTTGGAATATCCGGCTCATTTAAAAGCAAGTCCAATATCTGAAATTCCTGTAGCCAAATTATAAGTTCCGCTTAATCTATTATCACGCAAAGTTACATCATCAAATCTCATAATTCCATCTTTTTATGCTGATATGTGCATTTGTATCACCCTACATAAGTTGATTTTTATTGTTGTAGGTGCAGATGGTATTGTTATATTTCAGAAAGTTTATTCACTGTTCCTTTTTAAGTTTGCATCCAAATTCTTAACTTTTTAAATTGACTTTATATGGAGAAGTGTCATAAAGCATGTAATCCTTTAATCCTGCATTTATATTCATATTGCCGGTTTTAAGATTGTAATTACCGCTAGCATTCAGATTCTCATTTTTAACGCTTAAAATATTCACAACATTGTCTTTTACTTCAAGATTAGCCGTTACATCCTTTAAACGTTGATAATTAAGCCATAATTCATCCATTTTTGCATTGGCAGTCAAATCCAGCTTTGATAAATTATTAATTTTACCATTGGCATGTAATTTCTCGTATTCCACTACGTATTCTCCATAAGGACTATAAAGTTCATAATTTCCAGAAAGTTTATCTGCCGTTCCTGTCAAATTGGCATTTAATGTTCCAATTTTTACATTCATTTTAGATGGTAAATTATTATCAGTAAACATGTAATTTTTTAATCTTGCATTTATATCCATTTTACCAGATTTAATGTCATATCTACCACTTGCATTCAAATTTTCACTTCTTATACTTGCAATATTAACAACATTATCTTTTTATTTCAAGATTCCCTGTTACATTTCTCAAACGCTGATTTTCAAATTGTAATTCACTTGCTTTTGCATTAACTGTCATATCCAAATTTGCCAAGTCATTAATTTTACCGTTAGCATGCAAATTTTTATACTTTCCCATATATTCGCCATAAGGGCTATGGATTTCATAAGTTCCAGAAAACTTATTATTTACACCATGAATTCTGGCTTCTGCAGTTGCAGGCAATTTTGCCTTGTCAAGCCCATTAAAATTATATCCATTAGCCCTTAATAACTTTGCAATATCAACTTCTTCTGGCAGATTAAGGGAGTATGAATGTTTCATATCGGAAGTTGTTGTCCCATTTATATTTAATACTCCCCCGCCATTCATTCCAGCTGTCCCGCTTATTCTGTAATTTCCATTACGAATTCTTATTCTGACATTTACAGATTTTACAAAAGGAACTGACAGATCCTTTACTCTTGCCTTAATTATTCCAGAACGAAGTACATTTTTACTGTTAAACTTCACAACTAAATTGTCAACATCAGGACTGATTTTATAAGCCTTACCGCTATAATTTACAGTAAAATAACCGTTACTTCTTGCATTTACTACAACTGTCTGTGCTTTTGGATTTACCGTATATCTACCTCTTAGAACATTAGATCTGACTGTACCTGTTATGACATTTTTTGGTGATATTTTAGCATTTCCAGTAATTTTTTTAATGTCAAAATCAGAACCAAGGTTACTCAATACATAATCTCCTGTACCAGTTTTCTTTTTCAGATCATACATAAATTTTCCCAACTTTAACATCCTCATTTACTTTAAATCCTGAAAATTCTTCGTTAAATAGGAAGGATGTATCACTTAAAGTCAATTTTTTTCGTCTGCAATTTTTCATAGAAGTTTTTACATTTTGAAAATTATGATTTGAAATATTTATATTATCTGAAGAAAATTTTCCATTAAGTGCCGTCTTTTTACTTTTTGCATCAACATTCACTTCAAGATTTCCTGTAACTGCTCCTTCGGCTTTTAATTTTGAATCTTTAATTATTTTATACCGTGCAATTTGCTCAAATGGAAGTTTATCTGTAACCAGTTTTAAGTTCAGTTTTTGATTTTGTATAAAATACGCCAATGTCAAAGTTACTGGACTTTCACTTAACTTGGTATTTGCATTAACTGTGATTTTATCTTTTTTCAAATCAACAACAGCATTAACGCCTTCAATATCGCCGTCAAAATCAACATAAGTCAGTTTTCCATTTTTAATTTTCAAACTTCCTAAAACTTGCATTGCTTTTTTGATTTTATCGTGTTCTAATTTTAGCGCACCTGTAAGTATTCCGCCTTTTACTTTTATCATATCAAGCGGTACATATTGTCCCAGTTCTTCAGTTATTCCAACATTTTCAAAACCAAAATTCAGTCGAAATTCTTTTCTTCTTTCATCACTGTTTTTTATTTTATCAAACATTGAATAAATAGATTGCTTAGACTTCATAAGACTTTTTAATTCGATCTTTAACACTTCTGTTTTTCCATCTTCGCTTTTTATTTCCAAAACCTTTTTGCAACAAGTGAAAAAAACCACGAGATTTTGCTGTTTCCAATTTTCCATTCACTTTTTTTCAATGTTTTTTTCTTATCTTTTTAGCATAAGTTACATCTGTATAATTTAAAATTGTATTGTGAATGTGAAGTTTTTCCAATTCTGCTTGTCGGATCAAATGTCTTCGGTTTTTTTGGGATCTGTCTTTATTACATGAAAAAAATATTAAAATCTTCATTTTTTTCTACGTTCTAAATTTACAGTTCCATTATACACATCAATTCTATTAAGCCTTGTTGGCATAAGAAGACTTATTCAGCCGTAGTCTTTTTCGCATCAATAACTACATTTCCTGCAAAATCTTTAACTTTTTAAATTGTCAACTTGAATTTTACTAAATCCAATTAATTTGACAGCCCTAAATTCAACATTTAGTCCACTACTCTTTAAAAATTAAAAGCTAATACATTTTTAAAACTTTTTTTGTTGGAATATAAAAGCTTTAATGCAAATAAAAGACATTAGAAGAAAAAAATAAATACAATCAAAGATCTCTTTATGTATTTCATCTCACGTTTTTTTACCTCCTCTTCTCTTTTTTTTTGAAAAGGATAATTATTTTCATTGTCCTAATTTCCATTTATGTTTTTCTTTATTTTTTTCTTATGTTCAAATTTTTATGTTCAAAGGAAAACATCTTTTTTTATTTTTAGCATAAATTTACATAAAAATCTATTATTATATACGATTTTTTTCACTTAGAAAAAAATTAAACTTTGTAATATAGCCCTATTTTTCTAACTCAATTATTAAATAAAAATAAATATTAAATGTATTATTCTTTTTTTAGAAAAAAACTTTTTGTTATCAAAATAAATCTATTGACTTTTTATATAACACATGTTATATTATCTATACTTAAAAATTTTATTGAAAGTAAAAATATTAATTAAAATAGTAAATTTTTAAAAGTAACATTATAAAAATAAATTAATAGTAACATTTATAAATTACTTGTAGAAAAAAATAGGAAAAATTTAAAAATGTATATTATTTAAATTTTATAAATGACTAAAAATAAAAAAATAAGGAGAAAAAAATTATGAAATTAAAAAAATAGCCATTTTATCAGTTTTAACTGCAATTTTTTTGCAAATGCAGCAAGTATTGACTATTTGTCAAATAATTCAGCCTCATACTTTCAGAACCCATCTCAAACAGGAAAAATCTCTGTAGAAGGCGCCTTTTATAATCCAGCAGGAACTGCTTTTTTAGATGATGGAACTTACATTAATGCAAATTTACAAAATTCAATGATTGATGAATCAATGACATTAAATGGAAAAAAATTAAAATCACATAGATATGCAGGAGCGCCTTCATTTAACCTTTTATACAAAAAGAATAATTACTCACTTTTTGGGAATCTAAGTGTTATCGCAGGTGGAGCTACTCTTCGTTATAACGATGAGTTGCTGGAATTGAACTGGCTGGAGAAACTTTTAACAATATTACAGGAGGAGGGCTCGGAGCAAAAGTTACAAAAAACCGTTTTACAGGACAAAACCGTTACTACCAGCTAATGCTTGGAAGTGCCTATAAATTCAATGATACCTTCTCAATGTCAGGTGGTCTTAAATACGTTTATGCCCACAGAAAATTAGATGGAGAAGCTCAATATGATTATAATCCGCTTGTGGGAGCAGCTATTGATCTTAATAAAAATTATTTATCAATGAATTCAAAACGTAATGCCGAAGGAATTGGAGGAATTATTGGATTTGACTATAAACCTACTGATACTTTGAATTTTGCAGTAAAATATGAAACACCTGTAAAATTAAAATTTAAGTCAAAAGCTCAGGAAAACAATAAAATGCTGCTTGCAGGACGACCTTTAGGAATTTCATTCTTCTATCCGGAATATGCAGATGGAGTTCATTCAAGACGTGATTTGCCAGGAGTTCTGGCATTAGGAGTTTCAAAAGATGTAAACAAATGGACTTTTTCTGGCGGATACACACATTACTTCAACAAAGCTGCAAAAATAGACAGATTTAAATATAATGACGGATATGAAGTAAATTTTGGAGCAGATTACAGAATTAATGACAAATTTACTTGGCACGCTGGATTCAACTATGCAGATACTGGAGCGAAAAAAGAATCATTCTCTGATGTGGAATATGCAATAAATTCCCAAATTTATGCAACTGGACTTACCTACAAGCCAACAGAATCTTCAGAATGGAAATTTGGACTAGCGCACGTAAATTTCAATTCTGCCAACGGAAAACGTGAAAAAACTTCACTTCCAGGAATTACTATTGATAAATCAAAAGTAAAATATGATAAAAATGTAAATGTATTCACAGTTGGATATACACATAAATTTTAGAATTTAAACTTCTCTAATTTTTTTATGATAATAATCATAAAAATCATAATCTATTATAAAATAAAAAAATTAGTCATTAGACTTGTTCAATTTAGAATTTAACAAAATAAATATTCTAAAAGCAAAGGGATCTTGACCTTTTGTTAAGTAAAAAAATTAAGTTATTGAACAGATCTTTTTGGCTATTTTTTTATTTTTTTACTTTAAATTATTTTTCACAAATTCAGATAAATTATAAACTACTAAATCTCATTTAAAAAAACAAAAAAATTATATTTTTAGATTGCTTGCTATTTTTTTAACTTTTGCCAAAAATTCATAATTAATTCACTATTTAAATGTGAATAAAAAAAGAAAAAAAGTAAAAAAATAAATAGAAAAAAACTTCTAATTTATGTTACACTTTAAAAAGTAAAAAAATTTTAACAATATCTAGTAAGAAGTCTCCCTCTTCTACAAGAGGAGATGAATTCAGAACATAACTTGAAATAATAATTATTATATGGTATAATACTCGTACATCAGGGCAGGGACTGCCCAAAAGAGCTAGTAAATATATTTGGCTAACAGAAGCAGATACTTCCCAAGAAGCTCACACTTCTAAAAGTGGGAGTAGTTCACTAAAAAGAGGGAGAAACATGGAAAAAAAGAACTGAAAAAAATTATCAAGAATTTTTAAATGAACTGAATATTGACGGATTATTTATTACAGATTTGTATAATATTCGATATTTTACTGGATTTACAGGGACTACTGGAGTTGCTCTTGCGACAAAAAATGGAAACTTTTTCTTTTCAGATTTTAGATATAAAGCACAAGCCACTAAGCAAGTTACTGAAATGGGATTTGAATTTGTGGAAGTTTCTCGTGGTTCGCTTCAGACAGTTGGAGAATATATAAAAGAAATTTGGACTAAAAAAATGTCGGATTTGAAGATATTAACGTTTCATTCTCGCTTTATCAGACAATTAAAGATATTTTTCAAAGTGGAATTAGTTCCTGTTGGAAATAAACTTATAATGGAAAGAATGGTAAAATCTGATGAAGAAATTGCCCTTATTAAAAAAGCTGTAGAAATTAGTGATGTGGCATTTTCAGAAGCCTTAAAAATTATAAAGGAAGGTGTTTCTGAAAAGGAAGTTTCTTCATATATGGAATACATTCAAAGAAAATTAGGAGCTGATGACCGTTCATTTACAACAATTTTTGCCAGCGGTTACCGTTCAGCTATGCCCCATGGAGTTGCTTCTGACAAAAAAATTCAAAAGGAAGAATTTATTACAATGGATTTTGGAGCATATTATGAAGGATATGTATCAGACATAACAAGAACTATTTATTATGGAAATAATATTACAGATAAACACAAGGAAATTTACAATACTGTTCTAGAAGCTCAATTACTTGGGAATAGAAACAATAAAAGAAGGTGTAATGTCAGATGAAGTTGATAAAGTTGTCAGAAATTTCTTTAATGAAAAAGGATACGGCAAATATTTTGGACACGGATTAGGACATGGAATTGGTGCTGAAATTCACGAATTGCCTTACTTATCTTCTGCTTCTCAAATTGAGTTAAAGGAAAATATGGTCGTTACTTCTGAACCTGGGCTTTATTTTGACGGATGGGGCGGAGTCAGAATTGAAGATGATGTAGTAGTTAAAAAAGATGGAAGAGAAGTATTAAATAAGAGCAACAAGGAACTAATTATCCTATCTTAATTTCTAATATCAAATCTCAAAAATAATATTTTTTTAAAACAAGGGTCTTGACCCCTTGCTAAATAATATTTGTAGCTATAATTTAAATTGAAATACTAGAACTAATTAATCTCTTTTCGGATAATTTTTTTAATTAATTAACTAAAATTCAAAAATCCATAACAAATCTTTATATTACAATCTTTTTCTCCAAAATAAAAAAATTGAAGCAAAAAAACCAATATAAATCCAATTAATTCAACAAATGAGAATCTTAATCCAAAAATAACTACTGACAAGACTGCAGCAAGTACAGGCTCAAAAGCTGTTAAAATTCCCGCAAGAGAAGAAGAAATGTAGTTTAAACTGGCAATGTAAATTAAATATGCAATAGATGTTCCTAAAATTACAACAATTGCTACTTGAATGATAGATTTTGAATTTACATCCCCTTGTATTTTCCAGATTGGATGAACAATATTTGAAATTATGCTTCCTACAATCATTCCCCATCCAACTACCGTTATACTTCCATATTTTTTCAAAAGCCTTTTTGGATAAATTGAATAAAAAGCAATCATAATCGCTGAAATGAGTCCAAGCAATAATGCTTCTGGCGAAACAGACAAACTTGAGATCTTTCCCTTTGTCGCTATAAATACAACTCCTAAAATTGTCATAAAAAGTAAAATCAACGTTGAAAATGCTGGAATTTTCTTATTTTTTATAGATTCATAAATAAATATAAAAAACGGTGCTGTAAACTGTAAAAATTGTCGAAAATGAAACATTGCTTAATTCAATTGTCTTAAAAGTATGTATATTGAACCAAATACATTCCTGCAGTTCCAAATAAAATTATTCCAATAAAATCTCTTTTTATTTTTTTAATGGTTTTAAAACAGATTTTTTTCAATAAAAAAATAACTACTGCAAAAAAAGCAATATTCCAGAAATCAATGTTCTCGTAGATACTAACCAGTCTGATGAAAAAAATTATACTTTTTTTAAATAAAATTTCTCCAGAAATTCCCGATATAGACCATAAACTTGAAGCTAAACTTGCTAGTAACATTCCTCGTAATTTTTATTTCCCTTTTTCATAACAATCTCCCTCCAAAAAAAATATTTTTCTATAACCTCAACTTATAATTATTTACTTAAAATTTTTCATACTTTAAAAAAATGCCTTTCCAAATAACTTGTAAAAGCATCTTTTTATATAGTAAGTTAATTTCGCCTATATTAAGCGAAAAAAACTTTTTCTAATTTTTTTATAAAATTAGTTTCTTAAAGATTTAATTAATTCAAAGTTTTTCAACGATTTGTTGTTTTTCTAGCAATTTCTTTTTTTCTAATTGAGCTTTTTAAATTTTTTTATATTCAGCAGCTTTTAGCTTTTTAATTCTTTTTGAAAAAAATGCTACTGTCTGATTTTTGATTCAATTTCAGCAATTCTTTCATCAATTTTTAGCTTGCATTTCTGTATATTTAGCTATTTCTTGAGAAGCTGCATTTGCTTGAGCTTCTTGTTCTCTGAATTTTTTTATCTTCCAATTGGTTTAATTGGTTTAATTGGCTTTCTAAGCTACTTAAACTATTTTCAATTGATCCATTTGTTACTTTTTGCAGGAGCTGCGAATGAAACGCTACTTAATACTAATACTCCTAATAATACTGCTAATTTCTTTTTTTCATTTTTTTATTTACGAGAATTAAATTATTTTTTTCTCGTATCTCCTTTCATCATTTTTTTATTTTTTTATTGATTTCCTTTTTAAACTTTCAATAGCATCGAAATTTTCAACTGTTGTTTTTAAAGAATTAATTTCTGAATCTAATGCTTTAGCTACAGCTTTATATTGTTTTGCTAATTCAGCATATTGAGCCTTGAATGCTTTTGATCCTGAAGCTTCTTCAATCTTAGCTATTTTTTCATCAAGTTGAGCTCTTTGTTCTTCTTTTTCAGCCAATCTAGCTTTTGCATTTTCAGCATTTGCCTTTAACTTGTTGTACTCTTGATCTTCCATACTTGATAATCTTGCATATTCTGCTTCAAGTTGATTAAATCTACTAATTACTGATTGAGTTGTTACTGGTCTTGCAGCTTTTGTAGATTTTTGAGAAGCAGCAGAAAACGATAAAGCACTCAAAAGTACAAATAAAATTCCAACTTTTTTCATTTTATGCCTCCTAAATTAATTATTAACTTATTTTCTCCTATATTATATATCATTTCACAAAAATTGTCAATTTTTATTTAAAAACATCTCTTTCAAATGTATTTTAACTACCTTCAAAAGAGACATTTTTTTAACTGTTAATTTTACCTTAATTCATTATTTTAATTTAATATTATAAAATGCTTTTTTACCTTCGTAAATAGCTTCATCTGCTAAATCATCTTCAATTCTTAATAATTGGTTATATTTAGCCATTCTATCTGTTCTTGAAGCAGATCCTGTTTTAATTTGTCCTGCATTTGTAGCAACTGCGATATCAGCAATTGTATCATCTTCAGTTTCTCCTGATCTGTGAGATACTACTGCAGTGTATCCTGCTTTTTTAGCCATTTCGATAGCGTCTAATGTTTCAGTTAAAGTACCAATTTGGTTTACTTTAATTAAGATTGAGTTTGCGATTCCTCTTTCAATTCCTTCAGCTAATCTCTTAGTGTTAGTAACGAATAAATCGTCTCCTACTAATTGTACTTTATCTCCAATAGCATCAGTTAATTTTTTGAATCCGTCCCAGTCATCTTCAGCTAATCCATCTTCGATTGATACGATTGGATATTTAGAAGTTAAATGTTTGTACCATTCGATCATTTCATCAGAGTTTCTTACAACTCCACCTTCTCTTTTGAATGTATAAGTGTAAGATCCGTCAGCGTTTTGAGTAGCAAATTCAGATGAAGCGGCATCCATTGCGAATGTAACATCTTCTCCTAATTTGTATCCAGCAGCTTCAACAGCTTGAGAAATTACATCTAAAGCTCCTTCAGTACCGTTAATGTTAGATGGTGCGTATCCACCTTCGTTTCCTACGTTAGTAGAATCTCCATTTGCTTTTAAGATTTTTCCTAAGTGGTGGAAAATTTCAGATCCCATTCTTAAAGCTTCTTTGTAAGTTTTAGCTCCTACTGGTTGTACCATGAATTCTTGAACGTCAACAGCTGAATCTGCGTGAGATCCTCCATTTAAGATGTTCATCATAGGTACTGGTAATTCTTTAGCATTTACTCCACCTAAAGTATCTGTATAAAGGTATACCTAATTGATTAGCTGCTGCTTTAGCTACTGCTAATGAAACTCCTAAGATTGCGTTAGCTCCTAATTTACCTTTGTTAGGTGTTCCGTCTAACTCGATCATAGCTTTATCAATAGCTACTTGGTCTAAAGCGTCAAATCCGATTAAGTGTTCAGCGATAACTTTGTTTACGTTTTTCTACTGCTTGTAATACACCTTGTCCTAAATATCTAGATTTATCACCATCTCTTAATTCAACTGCTTCGTGCACTCCAGTAGATGCTCCTGATGGTACAGATGCTCTTCCCATTGCTCCACCTTCTAAGTAAACTTCAACTTCCACAGTTGGGTTTCCTCTTGAATCAAGTATCTCTCTTGCATAGATATCTTCAATTCTAGTCATTTCTAATTACCTCCATAAATTTATTTATTAATAACATTTCTCAACTCTAATTATATCACAATGTGTGCCGATTTTTCAAAATAAAATTTCAATTTTTTTGAAAAAAATTTAACAAAAAGATAGCAAGAAGTCTCTGACTTCTATAAGTGATAGATGAATTGCTTTTTTTGTAAAAAAATTGAAAAAAAGGATACTCTTATGATACAATTTTTTTGTATAAAATATCGAAGAAATCATTAATGATAAAATCTCTAAAGAAACAATTAAAAAAATAATATTCAAAATCAAAAGGAGGTGTAATTTCATGAAATATAATTTGGCATTCAAATACAGAATTTATCCAAATAAGGAGCAGGAATTATTGATAAATAAGACTTTTTGGATGTGTTCGTTTTGTTTACAATACGATTTTTGTACACTGCAAATAAATTTTATGAAGAAACTGGAAAAAAATAAAAATAATTACACCTGCCAGTTTGAAAAAGTGAAAATCAATTTTTTTAAAAGAAGTAGATAGTCTGGCACTTTCAAATGCTCAATTGAATGTAAAACGATCGTTTACGAACTTTTTTTCAGAAGAGGACGAAAGTTTCAAGGTTCAAATCTAAAAAGAATAATGTTAAAAAGTTATACAACAAATTGTGTGAATAATTCAATACGAATTGAGAAAAGGTAAATATTTGATTTTGCCAAAATTGAAAAAAAGTAAAATTGAAAATATCATAGAGAAATACCAAAAAATTATAAAATAAAGTCGGTAACATTGATAAATAGCAATGGAAATTATTACGTTTCTATTTTGACGGAATTTGAAAAAGAAATTCAAAAAAAGTAGCTAGTAATAATGATAAAGTAATTGGACTTGATTTTTTTCAATGTCTGAATTATTTGTCAGTTCTGAAAACCAAAGAGCTGATTATCCAAGATATTTTAGGATGTTGGAGAAAAAATTGAAAAAATTACAAAAATCATTATCAAGAAAAGTTAAATTTTCTAAAAAAATTGGTATAAGCAAAAAAAGCGAAAATATCAAAATTGCATGAGTATATCAAAAATTGCCGAAGAGATTTTTTGCATAAATTATCGAAAAAATTGTCTGAAGATTATAATGCTGTGGTTGTTGAAGATTTGAATATGAAAGGGATGAGCCAGGCATTAAATTTTGGTAAAAGTGTAGGAGATAATGGATGGGGAATGTTTTTGAGAATGCTTGAGTATAAACTGATGTTTTTAGGGAAACAATTTTTGAAGATAGATAAATGGTTTCCGTCATCAAAAACTTGTAGTAGATGTGGAAATATTAAAGAGGAACTGAAATTATCAGAAAGAAGTTATAAATGTGAGTGTTGTGGAATTGAGATTGATAGAGATTACAATGCTGCAGTGAATATAAAAAACATTGGAAAATTGATGTTGGAATATTAGGAAAATAAAAAAAGACAGGGTAGGAACTACCCGAAGAGCTTGGTAAATATATTTGGCTAGCAAAAGCAGGTACTTCCCAAAAGCTCCCGCTTCTAAAAAGCGGGAGTAGTTCACATTGAATAAAAAAATAAGAAAAAAACAATTGCTTTATAAAAATCCTGAAAATATGATAAAATTACTAAAAAAAGGAGGAATTTCATGAAAACTGTTATTTTACTTGGAGCACTAATAGCTTCCTTGACATCTTTTGGATTTTTTTAAAAAAATCGCCAAAAAAAGCAAAAAAATGAAAATGTGAAAAAAAGTTGTTAAAAAGGCAGATAACTTAAATCAAAAATAAAAAAATATAACTAAAAAAATATTAATATCAACGAAGAGAAAAATAAAAAAACTCTCAAAATTTAAGTGAAAGACCAAAATTGTCGATTTCAAAAGAAGAACTTAACCGTGTGGCTAAAAGAATTTTTTTCAAAATGAAGCTGCTGGGAAAAAAAGAATGACTTGGTCGTTTGGAATAGCGGAGAATTTTCCCGTCACTTGGAATAGGACATTTTATTTGGTATAAAAAAAGAATGAAAAAAAGGTAAATTTGAAGAAAGTTTTTCCGCCACTTGTGGAATTTTATAAATCTAAAAAAATATTGAATTGCCGAAAAATTATTAAAGATAATAAATTTGCACCTTGGAAAAAGCCGAGAAGAGTTTTTTTGAAATTAAAACAAAATAATAATCCAGAAATTACCGAACTGATTAATTTTCTTTACAGCACGCAGGATACACAAATTGAATTTATTTTCAACCGTCTGGAAGATTCGCTGGAAAAAATGTTAAAAGTTGCAAAAAATAAAGAAAATGTCAAAAAGCAATTTTACCGTGTTGCAAACTCGCCAAATGGCTTATATCCATTAATTGACTATGTAAATTTCAAAGGTGAGGGAATTTCGCCATCAGAAACTTACAATGGACAAGGCTGGGGACTTCTGCAAGTTTTGGAAAATATGAAAGGTTCTCAAACTGGAAAAGCGGCACTTGAAGAATTTAGCCAGTCAGCAAAATCTGTGCTTGAGAGAAGAGTGAAAAATTCTGGTGCTAAAAATGAGCAAAGATGGCTTAGAGGCTGGTTAAACCGTTGCGAAACCTACAACAATTAATCTTATTTTTTATTTTTAAGATTTATAATTTTAAAACGAAAAATTTAATTTATGAAAAATAACGAAAAGTAAAAATAAAATCAAAAGGAGAAAAATGGAAAAAAGTATTATTTGTCTGCCTTGGAAATATATGCCGTTCTCCAATGGCTGAGGCTGTCTTTAAAAAAATGGTTGCAGATGAGAATTTGCAAGATAAAATTATAATTGACTCTGCGGCAACAAGTTCTTGGGAACACGGAAATCCTGTTCATCACGGAACTCGTGAAAGATTGAAAAAAGAAGGAATTTCTACTGCTGGAATGTATTCTCGGACTCTCGAAGACTCAGATTTGGATTCTGATTATATCATTGGAATGGATGAAAAATAATATAAAAGATATTAATTCATTTATAAATGGGAGAAAAGCAGGAGAAGTTAAAAGACTTTTGGAATATGCGAATGAAAGCCGTGATATTGCCGATCCTTGGTTTACAGGGGATTTTGAGCAGACATTTGCTGATGTCACAAAAGGCTGTCAGGCTTTGATGAAAAAATTGAAAGAAGAAATTTAATTATTTTATGGCAAGGGGTAAAAACCCCTTGTTAATTTAGAATTTATGATAAATCCTTTTTTTATAAAAACTTTTTTTAATAGTATTAATTTATTAATTTTATTAATCTATTATTTTATTTTTTTCATTCATATATTTATAAAATTCATAAGTATCAGTAAAATCCCATTTTCCAGTTAATTTATAAGAATAATCATGTGCATAAACTTGATTTTTTTCCAGCATAAAAATTCATCTTTAGGCATTTTTCCAAAATTATAATTACTTTTTTTATGTGATGATAATGCTTATTTAAAAAAACTTATTATATTTATCATAGTCTTTGAAAAATTATTAGTTTCAATTTTTGTTGCTTTTGAGTAAAATAAAAAAAGTTTTTGGAATATCAATCACTTTTTTCTTATTTACTTCAATATCTTCCCTATCTTCATTCACAAGCGTATATTTAGCGCTCGGACATGCTTCAATTTTCCCACCGGCAAGTACAACTTTATTTGCATTTCCACAAAGTTCAAGAGTAGCCCCTTCATAGACAACTATTGTACTGTCAGGTATATTTCCAGTAAGTTTTAGTGTCCCTTCCAAAACTTGAGTTTCTCCGCCATAAAGCAAATCCCCAGTTATAGTCAGTTTATGTTTCCCGGCTTTTCTAAGTCCTGGCACATATTTACTAGTTTCCTTGTAAAAGTTTTCTTCACTTGACAAATAATTTTGTATTGTCACTTTTCCTGTTATACTGTTGTCATCCTTATCCAAAGCCATAATATAAGTTGATGTTCCGCTTGGCTTGTCACTTAATCCACTGTCTATATCATTAGTCCAGATCCAGTCAGTTTCAGGTTCTGCCCAAAAATAAATGTCATTACTTTTTTTATTAAAAATTTTATCATACATCCCAGTATAGAATTTATTTTCTTCAATCAGTCCCGCATTCAAATTTGTCGGACCATTAAGCGCTTTTCTAATATCCACAATTCCCCAGCCCATCTGATTGTCAAGCCTGTCTTTTTCACGATAAGCCGTTGTCAAAAGAATTTCTTTAACCTGATGATAAGTCAGTCCCTTAAATTTATTCAAAATAATTGCCGCATATCCAGCCGTTCTAGGGGTGTTGCAAAACTTGTTCCAAATTCACTTGAGTCATTTACCTTTACTATATATATTTCCAAGTGCTACTATTGTATTACCTCGTGCATACAATGCATCTGCTCCAACTTCATCATTCTTTCTGTGACATTGTACATTTATTTGAAAAAAATCCGATATTTTTCTTACCTCTATAACTTTTCATTCAGCAAAAACAAAATTAGTTACATCTTTTTTTCCCATAATTAAAAGCAATTTGCAGCATCAACCATTATTCGCTGGCTTCTAAATAACTTTTGCTATTTCATCACTATACAAGGGAAATTTTCGCAGTTGCATCATTAAGCAGCACTTCGGCATCAGAATTATTTTTCTTTTCTTCAGCATTTGGAAAAGCTATTATTAATAAATTTCTATCATCTGTATTTGTCGTCGCAAGTCTTGGCATATAATTATTTAAAAGTGTTTCATTTATTACATTTCCAAAATACCATGCATTATCTGTCAACAAATACTGTGAATAATATGGTGTACTTGTACTATATGAAAATATTCCTTCTAGCATATTCCATTCATTTTCAGCACCGTAGTTTATCACTTGACTTGCATCAAGCCCTGTAGTTTCAAGAAAAGTTTTTGTTGCAAGTGTCGTATGATCCTCGCCTTCCTGATCTTTTAACGGATGTTTCCCTATTTTTTTCCAATTTTCAGGAAGATATGTTCTTGGCATTACACCCCCAACTTCTTCCTCCCAATTGTCGTATCCTGTCGTATTATCAGTTATAGCGTAATAAGTTTTACCTTTTTTATACTCATTCTTTTGATATTTTACTAAACTTTCTTTTACATCGTAATCAGACACCTCTGTTTTTTTATCAGTATAAACCAGCTTTGCCCCAAATATATTTACATTCAAAATCATACTCGCAAGAATTATTAAAAACCTTATCTTCTTCACTTATTGCTCCTTTTTTTATTTCATCCCATAAATTTTCTTCGCATTTTCCGTAGTTACTCTTATAACTTCTTCCACTGAAATTTCCTTAATTCTAGCAATTTCTTCCGCCACATATTTTGTATAAATCGGCTCATTTCTTTTCCCTCTAAAAGGAACTGGCGTCAAATATGGACAATCTGTTTCTAGGACAATCTTTTCCAAAGGAAGTTCTCTCACAAGTTCTTTCGTCTTTTTATTATTCTTGAATGTCAAAGTCCCACCAATTCCGATATAATATCTATCTAAAAGTGGTTTTGCCGCCTCAAGCGATCCTGGATAACAATGCAAAATCCCACCAACATTCGGATATTCCTTCAAAACATTAATCGTATCCTGCAACGCTTCCCTCGTATGAATCACAACAGGCTTTTTCACTCTTTCAGCAAGTTCCATCTGCTTTTTAAACACAGCAATTTGCACATCTTTCGGATCTTCCATCCAATGATAATCCAGTCCGATTTCCCCAATCGCAACAACCTTTTCCTCATTCAAAGCCAGTTGCTCCAATTCTTTTTCCACTTCATCATTATACTTCTTAATATCCACAGGATGAACTCCAATCACCGCATAAATAAACGGATATTTATTCGCAAGAGCCACACTCGTAAGCGAAGTTTCCAAATCACACCCAATAACAACAGCACTTTCCAATTGCTCCTCAATCCGTTCCAAAACTTCATCAAAATCTTCTGCAAATTGCTCATCGTAAATGTGTGTATGTGTGTCTATTATTTTTGCCATTTTAATCCTTCCTTTGTTACAAAAAAATTTTTTTAATTTTTTATATTAAAAAAATTCCAATCTTATTAATTTTTCTAAAATTTTCTATTTTAAATTATTCATTATAATATTCCATTTTCCATTAATTTTTTTGTTGCTTCGACAGTTCCTTCTTTTTCATCAAATTCTTTTTATATCTTTTAATTTTATCTGAAACCGTTTTTTTGATACTATATCTATCAAGGTTGGCATCCATTTCTTTTTGAAAATCTTCCCCTGAAACATTTGACAAATATTTTATTGATTTTTCCAGTTTTTTTGCTCAAATGTTTTATTTATTTTTTTCTTGGTCTTCAGCTCCCAAAAGAGAATTAAAATTTAATTTTGGTGCTTTTTAAAACAAATTTTAAATCTGCACTTGAACTAGAATTATAATTTATCTCCTTAATACGATATTCCATATTTCTCATATATTCTTTCAAAAATTTCACCAAAAAAATCTTGCTCCTAATTCATCTTTTTTTGTTCTGCAATCTGATTGTCAACCTCTTTTATGCTTTCAAGAGTATCTCGTTTTGTATTTTTCCAAAAAAAACTTTTTCAATTTCCAAATTGTTCTTTTTCAATTTCTGACTGCTGAATTTTTCACATTAGGCTTAACTTCAACCTTGTAATTTGCTGAAAATCCAAGACTTGCTGTTAGTAAAAATAACATTAATATCTTCTTCATTTACTCATACCTCATCCTCATTTATTCAAATTATTTTCCAAAAATTTTCAAACATAGAATCAAAAAAATATCAAAACCATCACTTTCTAATGTTTCTTCATCTTTATATTCCCATCCTTTTTTTCTTTCTTTTCCAAAAATCATCTTATCTTTTTCAGTTAGTCATATACTCAAACTGATTATTATCCAATATCTTTTATCATTTCATTTTTGATATTCAGACAAAAATTATTGCATTTGCTTTCATTCTTTCTTCATTGGATAATTTTTTTGAATTTTTTTCATTATCCAATTTATATCCCAATTCTTTTGAAACTTTATCTTCGAGTTTTTTTATTAAATTCTTCAGAGAACATAATTTCAAAAAAATATTTGGAGATTTTTTTCAGTATAAATTACTTCCACTTTATTTTTTTGAAATAAAGTTAATCTTTTCAATTTTCATAAATTGTTTTTTTCATAGACTTTATTATTCATCAAAACATCAGGTACATTCACTTTAAAAATTTTTTTCACCTGTTTCCAAATTAGTATTTTTCCGAATATTCAATACCCTTATTTTTTTACTTTCTATCCTATCTGAAATTTCTTTATTAAAAACTTCAACAACTTTTTTTCACTTTGATTTTTTTCATTTCCTCTTCTGATAATTTTAAACTCTTATTTTTTTCGTAATTTTAAAATTTTCTTTTTTTAATTCAAATGAAAAAAACTTAACGAAAAAAACAACCAAAAAAATAAACATCAGTATTTTTTTCATAAAAAAATCTCTCCTTTTTACTTTCTAATTGTCATTTTCAAAAAAATATAGAAATTCAAATAAATATTAATATCTTTACAATTTGATTTTTTTAATTTTTATTTACTCTCTAACAAGAAGTCTTGACTCTTGCTAAGATAAAAATTTATAATAATCTATTATGCAACATAAGATGTGCCTAAAAACTATCAAATAAATTATTCAATATATTTTAGAACACATCCAAATGTTTATATTCTACTCAGGATAAACCAAATTCGCTTCCGTCAAATTCTCCAAAGTTTCTTCCAAAAATTTTTTCGACTCAAAATTAGCCATTGCCAAGTTTTGATCTAAATAGTTTCCACATTCAATTGCAGTTGCTCCTGGGATTTCGCCTTTAAATTCTGCCATAAATTTGTAAAGTTCTTTCATTAAGTCAATGATGTCCTTTGATTCTAATTTTCCTTTCAAAATTACATAAAATCCTGTTCTGCAACCCATTGGTCCAAAATATACAACTTCATCTTTCCAAGTTGGATGATTTCTTAAAAATGTTGCTCCTAAATGTTCGATTGTATGAAGTTCTGCAATATTTATAACTGGTTCTCTGTTTGGCAACTTCATTCTCACATCAAAAGTTGTGATGTAATTTCCGTTAATTTCGTCAATTCTTGATACATAAATTCCTCTGTTTAATTTTTTATGATCTACTGTAAAACTTGCTATTCTTTCCATATTTTCCTCCATATTTTGATATATTTGATAACAAGGGGTTTTGTCCCCTTGCTTTATGAATATTTACTTTCGTTTATCTTTCCACTTTTAATGAAGATTCAATTAATAAATCTAATGTTTCTGAGTAGCTGTATCCTTTTGAAGCTGTACTTTTTGGCAATAAACTTGCAGCTGTCATTCCTGGTGATGTGTTTACTTCCATGAAATATGGTGTTTCTTCGTTTACTACCATAAAGTCAATTCTTGCGAATCCTTCACATTTTAATCCATAATAGCTATCTTGTGCAAATTTGTTAATTTCAGCTTGTACTTTTTCTGGGAATTCAAACACGTATTCTTTTGCTCCACCTTTTGCATATTTTGATTCATAGTCAAAGTAATCTCCAGCAAGAGCTTCGATTCTTATTGTTGGGAAAACTTTTCCACCAATTACTGGCACACTTATTTCCACTCCATGCAATACTTCTTCAATTAAAGCCTCTTTATCCATTCCAAATACAAGTTCTAATCCTTTTTTCAATTCTTCTTCAGTTTCCACAAAACTTACTCCAATACTTGAACCACCGTTATTTGGTTTTACTATAAGATGATCTCCTAATTCTTTTTTTACTGTTTCAAAATCAACTGTTTCTCCTACACGAACACTTTTCCATTTTGCAATTCTAACTCCGTATTCAGAAACAATTCTTTTTGAAAATTCCTTATCCATACAAACCGCACTTGACATTACTCCAGGTCCACTGTAAGCAATTCCCAAAACTTTGTAAAATTGCTTGTATTCTTCCATCTTCTCCAAATACACCATGTAAAGCAATGTAAGCAAAATCTAGATTCAAGTCTTTTATTTTTTCATAAACTTCCTTTTCAGTATCAATTACAATATCAAAAACTTCATATTTATCTCTATTTAAATTTGCTACAATTTCACTTCCTGTTTTTAGCGACACTTCTCTTTCAGTCGAAACTCCCCCACGTATTACACCTACTCTTAATTTTGACATTTTTTTCATCTCCTTCTTATTTTATAATTAATTCCAATTAAAATCATCTTTTGTAAATTCATATTTTTTTCTGCAAAAATGACATTCAGTCTCAATTTTTCCTTCTTCTTCCAAAATTTTATTAATTTCATCTTTTCCAAGTGTAATTAATCCCCTGTAAAACTTATCCCTTGTACAGTTACACTTGTATTCCAAATCTGATTTTTCCAAAATTTCAAAATCTTCCACATAAACTTTTTTATGGGCACCATCAACATCTGTTTCATCTTCAAATACTGAAATATCCTCGTAAAGCAGCTCCACAATTTGTTCAAGGCTCATTCCACCTTCTAAAAGTTCAGTAATTGTTCTAATTTGCTGCAATTTATTTTCCAATTTGTCAATAAATCCATCTTCCACTCCTGGCAGCAGCTGGATTAAATAACCGCCAGCCCTTTTCACTTCGCCATTTTCATCCAATTTCACCCCTAATGCAACAACTGACTTTATTTGTTCAGACAAAAGAAAATAATGGGCGACAATATCAGCAATATCCTCTTCATTTATTTGAGTAACGCCAGAAAACGGATCACGTAATCCCAAGTCCTTTATAACCTGCATTGTTCCATTTCCAATAAATCTTATTTGCCCAGTTTCATCCTTTATAAAATTACCATTTTCATCCACAATCTGATGAAATTTTTCCTCAGGATTTGCAATATAACCTTTTACTTCTCCATTCATATTCCCAGTTGCAAGCATATTTCCATAAGGCCCGTCCCCATTAATTCTAACCGACACCAAATCCTTTTCATTTTTCAGATCTTTCCCCATCATAGCAGTCGCAGTCAGCAATTTTCCCAAAAATCGTAGTTGCTATCGGATCAAGATCGTGTATTTTTTTTGCTTCCCTCACGATTTCTGTCGTATCACAAACAAAAAATCTTGCACATTTGCTTGTCCCTCTAATTATTTTTGATTTTTCCATATTTTTTACATCCCTCTTCTATTTTAACACTACGTTATAGTATTAATTTTTATCAATTTGATTTTAAATAAATTTAATTATGCTTTCAAAATCATATTACTAGAATATCATATTCTATACAAAAAAACAAGGCAATTCAATTTTTTTACTTTTTCTTCAGTTTTATCAAAAAAAAATCTATGAAAATTAAAAAGAATATGCTATACTAAATAAAGGAAAGTATAATTCAAATATGTTTATACTTTTTTTATTTAGTTAATATAATTGTAAAAATTTAGATTTTTAAAAAAATATTATAATAAAAAAAGGAAGAGAGGTCTAATATGGAAAAAAAATCAAAAAAATAACTGCAATGTTATCTGTATTATTAGTTTCTGCTCCAACTACAGCAAAAAAAATTACAACATCAAATCTTCGTGATAATGCGATGAGAACTACTGCAGTTGAAGTTGACGGAGAAAACAATATAGATGATCTTGAAGTATCAAAAAGCAAAGATGAATCTGATGTTGTCGTACTGGATACAAGTAAATTAAAGTTTGATTTTAATAGTGCCACAATAAAGGAAGAATACAATCCTATACTGGAAAAATTAAAAAATTATATTGAATCTAAAAAAATTATAAAGTTTCTATAATCGGATATACTGATTCCAAAGGGACTAAACAATATAACAAAGAATTATCTTTAAGAAGAGCTGAAAGTGTTGAAGAAAAATTAATTGAACTTGGACTTGCTCCTGAAAAAATAATTGAAACAAAAGGAAATGGTGATCTTAACCCAGTCGCTTCAAATGATACAGAAGAAGGAAGAGCAGCAAATAGACGGATTGAAGTTCAATTTGTAAATTAATAATTTTTTATTCACATAAAAACTTATAATTTTTTTTAAATTACGTCAGGATTTCCATTTATAAAGTGGTGACTGGCGTTTTTTAATATCTCGTGCTTCTCCTTATTCTAATACTAAACCCTAATTTGAATAATGGATATGTTGTAAATCTTTTTTTAGCAGATTAAACTCTGATATTTATTTTCAAAATAATAAATAATTAAAACAAATATTGGCTTTTTTTAAACAGGGGAATAGTATAACAAGAAATAAAAAAATAAAAAAACAAGGGATCAAAATCCCTTGATAAATAATATTCAAAATAAGTATAATTTTTATAATCCTGCTCCAAATTCAAATCCTTTTCCAGAATAGTTAAATTGAACATTCTTTTCCGGGAATGGAGTTACTCCAAATTTTAATGAAACTACTGGATAATATCCTAATTTTTTGTTGCTAGGCTTATCCCATTTCATTCCTGTTCCAATTTCCCATTCAACATTTTCGAATCTATGTGTCAATGTCACCATTCCTAAAGTCAACTTATTAACTTTTTTAGCATACCATGAACTTTCATAGATTTCAGGATCAGAAGATTTAGGTGCTCCATTTTGCACATATTGGATTTTTCCACCGACCCACCATGGCTTGTCTGGATCTCGTGAAAACATATACTTTCCTTCAAATTCATGTTTTCTAAAGTCAAAGGTGCTGTTACGTGTCGAGTCATTACGATATATTCTGTCTGGTCTTTCCATTATAAAGGCATATCTTACAAACATTTTTTCCAAATATCCCTGCTTCAACTTTAAATGTTAAATCGTTAATTTTGTCAAATCCCTTCATTCCGCTAGGATTAGTTGCATCAGAACCATCTATTTGCATATCCATCCCAATTTGGAAATATTTTTTATGACTTCTCAAATTTTGAAGTTTAGCATTAAAATCATTTAAGCTGAACTTATTTTGACGATAATTTTCCTCTTCCACATAACTTTTATACGCTTCTTCCTCATCACTGCTCAAGAATAGCCTATTATCACTATTTACAACAATATTATCTATATTAGATTTATTGGCATTGTTAATAGAAAATTCCTGTGTATTTGAATTTTTTACCATATTTACATCTTTAATTTGATTTTCAGATTTTATAATTTCTGCTTCCCTGTCTTTTTCCTTTTTGTCCAGATCAGCAGCATATCTAGGTTTAGCATTATTTTCATATTTATAAAAAAATCCAATTGTAGTATAATCATTTCCACGTATATATTTGTCATCTGAAGTAATAATTGGAGTATTTTTTTCAAATCTCTGTATATTTTTTTACCAAATCCAAGATTTACTCTAAAATAATGATCCGATTCAAATTTCTTATTTTTTTCATTTTTTTGAAGTATCATAAACAAATCCTAATTTGTGATAGTTTGTCTTTTAATTTTAATGCTGGATATCCAAATGTAGCAACATTTCCATAAATATCATTTGCCTTTATTCAATGTATTTGTATACTCAAATCCCCATTCATTAAAATTGATTCCAAAACTTCTTTCCTTTAGAGATTCCTTGTATATCTTCTGATTCCATCCAAGACTGGTATTATATGGAAATAACTGTTTATTTTTATCAGAAAACTTATACAGGAAGTTATCTCCAGCATCTGATACATATCCATATTGAATTTCTCTATTAAAATCCCTTTCAGATTTAAAATCTTTAAATTCATATTCATCATTATTTTCAAAATTAAGGCTTACAAAACGTTTATTTGCAATATCAGCTTTAAAATAGTTTTTAACATATCTATTTTTTAACCAGTGATCCATAAAATGCCTGTCATCTCTCATTGCTAAATTATAATTAAACGTTACATTTCCTATATGATAGTTAAAATCATTTCTAAGTCCAATAGCATTTGTTGGAACTTCTACAATGTCATACCCTCCATAAGTTGCACTATCAGCAGTTGTCCGCTGAAAACTTACTGTTGCATCATTTGTAACTTTTACATCGTATTTATTATTATTCTTGGAAGTATTGTCAAAAATTGTTGTAAATAATCTTGTATCCAATGTAAAAATTTTCATTGATGGACTTTGCTTTATAGTATCTCCACTTGCATCTCTTGCAACTTTATATCCTGTTTTTGAATTCAGATCTTCTACTTTTCTTCCATTTCTAAATTCAGGCACTGGTAAACTGCTATAATCACGGTTTTCAAAAGCTAAGTTATACCCGACAAAAGATTCTCTCAATGGAATATCAATTCTGTCATTACCCATATTAAATCTTTGTGATCTATATTTTTCATAAATGATTTTCTTAGGACGGCGTATTATCTCATTATCTTCATAAACTTTATAAATACGGCTTTCATCAGTTGTTGATGGATTTAAGAATAATGCATTATAATTTTCATTATCTCTTGTATAATCATATTCATATTCTTTTTTTATTATCTCAACTTGCTTTGCCTGTGCTCCAAAATACAGCGTATTTGTTAAATTCTGATAGCCAGTACGAGGCTGATATCCAAAAAAGTCACTTTCCCTGAATGGATAATAATTTCCAAATGTCAATCCCCATTCCTTTCTCTTGTCATAAGCAACATTCTGAACCCAATGAATCGTCTTGTCATCACCACGATCTCGCATTCCTAAAAGTTCTCCATATTCATCCTTATCCGAATTAAGATAATCAAATTTTATTTTTGGCCCTCTAAAGTCAATTCCATAATTTCTTTTTTTTCTATATGAGTTCAAATCTCCGACATATCCAGGATTAATATCCCGAAAATCCTCATTATCCACTGTTATTTCCACATCTTTATTACCATTTGTATACTTTATGCTCTTATACAAATCAACGTCTGTTCTACGTGGATCAAGATCATCATCCTTCATAATCTTGTCATTTATATCAGTCAATGCCTTTAATGCATGCTTATCCTGTGTCCAATAATATTTTGCATTAAATTCTCCATTTTGACCAAGCTCCTGATTAATATTCATATCCCAGAAACCAATATGTCTATATTTATCTACAAATGCAGTATAATCATCCTTTAATTTTGCACCGTCGACTGCATACATTAAATTAGTTGTAATATTTTGATAATTTAAATTCCAGATTCCATAACCTGCATCGTAAAATTTTCTATCTTCCTTGGCTTTTTTCGGAACATTTGTAACTTTATGATTCCATTTAAAATCCCATTCCTGCTTATGATTTCCGATTGGAACAACAACCCTGTTTACAAATATATTTCCAGAATTATTTCCCCAGAAGGAATAATCATTTGAAACTTTTAAAGCCAGTTTTTGCTTTGTACTTAATTCAAAATCAACAAATCCTTGTGCAAGCGGACCTAAATCATAGTCAAACCCCATAATTCCAAAAAGCCCTCTGTCGCTATCCATCCCAATGTAAGGAAATAATGTAGCCCTTTGAGTTGACGGCTTTAGAGAAGTTACATAATATGGCAGCTTAAACCAAGTTTTTCCTCCAGCAAAAAAGCCAATATTTCTTGCAATAGCCTTTTTATTTGGATAAATTTCCAGCTCTTCTGCATTTATTTTATAATTAGGTTTTTCATAAGGACTCGTAGTAAACCATCCATTTTTTATAAAAATTGCCTTATTCCCTAAACTTAAAGTTTCCTCTCCACCATAACGTAATTTTAAGTTAGAATCATAACTTTCTGAATTAAATATTTTTGCCAGCTTTGTATCCATATCAAAGATAAAGTTATCAGCCTTTATAATTTGAGAACCTTGAGAAAATTCAACGTTTCCAGAACCTGAAAAGAATATTTTTATTAGCAATTTTTTTTAATTTGTCAGCATTTATCGTATAATCTTCATATTTTTACAGTAACGTTACCTTCTGTTTCTATTTCTTCCGTTTCCAGATTTATTCTAGACTTTTCTGTTTCCAAATCTATTACTTCCCCAGCAGCATTCAGCTTGCCACAAAGTATGATATAAAACAGCAAAATAAACAATACTTTATATTTTTTTCATCCTTTTCATTTCTTCAACCTTTTTATTTTTTTATTATATAATACCTTATCAATCACTAAAATTATATCACACCTCTATGTTTTGAACCTGCCCCAATTAAATCACAACTTTTTTTAAGCCCCTTTTTTTATTTTTTTCTAGACATTCTCAATTTCCTTACTGTTCCAGTTCAAAATCATCCGTATTTGACATACTTAATTATTGTTTTTATTATATCATAAGTGACCAAATGTTTCAAATTTTTTTGTCTTTGAAGACAGAGTAAAAAAATGTAGCAATACTAAAAAAATAGCATTTAAAGAAAAAAAACTGTTTCAAGCCATCGTTACATAGCCAAAACAGTTTTTTTATAAAATTAAATATTTTTTTTATTAATTATTTTTCATCATCTTTTTTTCTTCTGTTAAAGTTTTTATTTTTCTATTTTTTTACTTTTCATCTGCAGCTTTTATTCGCTTTATTTTTTTATAATTTTCTTTTTGCAAAAGAAAACTCTTCAGGAATTTCAGTATTATATTCTACATTTAAATAAATTATTGAAACTATTATTACTTGAAACAAATTGACAGCCGAACTTATAAGCGCTCCTATAATAGTTCCTACAGTTCCAAAAAATCCAAATACAACTCCTAATACAAATCCTGAAACAAGCAAGATAATTACAGGTAAAAACATTCTCATTCTATCATTTTTACAAAGGAAAAGATTATATTTAAATGTTTCACCAATACTTCCATTTCTAGACATGTATGCAGGGTATAAAATATAATATAAATAGCAGCACAACAATAAAGACCACTATAAGAATAATAATTGGAATGATTATGGCTGCTAAAACTCCAATTCCTCCTCCGCCATACAATGTCATCCCTATTATTCCACTTATATACGGAAGCATAAGAAGGCCTACCAAAAGTCCTGCCAACAAGCTAATTCCAAGCAACACAAATGATTTTACAGTTGCATCACCTGTTTCATATCTTTTCCCTTCAATTTTAAAAATAACTTTTCTATAAAAAAACCATATTCTAATCAACATAGCAAATGATACCAAAGTTCCAATGATATTTCTTAATAGCACTGAAATCAATGATAAAAACATAATAATCATTATATCTTTATTATCATCTCTAATCATTTCATTAAAAAGTTTATACGCTTCCTCAAAATATTGAGATAAACTTAACTTTTCACTTTTTAATAAATTTCTTAATCTATTCATTTCAGTCTCCCTTTCATTATTTTTAATTTATATCAAATATTTTTAACATTTTTTTCTTAATATATCAATAACTTTTTTACTATAGGCTTAAATTTCCCTAATAAATTTTTCATTTAAAAATTAAAAGTCTTAATATTTTTATTGATTTGATGGTTTTTTCAGTTTTGATTCCCATTCACTGACTTCATCAGGGAAATAATTCAAGAAATTGTCAACTTTTTTTCCTTTAATGTCAACACTCAATATTTTGTCATTTTCCCTTAAAGTTCTTATTACTCTCAAGTCTTCACGAGATTTTATTCCACCAATAATTGTATACTTTCCATTCAGTTCCTTCATTGCCTCCATAGTAATAAAAAACTGGCTGCTGTTAGTATCAGGCCCTGAATTTGACATTGCCAATATTCCTTCAACATCAAAATTTAGCCATTTCTTTTTCTCATCTGGAATAATGTATCCTGTCGTTCCAGTTCCATTTTCAGCAGGATCTCCTCCCTGAACAAGTCCATTTGGAACAACTCTAAAAAACTTTAATCCATTATAGAAATCATTTTTTGCCAAAAATACAAAATTTGCAACATTTTTTGGAGCTGCTTCAGGATATAAAAAAAATGTAATATCCCCTTTTGTAGTTTTCATTACAGCTTCCATTTGAAAATCCTTCATTATTTTCTCAAATTTTTTATTTTCTTTCTTTTGATGATTTTTACTTCCTTTGGCTTCAGCAATGCTAACCATCATAATCATTAACATGCTAACCAATATCGCTATTTTCTTCATTATTCTCCCTCACTTTTTTATATTATAGACCGATTTTATTTGCTTTTATGACAAGGGGGACCTTACCCTTGCCAAAGTATTTTCAAAAATTCATATAATTATAAGAAAAAGCTAATATGTCCTTTTTATATATTTTATAGTTTCTTCAACTTCAATTTTATTATTAAAGTCAAATTCCAAAAATTCTAAAGTTAATTTCCTCAACATCCAGATTATATTTTTAAAAGCTCCTTTTTCCTCCATAATATTATCGTAAATGACAAGGACGGAAAACTGGTTTCCAAATCCGTCAACTAGCTCCAATGTGTTAATTACTCTATTTTTTTCATATTAAAGGCATTTCTTATTATTTCATTCGCTTCCCTTTTATTTCTAGACTGTTTATAAAAGCTCAGAAATTATCATAGGCAGTTTTACCGCAAATAAAATTTTTCAGCTCTTCCCTTTTTTTAAATTTTATTATTGCCATTTTTTTAAAATCCTTATTTTTTTATTTTTGTAATCTTATCCTTGAATTGCTTTTTGTCAATGGCGGAATAATTTGTTTCTTTCTTGAAACTACACCCTTCAAAAGTTACTAAATTACTGTCAACTTTTTCTCCAAATGCTTTTTCAATAACATCATTTCCATTTCCAGAAACTAATGCTGTAGAATCATTTGTTAAAATATTTGTAATTGCAAGCATAAAGAATTTTAGCCCTTCTTTTGCAATAATATTATCAATTTCAGCCAATAATTTTTCTTTTCTTTCTAAAACTTCCGCTTCATTTACAGTATTGACTTGTGCTACACCAATTTTTTCACCATCAATTTCAAATATTTTCATGTCCATATTAAGAAGTTCTGCTTCAGATTTATCTCCAAGCGCAGTTCCAGCCTTTAACATTTCAAGTCCATATTCCTTCAAATCTACTCCAGCAATTTCAGCCAATTCCTTTCCAGCCTTTGCGTCACATTGTGTACAAGTTGGAGATTTAAACAATAATGTATCTGAAATAATTGCGCTTAACATAAGTCCAGCAGTTTCTTTACTTGGTGCAAGACCATTTTCCTTAAATAATTTTAAAATAATAGTCGCAGTACATCCAACAGGCTCTACTCTTGCATACAATGGCTCATCTACATTGAAATTTGAAATTCTGTGATGATCAATCAATTCCAAAACTTTTGCTTCTTCAAATCCATCAGCAGTTTGAGTTCTTTCATTATGATCTACTAAAATAATTTCCTTTCCAGCCACATTTTCCACCAATTCAGGCTTTTCAACTTTAAAATAGTTCAAGGCATACTTAGTTTCTTCATTAACTTCTCCAAGTCTTACAGCCTTTACATCTTTTCCCAATTTATTTTTTAGTTCCGCATAAGCAATTGCCGAACAAATTGTATCTGTATCTGGATTTTTTTGTGTCCAAAAAAACTAATATTGACATATTTTTTTCCTCCTAAATTTTTAATCATTTTATATTATTATAACCTATTAATCTTATTTTTTTGAAATAGAAAAAAACCATTTTTTTGAAAAAAACTTAAAATAAATGTTTTTGAAACACGGGATCAAAACTCCTTGCTAATTTAGTTCATCAAATACTCTTTAATAATTTATTCTTAAACTTCCAGCAATTTTTACTTCGATTTCATAATCCTCTGAAACTTTTTCCCCTTAAAAATATTCTTATATTCCTCAATTTGCTTCTGATATTCTTTTTTTCGTTTCAGGCTCAAATCCAGTCTTATAATCATAAATATAGATTTTTCCTGTTATTCTCATCAATATTTATTCTGTCAATAATACGCTTCTTCCCTTCAGAATCATAAACTTCAAATTCATTATAAACTTTATATTTCTTATCATAAATATTGATATTTTTTTCAATAAATTTATCCATTCTGACAATCAGTTCTTCCACAATTTTTTTCCCCAGCATATTCCCGTATCGGCTCAAAAGTGCAGATTTTGCTATCTTTTTCTCATTTTCCAAATCATTTAAAATATGCTCAAGATAATAGTGCATTGCAAGACCTTTTTTACGCTTAAACTCATTTTCCAACGTATTTGAAGATTTTTCCATTCTTAATTTATCATCGTTAAAATATGTTTTAAATAAACTATCGCTAATTTTTACATCTGAAGTATCTGTTGTTTCTTCTGGAATTTCCGATTCTATAATTTGACCCGTTTCATATTCATTTTCATTTTCATTTTTATTTTCATTTTCATTTTTGTAAACATCAATTATTCTCTTTGCCAAAGGATCTGTATACCCTTTTTCCTTCGTAACCTCAGCATCAAAAAGCAATATCAAATTTTTCTTAGCACGAGTCAACGCAACATAATCATTATTAATTTCTTCCATTTCTTCTTTTTTTGAATATTTTTTATCTATTAATTTTCTCAAGTCATTTCCAATCATTTTTTTATCATAACCTGAAAATAATAGCATAAATTTTTTTCACATCATTAAATTTTTTTCATCAAAAATCTAAATAGCTTTTTTTAAATTGCTCTTGTCAGTATTTCCTTTATTTGATTTACGTTTATAGTAAAATACTGTATCAAATTCCAATCCCTTCGAAGCATGAATCGTCATTAAGTTTATTGCATTAACATCCCTACTGCTAACCTGTCTCAAATTTTTCCTTTTTCTTCCTCAATAAACGTAATAAATTCGTACAAATTATTGTATTTTTTTCAAAATATTAAAAAAATATAAAAAAATATTCTTCAAAGTCACTGTTTGTCGAATAATATTTTGTTATCTCAAAATTTTTCTACAAGTTTTTCTCGAAAAAAATTTTTCATTTTTCATATTTATTATTCAAATCTTTCGACAATCTTTTTCAATTCCCTAACTTTCTCAAGAATTTCCTCAAAAAAATCAAATTATTTCTCTCTAAAACATTAATTTCTTTATATTTCAAAAGTTCTTCTTTTTACATTTTCATCCTTTTTGCATATCAATAAATTCTTTAAAAACTAATTGCTTTTTGAATCTTTATTATCATTTTTTTCTTTTTTTATTAGCCTTTTTAGAATCTTCTATTTTTTTGATATCCATTAATAAATCTCATAATCTCATTTTTTTATTCTCAAGCAAATATTTCACATGACTATTCAATCCACCAATTAAATCACTTCTCATAAATTCCAACAAATATTTGAAATTACCAAATGCAAAAAATTTAATTAACTGATACATTGGAACAATCGGCTTATACTCTAAAATTGTCGTTTTACTTTCAAGCGTGTATGGAATTTTCGCTTCATTCAGTAATTCCGCAATCTCCTTCAAATGTGGATTTGTACGGCAGATAATCGCACTTTTTCCTAAATTTTTTTCACTTGACCGTTTTCTATCATTTCAACAATTTTCGTATAAATTTTCGGTGTTTTTTCTTCTGTATTTCGAATAAAATATCCAAAATATCCTTTCTGATACTCTTCATCATCTCTATAACCTGAATCAACATAATTCCATTTTCGTATCATAACCATTAAAGATTTTTATTAACATTTTTCAATAATAGCCTTATAACTTCTATACGATTTATCCAAATTCTGAACATTTCCTTCGATCATCGTTTCTAATTTTTCAAATAATTCCTTTTCACCACCACGCCAGTTATAAATACTCTGTTTCTCATCACCAACGCAAATAATATTTTTCCGAAGTATTCATCAGCAATTTCAAAATTTTTCCATTGTAAAATACTCGTATCTTGGAACTCATCAATCATAATCGTATCTATTTTTCCACCAATCAACTCAAGAAATTCTTCTGTAACTCTATCATTTTCCACAAATTTTTAAATCTTTATTGAAAAATAAATTCGTATGTATACACTAAAATATCGTTGTGAGTAAGTCTTTTTGAAGAAATTTTTTTATTTTTTTAGCAATATCAAATATTTGTTTTGAGCTATATTTTTTTAAATTTTTTTATCTAATGGTAAAACTTTTTCAATGAAAACATATTCTAGATAATCTTTCTTTTTAGCTCTTGAGACTTTTGTTTCACACTTTCCTTTCCCTGACATCTTTTATTTTTTTCCCCTTTAGTTTGAGTTCCATTCCAAAGTTTTTTATCTTCAAAAACAAACAAATCAATTTCAGGAACGATTAACTCCAATTTTCTTTTTATTTTTTTGATTTTTCATTTTTACTTTTCATCCTTTCGACAGATTGCTATACTTTTTCATAAATATTATAAAATGCTTTTCGTCAAAACATCTGTAACATTTTTTTACTTTTTTTATTAGCAACTTTTCTCAATCTTTTTCAAATATTCCATCCAATTCATCTATAAAAATTTATATGACACTCTTTCTTAACTTCCGACATCTTTAAAACCCTTTAGTCAATACAAAACTTCGGACGCATATCCAATATTTCCTTAATAATTTCCATATACCTTTTTAATATTCTTCTTCTCTTTTTTTCTCATCAAAAATAAATTTAAAATCTTCAAAATTATTCTTATTTTTCAATGATTTTAATCAAAAATTTTTGAATAAAATTCATCAGTTTCCTCATCTAAAGTTTCGTAATTATAAATATTAAAATATGGTGCAATTGCATTTTTTTAAAGATTTTATTTGTAAATCCGTCAATTGTAGAAATTCTAATATCCTCTTTATTTCTTATCATCTCAAAATAAATATTTTTGCAATTCCTTTTTTTATTCAAATCATCAAATTTATAAATTTCTTTTTAAATTTTTTTCTCTAATTCTGCTCCATTTCCTTCATCGAAAAGCAATTTGATGTAAAAAAAATCATAAATTCTCTCTTTAATTTCAGCAGTCGCCTTTTTCGTAAATGTCATTACAACTATATTTTTTTATAATTAACACCTCTTATTAAATTAGCTATGAATTCTAGCGATAATCTATACGTTTTTCCCCGTTCCTGCACTAGCCTTCAAAATTATATTATTCTTCTTCATCGCCTAATTCATCCTCCCCTCTACAAATATTTTTTTATACTCTTTGTAAAAAAATAATTTTTTTGGATCTTTAAAATTTTTTTCTTAGATCTTTACCATTTAAATTTCTTCCTAAATCATAAAATTGAGAATTTCGATAGTTACTAACCACTTCTTCAACAGCCTTTTTAGTCAATATTTTATCCTCACTTCTATTATCCGGCACTAATTTACCTTCCCAAGTGTCAACAACAATCTTCTCAATATTTTTCTTTGCCATCATTTCTCCAACATTATCGAATAATAATCCAACTGTTCCATCGCTTTATAAACCTTATCATTTTTTTATAACTATTGTAACTATCTTTCAATTTTCCAGACTTATAATCAAATAAATAATCCTTGTCACTAGTTTTTTTATATGTAAATCCGTAACCCCATTGATAAACACATTTTTCAAACAATTCTTTTTCTGAAGATAATTTTATTCTCTCCTCAAAATGAATTTCAATATCCTTTTTCTGCTTTCCAATTTTTCAATCAATTCTTTAAAATATTTCTCTGCCGAATTCAAAATTTCTTCAAACGAAACTTTTCTATAAAATTCCAAATATTCCTTAGGAACCTTATAATCAAAACGAATTTAGCACTTTTTTTCAAAATTTCTGATAATTGATCTCGATCAATTTTAAAAAGTTTTATTCTCCAAAAGCAACCTTATTTTTCCATTACAACATTTTTCATAAAAAAAGCATGAATTATAGTTCCAAAAAAATCTTAACATTTATTTCATCCTCGATTTCTTCGACTTCCTGCTCACCAATCGCTTTTTTTCCAAATAATATCCATACTCAAAATCTCTCATTTTCTCAAACGAATAATATCCCTAAACTCAATTTTTTTCATTTTTTTATTTTTCTCAAGATTTTTTTCTCCAATTTCGATGGAATAAACTCTCCAATTTCCTTTTTTTCTCCCATTTCTCTTTTCTATCCTTCAAGAAATATTTTTTTACAAAATAAAAGCTCTTCCGCTTCACTTATTTCACCTTTCGTAACTTCAATTCCATACTTCAACTTCAATTCTTCAATAACACTCGCTGAATCAATATTCTTCTCCAAATCCTTGACATACGCCAAAATACATTTTTTCGCCGCAAGAATATTTTGATAAATTTTAAACAATTCAATCAATTTTTTTATCATCACTTGTTGGAAGTCCCCATTTTTGCACGCTGAACTTTTTGAGAATAAAAAGTTATGAATTTTTACTTTTTGAAATGAATCCTGTAAATTCAAAATAATTATATTTTTCCTTCGTATTTTTCAGAAATATTTTCAAATGAATTTATCGAAAAAGCTGTCTTCAGACTCATCTTCAGCACTATCTTCCAAAAGTCAATCCAATCGACTTTTTTTATCCAAATATTTCAAAAATAATTTCAACAAATTAGCCGAAACATTCTCATTAAAAAAATTTATCCCACAGATTATCAAAACTAAAATCTTCAAGCACAACCATTTCTGACAAAAGCCTCAAAATATTTGTCTTTTACATTCTTGTCCTGTTTCACTTTCTTCTCATTATCCAAATAAATTTTTTTCCAAGTAATCGCTATATTCTTTCAACGTAGTATATCCATAAATTTCTTCCAACTTTTCAACAAATTTAATAATTTTACAAACAGCTGTCATTCTTTGATTGTAAATTTCCTTAAATTTTTTTCCTTTTTGGTTCTCTTTTTTTCTAATTTTTTTCTAAAACTTCTTGATTTATTCGCTCCAATTCCTCTTTTTGAAATGTACTTATAATCCTTTTGAAACCAAATCTTGAAAAAAATATAATAACTTTCCTTCAAGTCAAAAAAATCTCCAATAAATCATTTGATTTATAGGCATCATAAAAATCTTTCACTCGAAATAAAAAGTAATTTCTCCTTATCTTTCCTATCAATTTCCTTCACATTATCTAACAAATTGTAAATCAAATTCAAGATCCGATAAATTTTTCGTATCCTTCATCGTTATTTCCAAATTTGAAGAAATCTTTTTTCTGTCTCAAAAAGCTGATAATCACTTTTTTTGCCTCTTCAGCATTTTTCCTGTGCCTCAAAAAAATCCGATAATTTTTCTTTCAAATCATCATTTTTCCTTGCTCACTTTTTCTATTCTCTTTCTCAACTTCCTCCAACTTTCTAACTAGCCCCAACAATTCTCCAAATTTACTACTAAATTCATGAATTTCCACATTTATATTCTTTTTATCAAAAATTTCCTTCGCTGGCAATGAAAAAAATTTTTCAGATATTTTTCAATTCTTTTTTCATTAAAATCATTTTTCTGATAATTGCAAAGATATTTTTCCACAATCAGACCTTTTTTTCCTCAAATTTTTTTCCACAATTTCCTTTTCAAACGGAGAAAATTTCACTTTATTCACAAAAATAAATTTTTTTGTATCTTTTCAAAAAAATTATTTGAAATATTTTCCACATTTCTAAGCATATACGGCAAAAATCAGTCCCTTTTTAACTGACAAGTTTCTTTCACCTTTTTATCCACCATTTTCAGCGTCTCAAACAATTCTTCCTGCCATTTTTCCAACTCAACTTTTTCCAAATCAATCTTATATTCTTGTAATTCCGCAAACAAGTTGTAATAATTATAGGCAATGTCGATAATATCGTAATAACTCGACACCTCAATTTTTTTCAACTTCTCGTTCAACGAATTGTAAAAATAATACAACCTGCTTTTTCCTCTTTTATCACAATTTTGTCTGTAACAAAAAGATTTTTCATAAAAATCATAATTATTCATCATCTTAAAATTCTGAAAAATCCCTAATTCCCTCTGCATTTCCTCATCTCGTAAAAATTCCTTTTTAATCTCAAAAAAATGAAGCCGAATTTTTCAAACACAAAAAGAACATCTTCATTTTTTTCCTAAATTCTTCAAATAATATCTCTTTTAAATTAGATCCAATTTCTTTATAACTAATTTTCATAATATTCTTCCCTCCCTAATGTTAAAATTTTTTTCTTTTTAAATTTTAATTCTATAATCAAATTAAAATTGTCGTGATTTTTTTAGAACAAAATTGACTGTTTGAACTTTTTTTCCAAACCTTTAATTATAATCAATTTAAAAATTTTTAAAAAAATCCTTATTAAAAAGCGAGTTTTCAATTCTATTTCAAAAAAACGCTTAGACAAGCGGGGATTGTAAAAGGGATGACAACTGATCACCTTTACATTAAAAAAAATGAAAAAAACAAAAAAACTACAGAAAAAAATTTTTTTATTGACAAAAATTCACTTTATAAATTATCTTTTTATTATTATAACATTTTTTTCTGAAAAAAACTGAAAAAAAATCACAGCCAATATTCTTAACTGTGATTCTAATATCTTTTACAAAAAAATCAAAAAAACTTACTTTTTTTAAAATTTCTATTCAAAATTATTTATCTTACAATTTGGAATAAAAATTGCAACGACTAGAAATAATGTTGCAACGATTTCTGTAAATTTTTTTCAATTCCTTCTTTTTTTCTTCATCCAAGATATTTAGCAGAACTTTTTGCTAAACCTTGGCTTCTGTCTGGCTGTAGTAAAATTACGCTTATCATGATGATTGATAAAATTACTAAAGCTATAATTAATAAATTTTCTAACACTTTATTAGTTCCTCCTATAATCTAAAAAACAAGAGAATAGCTAATTATTTTTTATTTTCAAAACAATTATTTAGCTGCTGCATCTCCAGCTTTTATTATTACAGCGAATTTTTCAGGAATTAAACTTGCTCCTCCTACTAATCCACCGTCAATGTCTGTTTGTGCAATTAAGTCAGCTGCATTTCCATCGTTCATTGAACCACCGTATTGAACTGTTACATTTTCTGCAACTTCTTTTCCGTATAAGTCAGTCAATAATCCTCTGATGAATGCATGAACTTCTTGAGCTTGATCTGGAGTGGCAGTTTTACCTGTTCCAATTGCCCATACTGGTTCATAAGCAAGTACAACATTTGCCATTTGTTCAGCTGTAACGTCTTTTAATCCACCAACAATTTGAGTTTTTACAACGTCGTTAGTTGTTCCAGCTTCTCTTTGTTCTAATTTTTCTCCAATACATAAAATTGGTTTTAAGTCGTGAGCTAATGCTGATTTTACTTTTTCATTGATAATTTCATCATTTTCATGGTAATATTCTCTTCTTTCAGAATGTCCTAAAAATTACATATTCCACACCTAAATCTTTTAACATTAATGGTGAAACTTCTCCAGTATATGCTCCACTTTCTTTAGCGTTCATATTTTCAGCGGCAATTTTAATGTTGCTTCCTGCAGTTTCTCTAGTTGCTGTTTCCAATGCAGTAAAAGGTGCTCCAATTATAATTCCTGCATTTTTTTAACATCTGCTACTAAAGGTTTCAATTCATTAAAGAATTTTGCTGCTTCTTTCGCAGTTTTGTTCATTTTTCCAGTTTCCAGCTACTATTACTTTTTCTCATAGTTTTTTTCCTCCATTATTTATTTAATACATTTTCTTTTTATTTTACCATATATTACCTTTTTTTATCAATGCTGATACATCGAATTTTTTTCTTGAATATTTTTATACTATTTCCCATTTAAATAGCAGGCTTACAAGAATCCAAAAAAACTCTTAATAGCAAATAATATAAAATATAACTTCTATCTTTAAACAGAGTTTAAATTAATTTATATAATCCAAAAATCAAAATCTTCACTTATTTGATCATATTTTTTATCTTTTCCAAGAATATCTGCAAATTCCTTAAAATCTTCGCCAGTTTTTCTCAAGTACTCTTCATTTCCTACAACTTCTTCTATTTTTTCTGAAATTCCATCCCACGATTTGTAAATGTCAGGTATTATTTTCAGACCTTCTTCAGTTATTTTCGTAATTGAATTTTTTCCAGACTTTTCCCTTTTCACATATCCTTTGGAAATTAATTTATCCACAAAGCGTGTAACTGTCGATGGAGCTATTGCCAATGTTTCAGATATTTGATTTACTGTAAGCCCATTTTCTTCTTCCTTCAATATAATCATCAAAAATCCGTGCGTTGGATAAATATCTATCTTTTTCAAATGATTCTTCCGCTATTTTATTAACTATTCTAAACATCTTTGAAATTGAAAAATAAATACATTTTTGAATTTCCATTTTTCCTTTATTATCCATAAATTTTCACTCCCTTTTCTCATTTTCTATTTTTATTTAATTTATTATCTACAGTATATTTTTCCCAAAAAAACAGGAAAGTTAATTTAATAATGATATATGCAGGAATTGCAATAAATGCTCCTCCAATTCCAAATAAAGCTCCTCCAATAAGAACTACCAGAAGCGTCGTAATTGGATGCATTTCTACAGATTTTCCAGTAAGCCATGGTTTTACAATATTTGCTTCTATTGTTTGTACAATCGTAATTAGCACTACAATAAAAATCACTAGTTTAAATGATTTTGTAAAAGCATAAAGTATAGCCGGAATCAGTCCAATAAACGGACCAATAAACGGAATCACATTCCCAAAACCTATAATTACTGAAAAAAGCATACTGTAATCCATTTTCAAAAAATAAAATATTATAAATGATACAACTCCAACTATCATACTGTCAAGTGCTGTTACAAGAATATATTTCCCAATTGTTTCATCCATATTTTTTATAAGAACAATCAAGTCTTCCCTATCCATATTCTGCAATGCTCTCTTAACTCCATTTTCCATATTATCATAACTGAAAATAAGCATTATTGTAAAAATAGGAGTCATAAACAGCAGGCTGAATGTGCTGCTTATCAGCGAAAAACTTGAACTTAATACTTTTATGACATTAGATACAATTATATCCTTAGAACTCATCAGAGAACTTTTAAGGTCGATATTATTACTTTTAAGAAATCCAAAAAAATTATTTTGAAGCTTTTCCTGATTTTTTAGCAAGAAATCAATAAGACTCGATACCTGCTTTGTAAATATCGGCACAATTGTCAAAACAATGTAAAGAAAAATCACAAAAAATATAGTCAGTACAAGTAAAATTGCAAATGTACGATTTAATTTAATTCTTTTTTTCTTCTTGCTCTGCGAAATCTCATTAAACAACTCTATTTTTTTCTTTTTTTCTGAATCGCTTATATTCATCTTTTTCCACTTTTTTTCCAGCTCATCAAGTTTATCATTTTTTTAAAAAAACTGTCATTTTTGTCCTTTTTCACTTATCATGTCAATAAAAGGCATAAGGCAGTATACGATTATAAATGACAAAATAAACGGAAAAAAATCGTACTTGTAACAAGTTTTATCTGTTTTGCAAAAATTATCATAAACTCTAAAAAAATAACAAAAAGTGCCAAAAGTGCCAATACCGTTACAATTAAAATATTTCTTAATTTTAACAGCTTTTTCCTCATTGTAAAATTTCATTCACTTTTTCCTTTTCTATAATACCAGTTTCTAAAATATAGAAAATTTTTTTATTAAACAGTAATTCTAAATTTATAAACTTATCCAAAAGACTTTTCACTCTTCTTTATTAAATACAATATCAATTGGACATCCTTCAAATCCAAAAATATTCCCTCAATTTATTTTTCAATATATCTTTGGTATGAAAAGTGTATCAATTCTGGATTGTTTGCAAAGAATACAAATTTTGGCGGTGCTTGGCTTACTTGCGTTGCATAATTTATTTTTACTGCTCGCCCTTTTCTCGTAGGAACTGGATTTTGCGCTATTATTTCTGACAAAATCTGATTCAAAAGACCAGTAGTTATCTTTTTATGATATTCCTCATTAATAAATCTAGCCTGCTCCAAAATATTCAAAGTTCTTTTTCCAGTCAATGCCGAAATTGTAACAATCGGCGCATAATCCAAGAACGCAAGATCAGCCTTCACAAGCTCAGTAAATTCCTTTACGCTATTATTATCCTTTTCAATTAAATCCCATTTATTTATGGCAATAATAATCGGCTTTCTCTCCTCATAAATCATTCCAGCGATTCTCTTATCCTGATCTGTCAAAAGTTCTGTCGCATCCAGCATAAGCACACATACATCCGCCCTTTTTATAGATTTCATTGCACGTAATACACTGTAATACTCAATATCATCTTCCACTTTTGACTTTCTACGGATTCCCGCTGTATCAATTAAAGTATAAGTTTCTCCATCATATTTCAAGCTGGAATCAATCGTATCCCTTGTTGTCCCTGCAATATCACTTACAATAGAACGCTCTTCATTCAAAAGTTTATTTACAAGCGAAGATTTCCCGGCATTCGGTCTTCCCAAAATGGCAATACTAAGTCCATCTTCAGTTTGCTTTATCTTTTTATCCTCAAATTTTTCAATTACAGCATCCAGCAAATCTCCCAAGTTTGTCTTATGCTCTCCGGAAATTCCAATAACTTCCTCAAATCCCAGTCCATAAAACTCAAAAATATTTTCCTGATCACGCATATAATTATCAATTTTATTTACAGCTACAACAACTTTTTTATCCTGCTTTCTAAGTACAGTTGCTACATCTTCATCAAGTCCTGTAATACCAGCCTTCCCATCAACTAAAAATATAATTACATCCGCTTCATCAATTGCAACTTGTGCCTGCTGCTTAATTTTCCCCATCATAAAATCCTCAGTTCGTGGCTCAAGCCCACCAGTATCCACCAGTATAAATTCTTTCCCGCTCCATTCCATCTCACGATACAGCCTATCTCTAGTAACTCCAGGCTCATCCTTCACAATTGACAGCCTGTCCCCCACTAATTTATTAAATAACGTTGATTTCCCCACATTGGGCCTACCAACAATTGCTACCGTATGTTTCATTTTTCCCTCCATTTTTTATTTTTATAATTTTATAATAAAAAAATATATTATTTAAACAAAAATCGCATTAAATCAGTTCAATTTCAAACAAATTCATTTATATTTCAAATTAAATTTGAATATACAATATATTTTATCATATTTTTTTACATTTTTTTATTAGTCTTTTTTTATAATATTACAAAAAAATATATCTATAAAAATAAATAGGAATTGCTAAAAATTAACTAAAGAAGTGGAAAAGATATTGAAAAAGTCTTTAGAAAAAGAATAAATAAAACATTGATTATAATACTAAATCCCATTTAAAAAAACAGAAATTATATTTTTATATTACTGGCAAAAAGGCTTTGCCCTCTTATAAAAAAATTCATAATTAATCCGTTATTTAAATGGGAAATAGTATAAAGTATTATTTAATTAAAATCCAAAAAAATAATTTCTAAAAAAATTACATATTTTTCAAAAACTAATTCTACGATATTTTCAGCTCTTAATCCATAATTTGTAAGCATAGTTTCTCCATCTGCACTTTGTCCAAAAATATCTTGTATTCCATGTTTTATCACTTTTGTGGGATGAACTTCAGATAAATATTCTGAAACTGCGCTTCCCAATCCTCCAATTACCGAATGTTCTTCACTTGTTACAATAAATTTACATTCTTTCGCAGCTTTTAAAACAGTTTCTGTATCTAGCGGCTTTATTGTTGAAACATTGATTACTCTTGCTTTTATTCCTTTTTCTTCCAATAGTTTTTCAGCTTTTAAAGCCTCTGAAACCATAAGTCCTGTAGCTAATATTGCTACATCATCACCTTGTGTCAAAGTTACGGCTTTTCCTATTTCAAATGTATAATCTTCATCGAATAATACTGGAATATTCAATCTTCCAAGTCTTACATAGACAGGCCCTTCATATTCAGCCGCTGCAAAAATCATTTTTTCTGTTTCAACCGCATCTGCTGGCGATAATACAACCATTCCTGGAATTGCACGCATTAAAGCCACATCTTCAACTGATTGGTGCGAACCTCCATCTTCTCCTAACGAAACTCCTGCATGAGTTGGACAGATTTTCACATTTAAATGTGGATATGCCACCGAATTTCTGATTTGATCAAAGGCACGTCCTGCTGCAAAATGTGCAAAAGTCGAAGCAAATGCTATTTTACCAGTTGTTGCAATTCCTGCTGCGGTTGCAATCATGTCAGCTTCTGCAATTCCAATGTTTATATGTCTTTCTGGAAATTCCTTTTGGAAATACGCAGTCATTGTCGATTTTGACAAATCAGCTTCCAGAACCACTACATCTTTATTTATTTTTCCCCAATTTAACCAATGTTTCCCCGTAAAGCTACTCTAGTTGATTTTTTTCCATTCTCATATTCTCCTATTTTTTTATTTTTGGTCATTTTTTAAAGTTTATAAAATCAATTAATGCAATACTTTAAATTTTTATATTCACATATTGAATCAAAAAAATTATAACTTTAAATATTCATATTCTTTATTGCAAACCTTAAATTTTTCCTTCAGCACCAGTCTTTCAGCTTAATTCTTCCATCGCTTTTTTATATTCTTCCTCATTTGGAGCAGCTCCGTGAAATCCTGCATTATTTTCCATAAATGAAACGCCTTTACCTTTTACAGTATTTGCAACGATAACTGTCGGCTGACCTTTAACTGTTCTCGCTGTATCAAGGGCATTTATGATTTCTTCATAATTATGTCCGTCAATTTCAATTACATTCCAGTTAAATGCCTTAAATTTTTCTCCGACTGGAGCAACATCCATTACATCCGAAACTTTTCCATCAATTTGCAAATTATTATAATCAACTATCGCAACTAAATTATCAAGTTTATAATGCGCAGCCGTCATTACAGCTTCCCAAACTTGTCCTTCCTGCAATTCTCCATCTCCCAAAATCGCATAAACTCTATAGTCATTTTTATAAATTTTTGCACTCAAAGCCATTCCATTTGCAGCAGAAAGCCCTTGCCCAAGTGAACCAGTTGACATTTCAACTCCAGCCAATTTTTTCATATCAGGATGTCCTTGAAGCGGAGAATGCCATTTTCTCAATGTTGGAATAAGATCTCTTCCTTCTTTTCCTAAAAATCCCTTTTCAATTAAAGCCGCATAAAGTGCAGGAGCTGCATGCCCTTTACTAAGCACAAGCCTGTCACGGTTTTCCATTTCTGGATTTTCTGGGTCAACATTCATTTCCTTCCAGTAAAGCACAGCCAAAATATCGGCAATCGAAAGCGAACCACCTGGATGCCCTGACTTTGCCCCATAAATCATTTCAATAATGTCTTTTCTCAATGTTTTTGACTTTTTTTGCAAATCTTCAATTTTCATAAAAACCTCCGTTATCATATTTATATTGATTATTAATTTTTTTGATTTTTATTATTAAAACAACCATAAACTCGATTTTTAAAAGAACTTCTACTATCGTAATTTTCAATATTTCTTATTCTAATCTTCCTTTTTCAAATTATAAAAAAACAAAGAAACACCAAACAATGACAATGCCACAACAAGCGTTACCTTAACTCCCAGTTCAGTTGCACCCTTTACACCATTTTTGAACATTTTTGATTTCCAGCAACTAGCAAAGTTGACTGAACAACCTGCTGAACTAGAAATGCCAATTTTAAAAACATTCCCTGTATTCCAAACATAAATCCTTCCAGGCTAATTTTTTTAATTTCAGATAATTTTGCCGAAATTTCACTAAGCATTGCCTGCGGAAAAATAAATGCCGCACCACTTAATCCTGCTCCACAAATTACAAAAAACACATAAGCAAAAAAATCGAATTATTTTTTTATTAATAAACAGCAGCCCAAAAAGTTCCAGCTATTAAAAAGCAGCATATCCACAATCAATATTTTTCTTATATGAATATTTTTTTCCCAAACTTATTCGTAATCGGAAAAACAGCCCAGCCATTCCCAAACAGCACAACTGATATTACAGTCAAATACTTAATGTCCTTTTGCATTACAGTGCTCAAATAATATGTTAAATCCCCACGAAGTATGTTAAATCCACAAAAGAAAAAGAAATATCCTAAAAAGTACAAAATAATTTCCTTATCCTTCAAATGTGAAATTGATTTCATAAATCCTAGCGATTCAGTCTTAGGGACGATTTTTGTGTAAGCTGTTTTCTCCTTTAGAAAAAATACGCACGCATAAATCCCCAAAACTGACAATATCGTAATCAAAATTACTGTTTTACGTATTCCAACTTCTGTATTCAGCACTCCATTTACCATACCTAATTTTGAAATCAAAATACCTGGCAGATACCATCGCAATTCCAGTAAATATAAGCCTAAAAGTCGACTGCATTGTGGAAAGATTAAGCCTCTCCTCCTTATTTGAAGCCAAGTCTGGAATTAAAGCGTTATACGGGGCTGCAACTAGAGTATAAGCTGTAAAATACAGCCCTCCAACGATTGACAAATAAATAAGTGTCGCCAGCTGCGAACTTTTAACTGGATAAAAATACATAATCGTAAGAATCCCAAGCGGCAATCCTCCAATTAGCATAAATATTGACCTTTTTCCAAAACGAGATTTGGAATTATCTGATAAAAATCCTACTACAGGATCTGAGATTGCATCAATAATCCTCGCAAAAATAAATGCCAGAACTAAATACTGAGGCTTTAACAACGGAACTAGGTTTTTTTCCGTTTCAGGCGGTAAATAATAATACGACAGCCATTGATTATAGATCTGGTCAATCATAAAATATGAAACACCAAGCCCGTAAATTATATAACTTTTCTTCGTTAATCTTGAATTCATTAATTTTTTTACCTTTCTACTTTTAATTTATATTAATTTACCAAAAATTCCTTTACTGCCTTGGCATATTCATCCTTACAATCAGGATCAGCATAAATTCTAGTATGTGAACCCTTTTCAAAAACTTTTAATCTAATATGTTCATTTTGCGCCAATTCATTATATTCTTCCATAAGCATTCCGTAAGTTGTCGCTTTGTCATTTTTAGACTGAATAATTAAAGTCGGTATTCTTTTTAGCAAATACGACAGCTTCAATTTATCAAGATGGCTTCCAACTCTAAAATTAAAGATTCTCACAATAACACTTACAATAAATTTTGGAACACGACGTTTTTTGGCATCTTCCTTGATTCTCTTTCTTATATTTGAAATTGAACTGTCCAATATTAATTTCTCAATAACTATCCCTTTTTTTCTGAGTACCTTTACATACATTTTAGAAGCAATGGCAGATCCCATTCCCCCTTGTGAAAACCCATACAACGTAAAATTATTCTTTCCAAATCTTTCTTTTAACATTTCCATAGTATGAAAAATATCCTGCCCAAAGCAATATCCCATCTTAGTTCTAGCCACATCAGACTTCCCAGAATTTCTCAAATCTGGAATAAAAAAATTATACTCCTTATCAAGCCCAATGTCCTTAAACATACCCAAATACTGCAATGCCGCCAGTCTATTCACACCACGTCCATGAGAAATAATCATAGTCTTCGTAGCATCCTTATTTTCAATAAGCCATCCATAAAGCTGAATTTTCCCCGATTTATACTCAATTTCCTTAAAATTGTAACCATAATCATAAGGATTTGCCTTATTATTCTCAATATTATACTTCTGTCTTAACTTTTTACTATTATACACCTCTTCAAATGTAATTCTTGGATACTTCTCAATTTGATTAATAAAATACCTTATTGACAAATACGCAATCACAAAGAAAAAAATATCATAAACAGCACATTAACTGCTATTAACAACTCCGTTCCCATAATTCACTCCCATTCTGCTTTAATTTTTTTAGACATTTATAAAAGTTTATAAAATCTCATCAAACAATATTTTTTTCACTTTTTTTATTAATTTTTAACAGGGAATCTTGACCCCTTACTGTTATAAATATTACTGTTACTTAATTTTTTTAAAGATTTTCACTTTTACAATTGACTATATTTTTAATTTTAATTATTTAAATAAACAATTGGATTCAATTTTTCTTTTTTTCTCCAAAAAAATAATTCTTTTTAACAGAAATCCATTTTTTTCAATTTTTTATTTTTTTAAAAAAATTTTTCTTGAATTTTTAAAAATTTTTTTATAATTTCTTTTTTTCCTATATTTTTATTTTTCTGAATTTTTTTAAATTTTTTTGAATTTTTCCATATTTCCATTATTTTTCAAAAAGTTTCCAAATTTTTTTCAATATCCTTCCAATTTACAAAAAAATATTTTTTTCTCAAAACCATTTTTTCCCTCAATATCTTCAAAATTATTATTTTTCTCGAATTTTTTTCAAATATTCCTGTCCCTTTTTATCAAATCCCAAAATTCTGACATAATTTATCTCAAAATCCATCATTCCAGCCTTTATGTTTAACAAAATATTTAAAATAATCCGCTCCACACGCCTGTTTGATAAGTTTCTTGACTTCGTATTTTCCAAAAATTCCTATAATTTTTTTGAAATTTCCGCTCCCCTATATATTCTAGCATAAATTTCACAATTAATGTCATAAATTTCCATTATTTTTTTCTTTTTTTCAGTCAAAATCTTATATTTTTACGATTTTAAAGATTTCTTCCTTTAGTTTTTGAAAATTAATTCCATTTTTTTATTTTAAATTCTAAATTTTTCAAGAATTATTTCAAAAAGATTTTTCTGGCACAAATTTCTGAATTTTTTCCAGCTTTTCCAAAATAAGTTTTTTTGATTTTAAATTTTTATCGCCACAAAATTCTTCCAAAATTTTTTCCAGTTCATTCCGTAAAAACGAAGCACTGGCAAACTCCTCCCTCTCTTTTTCAACTTTTTCTTCATTATATTCTGAAATTTCCCTTTTTACAATAAACGGCTTTATTCCAAGATTACTTTTCTCAATCTCACGCATATATTCCAAAGCCAAAATATTATTCGACTTCACAATTCCATCCAGTTCATATTCCTTCAATGCTAATCTTTGAGAAGTGCTGTAACTATTGCCTTTTTTCATATATCCCATAAGTTTGTCCTTGTAATCCTGCCTTTTCTGCAAATCAAGCACCTTTTGCAAAACCTCAATATTTTCCTCCTCTGCTCCAAAAACCTGAATATCCATTCCCAAATAATCCAAAATTCGTGTCGCCATCTTTGAAAAAATCTCAGCATTTTGAATCGAATAGTAAAGTGGAAGTTCTGCAACTAAATTAACTCCACACTCTAAATTAACCTGCGTTTTTTCCCATTTATCCAAAAACGAAATTTCTCCCCGCTGAACAAAATCTCCACTTACTACAACAGCAATAAAGACATCTTTACCAAATATTTCCCTAATTTTCCTGATTTGATACAAATGACCGTTGTGAAACGGATTATATTCAGCAACAATTCCTATTTTTAACAATTTTTTCTCCTAAAAACTTTTCTTATTGTTACACATATTATATCATATATCCAACTAATTTTTATAAGTTTTTTTAATTTCTTTAAAAAATTTCTTATTTAAATCACAAAGCAAGACAAAACAAACTCATTTAAATTTTTTACTGATAACACTGCTTGTCACCGAAATTTCAGGCAGCTAAACAGGAGCAAAACAAATAATCTAGCAATGGAAAAAAATTTTATTCAAGATAATGCTCTTTTTAACGTTTAAAAACTGTTCATAATAAGACTATTGGGTCATCGTGAATGCCATATAACGTAGGATAATGATTATTTTTTTACAAAATTTAGAATAATAAAAAAATTAGTACTTATCAACTCTCATAAGAAAAAAATTATCTCAAAATACTGTATTATTTGGTCTCATGATAGATATGTAAAAAAAATACGCCACCCTTGTGATGACGTATTTAAAAAGGAGTTTTGAAGAAAAAAAGTTTTCACTTTTTCTATTGGTCAAGTATTATTATACAGGAATATTCTTATAATAAATTTTTTTATTTTTCTTTGTTTTTTTGTTTGTAGAATAAAAATAATGAAAATCAATTAAAGCCCCATAAATACTAGAGTCATACGACTAAATATTACTGGGAGCTTGAAAAAAATTATAAAATTTTTTTTGAATTTTTTTACTACTTAGCATGATTTTTCTTTATGTGGACTGCAAGTTGAACCAGTTGAACAATGACAGCAGTCTGTTCCACAAAGGTTTTTATTTTTTTTGTAGTCCTTGTATATTTTTCTAAATACTGCAAATACGATTGCAGCTGCAATTATAGCGATGATAACTGTTTTTATTATCATTTTCTGCACTTCCTTTCAAAATTTTATTTCATATCTATATAAATAGCCTTGCGATATTGAAGAATAAGGTTGATACTACGTAAGGCAGAATTAACAGCATTGACACTTGAAATGCTAATAATTTCCATCCAAATTCTTGTTTTAAAGCTCCCATTGCTACGGCACATGGTACTACCAAAAGGACATACAGCATAAATGAGTATGCTCTTAGCTGACCATATTTGTCATTCCACAAGCTTCTAATTGCTGGAATGATGTTTCCACCTGCATCTTGGTCAAGCTCCTCCTGACTTTTCATTTCCAATGTCGTAATTTTGAAGGTTGCAATATGTCCTAATGATTTTACTGACTCTACTGCTGCTCCTCCCAATCCAACTACTTGATCTTTTTAAATCTGATACAAAAATTATATTCTTTTTTTCTCATCATCTCCTTGAGATAATAAAATTTGTCCTAAAAATCCAACTACTGTTTCTTTTGCAATGATACTTGGCACAATAGAAGCTACAGGTTCCCATCTATCACCAAAACCAGTTGGCTTGAATACAGGCTGAACAACTTTTGCTGCTTGACCTATATATGAACTTTCAGCATCTCCTTTATTTGGGAAATATTGGAAGAACCAGATAATTAACAGGATTCCTAAAACTATTGTAGTTGCTTTTTTTATGTAAGAAAAAGTTCTTGATCTCATATTGCTCCAGACAGCTTTTGCGCTTGGAAGTCTGTATGGCGGCAATTCTATAAGCAGCTCCGTATTATTTCCTTTAAAGTATTTAAATCTTTTTAATACAAAAGCTACTAAAAGAGCCATAAATACACCAAAAACATAGATTGAAACTACTACTAAAGCTGCATTTTTACTGAAAAACGCCGCTGCAAGTAATGAATAAACCGGCAGTCTTGCTCCACATGACATAAATGTTGCGATAACTCCCTGTCAATCTTCTTGTTTTTTCATCTTCCAATGTTCTTGTTGAATAAATTGCTGGAACTGTACATCCAAATCCGATTAACATTGGGATAAATGCTTTTCCTGAAAGTCCGACTTTTGTCATCATTTTATTTAAAATAAATGCAACACGAGCCATATATCCGCTTTCTTCAAGGATTGCCATGAAGAAGTAAATAAAGAACATAAGTGGAACGAATGTCAATACTGAACCTACACCAGCCAAAATTCCATCAAGTATAAAGCTGCTTAACCAATCTGGCACTCCTTCGATGGCGTGACCCACATATTTTATGACAAAGTCACTAAAGAACCCATCAATCCAGTCGATAAACGGCGAACTTCCATCAAATACGATTACGAAAACAGCATAAATTATAGCAAGAAATGCTATTCCACCAAAAAACTTATTCAAAAGAACTTTGTCAATTTTATCAGTTAATGCAAATTTATCTCCAGTACCTCTTTTTAGGTTCATTGAGATAATTCCACGAACGATTCCATATCTCTCTCTTGCCAAAGCATCTTGAGGTTCGATTCCATAACGATTTTCGATATTTTTCTTTTCAGTTTCTCCGATATTTGAAACACTTACTCCAAATTCAGTTTTTACTCTTGCCGCTACATTGGTATCATCTTCCAAAATTTTAATTGCCAGCCATTCTACTGGATATTTTTCTAAAACTTTTTCATAAGATTTATCATTTTCCAATTTATCCTTCAAACTTTTTAATATTATCTTCGATTTCCTTTTCAAATGGCAATCTATGCTGTATTTTTTTATCTGAAGAATTTTTTTGTAAAGTTCTACAGCTTTTTTTCCATAAGTTTGTCTACTCCAGCTCCAGATCTTCCACTTGTGAAAATAACTGGAACTCCCAATTGCTTTTCAAATTTTTCTATATCCAATTGATAGCCAATTCTTTTAAATTCATCTTCAAAGTTAAGTGCCATCACAACTGGAATATCAAGTTCCTTTAATAAAGCAGTCAAATAAATATTTTTTTCAAGCGATGTCGAATCTAGTACATTAATTATCACATCAACTTTTTTCATCCAGCAAAAAAATCTCGTGAAACTCTTTCTTCTGCCGTACTCATTGATAAATTGTAAATTCCTGGCAAATCAATTAATTTTACATCTTCATCTCCGACCTTAAAAAATACTTCTTTTTTTTCAATTGTTACCCCTGGCCAGTTCCCCATTTTTAAACTTGCATGTGAAATTTGATTAATTAAAGCGGTTTTCCCAACATTAGGATTTCCGACAAATGCCACATTTATCATTTTACCACCTCAATTTGAATGTGATTTGCTAAATTTGTACTAATGACAATTTTAGTTTCAACTGTCTTTATAAGGACATTTCCATTTGCAATATTTTTCAATTGTGCATGCATCTCCTCTACAAACTCCTAGACTTAACAACCGTGTGTCTAATTTTTTTGATCAATGTCCTTTAACAAAAAAACTTGTCTCCGACTTTTTCCTTCTACTAACGTCATGTCAGATCATCTCCTCCCATTATTTAATATTTATTAATTTCGATTCACAAATAACACTTATACATTCAAACTAATAAGAAAACTTCCTGTATAATAAAGTACTTTATAATGATTTCAAAACTGAAACAAATGCTGTGAAAATCGAACATTTTAATTACCAAACTAATTTTATACCTTTTTAGAAAATAATGCAAGTTTTTTTCTAAATAAAAAAATTAATCCTAGACTCCGTTTAAAAAAATAAAAGTTATATTTTTCCTATTATTTACTAATAAAAAGTTTTGACCTCTTGCAAAGAAATTTATAACCAGTCTGCTTTTTTTAAATAAAAAAATAGCATGAAAAATTTTTTTAATTTGTTTTTTTAAAAATAAAAAGAAACCCTTGAATTAAAGCAGTTTCTTTTTTTATTAACTATTCATTTTTTTCAGAAGTTTTCATTTCTTCACCACTGAACCTCCCACGACTAAAGTCGCAGGGTTCTAAAATCTTTAAAAGTATTTAAAAAAATTTTTCTAAGAAGTTTGATAGCACAACAACTATCCTTATTCTTTTAGGCGTGTTCAGCTCGCCCCTATTGTATAGGACAACTTTTAAGTCCACAACTTTACTTTTCTTTAGAATATTTAATACTCCATTACAGTCTTCAATCATAGATATTATATCATATATTCTACATTCTATCTACTAAAATTTTTCCATATGCTTACTAAATTTTCGTGCAATTCATCTCATAACTAAAGTTGCGAGTGTTCTTACACTATTTCATAATCAATTCCACAACATCTGGACTGCAATCATAAATTTTAGCCTTTTCCCTGACCTTTTTTATTATTTTCTCAACTCTATCAGCCGCTTTTACATCTGTTTTTGACTTTTTAAAATATGCTGCCTGTCTTACATAATCTGAACGCTCTGCAATTAATTTTATAATTTTATCATCTATACTATCAATATTTTCTCTTACTTCTTCCAAATTATTACATTTCATAATATTATCTCCCAAAATTTTTAAAATTTAAAACGCCCAATTTCCTTTTTCTAAATACAGGAATTTTCGTTCCATCTTCCAAAAATTCCGTCAATATCCATTTCAGCATCACCCAATCATAAAATCAACATGTGAAATTGATTGATTAATATGAGCTTTTATTAATTCTTCTTCTGTCATTTTTGTTCCATTTTTTTACATTAGTCGGGTATGCAGCACCCTAATGCTAAGTGGTTTGAGGCATTTTCGTCAAATAATGTTTGATAATAAAGAAGTCCTGAATTTGAAATAGGCGAATCATTTGGCACAAGAGCAACTTCTCCTATTCTTTTCGAACCTTCATCAGTGTCAAGCAACTGTTTCAAAATGTCATAACCTTCTTCTGCTTCAAAATCTACAACTTTTCCATCTTTAAAAGTCAATTTGAATTTGTCAATAATGTTTCCTTGATACGAAAGTGGTTTTTTATTAGAAACATAACCATCTACACGATCTCGGTCTCCAGCTGTAAACACTTCCTCTGTCGGCATATTAGGCAAGAAATCAGTTCCTTTCGCATTAACACTTCCAGCTGCCACCCAAATATGATTTTTAGGAAGCCCAACTGTCAAATCAGTTCCTTTAGAAGTATAGTGAAGTGCCACGAAATTTTTGCTATTCAAAAATTCAGCTTTTTCATTCAAATTCTTTCTATGTTCTTCCCAAGCCTTAACTGGATCATCTTTATCAACTCTTACAGTTTTCAATATTGCATCAAGCAATTTTTCCTGTGCAACATCAGTATCTGTTTCATCTGGGAAACACAAGTTTTGCCCAATCTGCTGAAGGATAACTTGCAATCGTCCATGAATTTACATCTGTCATAATACATGTTCTGTAATGTTTATAAGCTTCTCCCGCATTTTTTGCCAATGTTCCTAATTTTTCTGGATCAATTCCTGCAAATAAATTTGGAGAACTACTTAAAATGTGGATAAACACTACATTATTATCAAGATAATCATTTCTCTCGTCAATCGCCCATTGAGGAATGTGAGAATAATCTTCTTTCGACTGGTATTCAGCATGAAGTCTCGACAATTTATCATCTGTCAATTTAACATGAACATCACTCGCTCCCCTCTATAAGCTAATTCCGTAACTTTGTAAACCAATGGCAACGCATCAGTCGTACAGTTTACCCAAACTTTCTGTCCTTTTTGAACATTTGCTCCAATTTTTACAATTACTTCTGCATATTTATTTAATTTTTCTTCAAAGTTGTTCATTTTCTAATTCCTTTCGATATTTTTTAAATAAATTAATCTTTAAATCCATTTGGATTTTTCTTTTGCCAATTCCAAGAATCACGGCACATATCTTCAATTGTATATTTTGCTTCCCAATTTAATAATTTTTTAGCTTTTGAGGCATCTGCATAACAAACTGCAATATCTCCAGCTCTTCTGCCATCAATTACATAAGAATTTCTTTTTCCAACAGCTTTTTCAAAAATTACTTAAAAATTTCAAGAACGCTGTAACCTTTTTTTCGCTTCCTAAATTTATCGCATCGAAACCAAGATTTTCATTATTAAATAAATAATTTAATGCTGCTGAATGTCCTGCCGCTAAATCATTTACATGGATGAAATCTCTTATACAAGTTCCATCTGGAGTATCATAATCATTTCCAAAAATATGTAATTTTTCCAATTTTCCAACTGCAACTTGAGTTATGTAAGGTGAAAGGTTGTTTGGAATTCCATTTGGATCTTCTCCAATTCTTCCGCTTTCATGAGCACCTAATGGATTAAAATATCTAAGAGCAATGATATTCCAAGTATTGTCAGATTTTGCCAAATCCATTAAAATATGTTCGATTATTACTTTTGTACGTCCATAAGGATTTGTAACTTCTCCCATTGGATCAGTTTCCACAAAAGGTACTTTTTCAGAAACACCGTAAACAGTGGCTGATGAACTAAATACGATATTTTTTACATTAAATTCCTTCATTACTTCAAGTAAAGTAATCATTCCAAATAAATTATTTTCATAATACATAAGCGGTTTTTCTACAGATTCTCCCACTGCCTTAAATCCTGCAAAATTAATAACAGCATCGATTTTATTTTTCTCTAAAAAAATTTTTTTGCAAACCTTCTTTATTTTTTTCACATCCAATTCATAAAAATTTATTTTTTTCTCCAGAAAGCTCTTCTAAAATTGTAATAACTTTTTTTGCTAGAATTACTAAAATCATCCACTATAATAGGATTAAATCCTTTTTTTAATCAAGTCTAAAACTGTATGAGAACCGATATATCCTGCTCCTCCCGGCACTAAGATAGTTTTTCATAAAAAAATATCCCTTCCTTCTAAAAAATTTTTTTATTTCCATATACAAAAAAATTTAAAATACTACATTAATACTAAACTCTGTTTAAAAAAATAGAAATTATATTTTATATTATTTGCTAACAAGGGTCTTGACCCCTTGCAAAAGAAATTTATAACTATTCTGCTGTTTAAATGCAAAATAGTATAAATTTTTATAAAAATAAAAAAATAATATCTTAATTAGTCACAAAGAATTTCCCTTGTCAAAATAAAAACGAGTTCAAAATTAACTATGTAAATTAATTTTTTCCATAATTTCATCAAAAGTCTGAAAACCATTCAAAGTTTCCACAATTTGTCCATCTTTAAAAAGTAAAAGCAAAGGCAATCCTCTTATTTTAAACTTCGCTCCAAATTCTGGATAATCATCAACATCAACTTTGACAATTTTACATTCCGAAGCATTAGCCACTTCCACCAGAACCTTTTCCAACATTTGGCAAGGCCCGCACCAGATGGCAAAAAAATCAACAAGTGTAAGCCCATTTTGCAAAATTATTTCATTATCAAAATCTTCTCCAGCATAATTTATGATTTTACTCATAATTTCACCCCTTATTAAATTTATATTTTTTTATTTAACATCTTTTTTTATTCTTTTTGTTAAATTTTTAAATTCATACAACTTCCGAATACGTTTATTATACTAAATTTTAATCAATTTATGCAATTTTTTTATCTTCCAAAAATTTTTTTCTGCAATTTTTTTCATATCTCTTTCAATATCTTTTCTTTTCAGTGATTCCCTTTTATCATGCATTTTCTTCCCTTTTGCAAGTCCTATTTCCATTTTTACAAGTCTTTGCTTTGTATAAATTGAAATTGGAACAATGGTATACCCTTGCTCTTGAATTTTTTCGCTCCACTTTTTTATTTCACGCCTATTCAAAAGCAATTTTCTCACACGAGATTCTGCCACATTGTTAATATTCCCAAATTCATAAGGCGTAATATGCATATTCATCACAAAAATTTCATTTCGTATAATTCTTATAAAACTTTCTTTTATGCTGACTTTTCCAGCCTTTACTGACTTCACTTCCGTTCCCACAAGCTCAATCCCCGCTTCCAGCTTATCTTCTATAAAGTAATCATGAAAAGCCTTTTTATTTCTAGCTAATACTGGCATTTTCCCTCCTTCCAATGTTTTCTTTTATTCTTCTTCCATTTCCTCAATCTTTACTTTTTCTTCCACATAAGGTATGACCTCAATTTCCATCTTAGCATAACTTGCACTTACAATGCTCACTTTCATTGTGCTTCCCATAGTGTAGGACTCATTATTTCTTTTATCCACAATTTTAAAGTTTTCCTCATCGTAAATGAAGTTATCACGTGCTGTTGTAACATTGTAGACCACTTCTACGTGATTTTCCAGCTCCATAAATATTTTATTCTTATTCATTCCGCTAAGTCTGGCAACATAAACCTGTCCAATTTTATCCTGCATATACTCAATTAACTTGATTTTTACGCTATCTTCTTCCAGTTTGTCCGCCACTCTCTCAGTTCTTGAAATACTTGACGCAATCGCTTCAAAATTAGCACCATATTTTGCCTTTTCCTTTTCGCTCATAAATTTTTCAATTGAACGTCCCAACATTCTGTGAACGATTAAATCAGAATATCTCCGAATTGGTGATGTAAAGTGCAAATAATATTTTGAAGCCAGTCCAAAATGTCCTAGATTTTTGTTGGCATATCTTGCACGCTGCATTGCCCGTAAAATTAATTTATGGATTAAGTAGCCTTCAGGCAGTCCTGTCGTTCTTTCAATAATATTCTGGAATTTTCCAGGATGAATTTCCTCCAGCCCTTTTAGAGAATATCCAAATTTTATCAAAGTTTCATTAATGCCTGAACTTTCGCCTTGTCAGGATCTTCGTGAACCCTGTAAATCGCAGGAATTTCCTCCCAAAAAAGTTTTTCCGCCACAGTTTCGTTTGCAATAACCATAAAGTCTTCAATGATTCTTTCCGCTTCCCCTCTAGAACGCAATACGATGTCCTTCACGGCTTTGTTTTCATCCAAGACTACCTTTATCTCAGGCAATTCAAAATCAATGCTCCCACGTCTTTTTTTATTGCTTCTGATGATTTTAGAAAGTTCCAGCATATTTTTTAACATTTCATCAATTTTTTTCTGTATTTATCGTAAAGATTTCTGTATTCTTCCGATTTTTTTCATCTTTTTTTCCAGAATTGTATTTACATTTTCGTAAGTCATTCTGTATTTTTGATTTTATAACTGATTTATAAAAAAATCATTTTTTTATAACTTTACCCCTTTTATCCAAATCCATTTCCACAGTAAAAGTCAGCTTATCTTCATTTGGATTAAGCGAACAAAGATTGTTTGACAATTTTCGTGGAAGCATAGGAATTACCCTGTCTACAAGATAAATTGAATTTCCACGTTTTAATGCTTCTGTATCAAGTTCAGTATTTTCCTTTACATAATAGGAAACATCGGCAATGCTTACAAAAAGTTTATATCCATCTTCCGTTTTTTCCACATAAACTGCATCATCTAAATCCTTTGCATCAGAGCCATCAATTGTGATAATGTCAAGATGCCGCAAATCCTTACGATTCTCAAGTTCATCTGAAAAATCCTCATCTATTTTATCCAATTCCTGCAAAACTTCATTTGGAAATTTCTCCTCAATTCCCTCATTTAAAAGCAACGATGAAATAAGTGCTTCTGTATCTTTAGGACTTCCTAGAATACTCACAATTCCGCCTTCAGGCTTTCTTTCCTCATCTCCCCAGAAATCCACTTTTACAGCCACTAAATCTCCAGTTTTAGCACCTTTTATTAATTTTTTTGGAATATAGATATCCTTTGGAGAATTTCTTGGACGTACAAATCCAAAACTCAAGTTATGTTCAAAAACTCCGACAATAACATCCCGATTTCTTTTTATAACTTTATAAACTTCACCTTCCCGCTTTTTATTATCTGAACTTTCCTTTAAAATACGAACTAAAACAGTATCTCCATTCATAGCTGTATTTAAATAAGCTCCAGGAATAAAGACACTAGCCTGCCCATTAATATCAAGAAATCCAAAATTCCCGCTGGAAATGGAAATTTCCCCCTTTACAAAGCCTTCTTTTTCGGGCAAAGTATATTTCCCATTTCTTTTCAAATAAATTTCTCCACTTTCTTCCCAAGCATTTAAAAGCTGCTTATACGTTTTCCGCTTTTTCTGGCTCCATTCCAAAAGCTGCAATATTTCCTGAAAAGTAAATTCATATTCTGACAGAACTTGCTTTAAATATTTCAATTCCCGTTCTTCTTTAAGTTCCATTTTGGGAGTTTTCTGATTTTCCTTTTTAGCATTATAATTTTTTTTGCCAAATCTTTTTTCCTTGTGAAAATCTTTATCATTATTTTCAATATTTCTATGTCTTTCTTTCTTTTTTTATTTCCCATATTTTTACCTCTATTTTTTTATTCTAAATTTTTTTATTAGCTATTATCGAATTTCTAAATTTTATAACATTTGGATGAATGATAGAATCCTTCGCAAGCAAATATTTTAATTTTTCCTCAATTTCAAATTTTATTGCCTCATCTAAATCTGTTTTTGCCAATTCTCTAGCCTTTTCCACACCTTCCCAACTTCTCTTTTCCTCTATCGCATCAGCAAGATAAATAATTTTCGCAAGTGTACTCATATTTTCACATCCAATAGTATGATATTTAATCCCATCCAGAATTTCCTCATCATCAACTCCAAACAAGTCATAATTTTGCCGTACAAATTCAGCCCCTGCAAACCCATGTAACACAGCTGTAGATTGTGACATCTTATCCGCCACTTCAGGATATTTCCCCCTTGTCAAGTCAACCATAACAGACAAGTTAAAAAATTTTGCCACATCGTGAAGCCAAGCTGAAGCTTCCACTTTTTCCACAGGAACTCCATAAATTTTTGCCAGTTCCACAGCACATTTTGCCACTCTTTTCACGTGTTCATATCTTTTTTCATCTAAAAAATTTCTTACATTTGCTTTAATTACTTCCATATTCATTTTTAATTTCCCCTTTACATAAATAATATTTTTCAAAAATTATACTCAAATTCAAAAAAATTATTCAATTTTTCCAATTCGATTCAAATATATTATATTTTATATTTCATTTATATGTTACCACAAAAATAAAACCCAGACAACTTATTTTTCTTTAAAATTTTTCTTGAAATCATAAATCAAAAATGATAATATATACAAAATATTCTATATACAAACTAAAAAAATTTAAAAATAACAGAAGGTAAAAAAATGAAAATAGAAGATCTGTCACTCTTTTTTTGACAAAAGTTTCACTGTTTAAAGGATTAAACTCTGATAAAATCGCAAAATGTCTAACAGAAGCTGACTTTAAAATAAAAGAATATAAAAATGAAATTGTATTTTTTTCGTGGAGATATTTTTAAAAAAAATTATTATTATTGTAAAAGGCACAGCACGTGGAGAAATGCAGAAATTTAACGGAGATACAATTGTTATAAATCAAATGAAGGCTGGTGAAGTGCTGGCTTCTGCATTTTTTTATTTGGAAAAAAATAATGTTTTTCCCTGTTGATTTAATAGCTTTGGAAAATTCTGAATTTCTTTTTTTGGATAAGGAAAAAAATATCTGGATCTAATCCAGTCAGATAAAAAGGCTTTTACTTAACTTTATAAGGGAAATTTCAAATAAAAAGCCAATATTTGTCAAAACGTATCTGGTTTAATTTTTACACATAAGACAATTGAAGAAAAGGTTCTTAGCTATATAAAAGAAAAATGCTCAAGATGATAAAATAAAGTTTTTGCCCAGCATTTCAGCTCTAGCAAAAAAATTTGAAGTAACAAGGCCCGCCTTATCAAGGGAAATTTCAAGTTTATGCAAAAGAAAAAAATTTTTAAAAAAATAGAACATAACGTTTATATTATAAATTTTTTTCCAACTTTTTTTCAAAAAGAATGTTTGACATTTTTTTCGTATAACAGTTATAATATTGAAGAAGTGAAAAAGCAATAAATATTTTTTTGCTTAAATAAGAAATTCAAATATGTATAATATTTCTGGTCTATACGCCACTAACACCGAATTTTTGGGCTTTACTCTTTTTTTAATGGGGTTATCCCTTTATAAATTGTCTCAGGAAAATCACGACTACTTTAAGTTTTGTACGGATTCTGTACAATTTATAAATATGACTACCACCTGTAACATTTTGCAGGCAACCAAAAATTAAGTTAGAACGGTAGATCGGATTTTTTTTATTTAAAATATTAAAGTTATTGCGAGCAAAATATCGGTTATTCCTTCTGCTCTTTCAAATTATTTCATAAAAATCTCTTTATTCCATATAAAATTTTAAAAAAATTGCAAGGTTTTTATCCCCTGCAGTTTTTTTATTTTATATTGACTTTGGCTTTATCCAATCACTTTCCTTCCCCATTGCATAATTTTTCAGCACTTCTTCCTTATATTCCTTAAATCTTCCATCAATAATCGCCTCACGTGCATTATCCATAAGTTTCAGCAAAAAATGCAAATTATGATATGTTGCAAGCCTTTGCCCCAAAATTTCTCCAGCCTTGAATAAATGCCTAATATATGCCCTCGTATAATTTCTGCAGGCATAACAGTCGCAATCTTCATCTAAAGGTCTGTCATCTCTTGAGTAAACAGCATTTTTAATGACAAGTCTTCCATATTTTGTAAAAACAGTCCCGTGTCTTCCAATTCTTGTAGGCTGAACGCAATCCATCATATCAATTCCATGTTCCACAGCCTCAAGCATATCTGCTGGCTCTCCAACTCCCATTAAATATCGTGGTTTATTCTCGGGCAATTTGGGCGTAATGTATTTTAAAATTCTATACATATCCTCACGTGGCTCTCCAACTGCAAGCCCTCCTAAAGCATATCCCGCAAATCCATAGTCAGCCTCATACAATTCTTCAAGGCTTTTATCCCGCAAATCCTCATAAATTCCACCTTGCACAATTGCAAAAAGACCCTGTCTGTCCTTATTCCTATTTGCTTCAATACAACGTTTTGCCCATCTTGAGGTTCTTTCAATAGATGGAATCAAATATTCACGTGTTGATAATCCTGGCGGGCATTCATCCAGCACCATCATAATGTCGCTCCCCAAATTATTTTGAATTGAAATAGATTTTTCAGGCGATAAAAAGTGCTTTGACCCATCCAGATGCGAACGGAAATAAACACCTTCTTCCTTTATTTTTCTCAAATCTCCCAGACTAAATACCTGAAATCCGCCACTATCAGTTAATATCGGTCTATCCCATCTCATAAATCCGTGAAGCCCGCCAAAATCATTTACTAATTCATCTCCTGGACGCAAATACAAATGATACGTATTCCCAAGAATAATTTGAGAATTAATTTCTTCCAGTTCCTCCTTAGTCATGGCCTTCACAGTTGCCTGTGTCCCCACTGGCATAAATACTGGAGTTTTTATTTCTCCATGTGGAGTTGTTATAACTCCCGCACGTGCATTTCCATCACTTTTTTCCAATTTATATTTTATTGGATTATTAAAATCCTGATTTTCCTTTTCGATACTCATTATTTGTTTTCTCTCCTAAATTTATTTTTTATTATAGTCCTAAAAACGCAATAAACACAGTATTTTTTTATGCTTGATTTTTTCTTGTTTTTCTCCACTTCCTGACAAGGGGTCTTGACCCTTTGCGATTACAAATGCCGCTGTTGTTCAATATTTATCGCTTTTTACTTTTTACAATTGCCTATTATTTTTTATATATAACTTTTAAAAAAATTTATTATAATCCTATAATTTCCCAATTATTATGACTTTTCCCTTCTATTATGCCATTTTTCACATTTTTTATATAATCAATCATCATATTTTGAATAGTTCCATCAATTTCCCCAATTGCCTCCTTAGATGCCCATAACACTGGAATTTCCTGCCCATCAAAAATTCCGCCTTTTCTTGCCAGCTGCTCAAATCTGTAAGCATTCATTCCAACTTTCAGTTCCATTTCAGAAGTTATCTCTTTTCCATTTACAAGCATTAAATTAGTAATTTTATTACCTTTCTCATTCCTCAAGTCAATTTTATACTTCACTCCCCCAAAAATATCAAAAGTCACATATTTTCTTCCAGCACGTTCACCATTATACCGATATTCCGTATCTCCAGGCTGTATCGTATCAAAATAGTCAGCAGCCCATTCCATATAATCTTTCAGTTGCTTCCCTGTCATTTTATAAATTGTAACATCTCCACCTGCATATCTGTAATTGTAAACTATGTCCTTTCTCCTAATTTCCCCCTTATTAAGCCTAACATTTTCATAATTATATGCAAATGAAACCACGTCTGCTCCGCTGTAATAAAGTTCTACATCCGTTATAAACGAAGACAGCCCAGTATCTTTGGCAAAAGCTGCCGACACACCGTGAAATTTCCCTTTTCAGCACCATATCATTTAAAGTTTCTCCCACTTTTTTTCATTTGCAATTTTACAAAGTCTGTTATGAAAAGGCTTGTAAATTTTTTTCTATTTCTGGATCAGGGCTCCTCATCTTTTTACAGGAACAGTTGTCGAATCCTTGCTTATTAAACTGATTTTTTTCCATTTTTCAATTTCAAATTTTAAATCGACTTCTGAAACAAAAGTGCCGTATCTATGCGGCTCTGTAATTAAAACACCGTTAATTATTTCCTTTGGAACATTCTGATGCATGTGCCCTGCAACAATTACATCTATTTCAGGTACAGCATTTGCCAGATCCCTTACTCCAGTTTCTGGAATGTTATTTTCATTTTCAATTCCCATGTGAGCCACTACGACAATCGCATTTGCCCCTTCAGATTTTAATTTTTCTATTTGCCTTCTAGTTTCATTTATAGGCGATACAAAGTAAAAATCCTTTAAGTAGCCTGTATCTTCTTCAAACTGCGCAGACATCGGAGTTGATAGTCCAATAACTCCTATTTTTATGCCATCTCTTTCAATAATTACAGAGGCATCTAAATATCTTCTTTTATTTTTTGAAAAGTTAGTATCATTTTCAGCATTTTCATTGTAATATAAATTAGCTGTCAATTTATTAAGTTTCATATCTCTTAAAATATTTGACAAAGTTGGCATTCCAAAATTAAATTCGTGATTTCCAGGTACAAAGATGTCATAGCCCATATAATTTAAAATCTGGGGAACAGGATGCTTTGGAACCATCGCAAATTTTTCTATCCAGTTATCCTGTATCGCATCTCCAACTTCCACTAAAATTATATTTTTTTATTCTCTTTTTTTATTTTTTTTACCAATGTTGAAATTTGTGCATAAGAGCCCGACCTGTCCTCCTCATCTGCTCCCATAGTTCCAAGCCAACACTCTTCCATGCACATCACTTGTTCCAAGTATTTTTTTATATTCACTTCCCTTTTATTTTTCTTTTTTTCTAAGCAAGCATCAATATTTTTTTCATTGACATAATTTTTATTTTTCCCTCTTCTTTTTTTATTTTTTTATTTTTCCATCATATTTTTTTCCATTTTTTCCCGAGCTTCATAAATTGAAAATTCCTTCCATATTTCACTTTATTCAATTCATCTTTTATGTAAAAGATTTTTTCCAAATCGATCCCATAGTCATTCGCAATTGCAATAACATAATAAAAAACATCAAACACTTCCTCCTCAATTGTCCCTTTTATATTTTTCCCCATCAAATCTCACATTTTTTTCCTAATATTTTTCAGCCAGTTCCCCAAACTCTTCAATTAATTTTTAAAACTAATCTTTGTCCATTTTCTCTTTTTTTGCTGTAAATTTTTCCTTATCCCCACTTTCATCCAAAGTTCCTTTTTCTATTCTTTTAATCAGATACTGGACTTCCTTAAGCGTCATATCTTCAGCATTACGTTTCATAAAAAAATTTATCCCCTTTCTTTCTTATTCTATATACCTCAAATTTTTTTAGACTTAAATCTAAAATTTTAGCTGAATGTGTTATAGCTCCACTTGAAACATAATCAATCTCCAATCCTTTAAAGCGATTTATATTATTAATGTCTATATTTCCAGAACATTCTATTATAGCTTTCTTTCCTATAACTTTTATGGCCTTTTTTTGATAGTTTCTATATCCATATTGTCAAGCATAATTATATCTGCTCCAGCTCTAACTGCCTCTTCTACCCCTTCTAAATCTTCAACTTCTATTTCAATTTTTTTAATAAAAGGAGAATATTCTCTAGCAAGTTTTATAGCTTTTGTTATTGAACCAGCGGCACTTATATGATTGTCTTTTAACATTATCGCATCAGAAAGATTATATCTGTGGTTATACCCTCCACCAGCTACAACTGCGTACTTTTCAAATATTCTCATATTCGGAACAGTTTTTCTTGTATCTAGTAAATATATATTCTTATCGTCCAGTGCTTCTATCATTTTTTTTGTATAAGTTGCAATTCCACTCATTCTTTGCAAATAATTTAAAGCTACTCTTTCAGAAGAAAGCAATGCTTTTACATCATCTCTTATCTTTAGTATCAGATCTTTTTTAAAAACTTCATCCCCATCCTTTTTATATTCAGTAAAAACAGGAGAACCATTTAACTCAAAAACTCTTCTAAATACATCAAGTCCCGCCAAAATACCTTCTCCCTTGGAATATAAAGAAATTTCCGCCAGTCTATCATCCTTATAAATTGCATTTGTACTTACATCTTCTGAAGTAATATCCTCTTTTAATGCTAATTTGATTGAATCATCCATTTGAAATTTATCTATTTTTTTCTCAAACTCATCTTCTTTTTATCCTTTGCTCTATAATATTTTTTTATTTTTCTTTTATTTTATTTTTCTATTTCAAAAACTTCTTTTTCAATATTTTTTTAAATGCATTATCTACTGTCACATTATTATAATTAGAGACGTTATTTTCAACATTAATCGAATGGGCTGCTCTTTTTCCAAACACAACACTTTCTAATAACGAGTTGCTTGCAAGCCTGTTTTGCCCATGAACACCCGTACAGGCAACTTCACCAACAGCATACAAATTTTTCATTGAAGTTTTTGAATCCATATTAACCTTGATTCCTCCCATTGTATAATGCTGAGCAGGAACTACTGGAACTTTATCTTTCAATACATTTATATCTTTTTTTATTAATTGTTTATAAATATTTGGAAATCTTTTTTCAATGTCTAATTTTATTGTGCTAAAATCCAACCATTCATATTCAGATTTGTCTTTTTTCATTTCTTCCAGTATTGCTCTCGTAACTTCATCCCTAGGTTTTAACTCATCTGTAAATCTTTGCAATTTCTGATTTAAAAGTACCGCTCCTTCCCCTCTTACTGATTCCGAAATCAAAAATTTCCTTTCATTATCTTTTGTATAAAATGTCGTTGGATGTATTTGAACATATGAAATATCCTTTAATTCTATATTATGTCTGATAGCTGCCGCTATTCCATCTCCTCTTATATGAGAAAAATTTGTAGTATTCTTATATATTCCGCCTATCCCTCCTGTTGCTAAAACTGTGAATTTAGATTTTTATGGAAAATATCTCTTTATTTTTTTGACTACAATACCAAAACAATTATTATTTTTCTTCAATTATATCTAAAAATTCGCAATTTTCTATTATTTTTATGTTCTTTTTTTCCAAAACTTTTTTTATAAGGCTTTCCATTATGTATTTACCAGTTCGATCTTCACAATATAAAATTCTAAATTTTCTATGTCCTCCTTCTCTTGTATAAAAAAGACCTTTTTTATCACCTGTAAATTTTACTCCCATTTCAATCAAAGTCTTTACAGCTTCTTCTGATTCATCAACTAATATTTCGACTGCTTTTTCTGTCATTTTTTTATAATGACCTGCAATTAAAAGTATCTTCAATATAGTCTTCTCTATCCTCTTTTTCCCCTGCAAACAGATATTCCACCCTGTGCAAGATAAGAATTGCTGTCTCTAAGCTTCTTTTTTGTTATTAAGCATATATTTATACTGTCATCTAATGTCAAAGCACAAATCAATGCTGCAACTCCAGAACCAATTATAACCACATCGTAATTTTCAGCTTTCATTTCAATCCCCTGCCAATTCTAACATTCTTTCTAAAGGAATTAGAGCTTTTTTAGCTATTTCATCATCAACTTTCAGTTCATCTCCACCTTCTGTCAAAATTTTTTCAATTTTCTCTAAGGTATTTTTCTTCATACTTCTGCATATCAAAGTATCTGCAAAATGCAATTTCTTATTAGGAGCTTTCTTATATATTTCAAATCTAATTCCTCTTTCAGTTACAATTATAAATTCATCTCCCTCTTTTTAAAGTCTCAGCGATTATCCCGCTTGTACTCCCTGATATAGTCTGCTAATTTTTAAAAATTTCTTCCTTGCATTCTGGATGAGCCAAAACTTTTGCATTGGGATATTCTTCTTTTAATTTCTTTACATTTTTCCAAATGCACTAAATTATGTACACAACAATAACCTTCATTTAAAATAATATTTTTTTATTTTTTTACTTGTTTTTGCAATATATGAGGCTAAATTTCCATCAGGAACTATGAAGATATTTTTTTCTTTTAATTTACTTACAATTTTAAGTGCATTGGATGAAGTTATACAGACATCACAATGTGCTTTAATTTCAGCTGTTGAATTTATATAGCATACTACCGACAAATCGCTATACTTTTTCTCATTTCTTTTTATTTTTTTATAGTTATCATATGTGCCATAGGACAGTCAGCATAAATATCAACCATATACACTGTTTTTTCTGGATTTAAAATTTTTATACTTTCACCCATAAAATATACTCCTGCCATTATTATTGTCTTATTTTTCAGCTTTGTCGCAGTCTTAGCTAAATAAAAAGAATCTCCAACATAGTCAGCAATCTCCTGTACATCTCCATCTACATAATAATGAGCTAAAAATCGCCACATCTTTTTTTCTTTTTTTGTAATTTTTTTATTCTCTCTTTCATTGCTCTTGCTACCAAAAAAATGTGTCAAAATATAGTCAACACACTAGAATATTACTGCTTCATCGAGCATACTTTTGATCAAAACATACTTTTTTGCTCTCCACAGTCGTAAATTCCCGACTAGCTATCGGTACATATAATATATTCTCTTTTGCTATTAATCTATATAGTAGCATTTCTCCTTTTTTTATTTAGAATATATTATTTATGCTAAAACAGTATAATTTTTAAGATTAAAGCTCCTAAAATATTTCATAAAATTTTTAAATACTGTCAACCCCCTCTGCTTAAAAAGCTAAATTATTCAGAAGTTTTAATATTTAAAAATTACATTTGTAGATTTTGGTTTTCCAAGCTCTTTTTTCTCCTTCAAATAATCAATAAACATCTTTGTATCGCTTAAATGAGTATCGTTTCCTCTTTTTTGAGCCGTGATTTTTTTCCTAATGTTGTATATCCGTCTTTTCCTTTGGCAATATACGAATTTACGGCTAGCATATAAGTTTTTTTAGCATCAATTGGTATCCATTTATTTGCTTTAAAGTCAAATACTTCTATTTTTTTAACTCTTGTTCCAAGAGTCCCTTCCTTGGTTGCTTCGTATCTAATTCCCGCACCATAAGGGAAAGCTCCTGTTGATCCGCCATTTAATACATAATCAATCGCATCTTCCAAAATTTGCTTTACTTCTGCACCTGTAACATCTGTTATAAATACTGTATTTGAAGTAAATGGCAATAATGAATATGCCAAATCGTATGAAAAATCTCCAGGATTTAGCGTAATTCTTACATTTCCTGCATTTCCAATTACAAAATCAACATTTCCAGTTCCTGTATTTCTTAATTTATGCAAAACAGATTCCGCTACAAGAGTTGTTGCAAATGAACCGTCTTTATTATGTTCGCTTGGCACTCTGTTATCTGAACCTCCTGGAATTTCTTCGGTAATTTTACCAATTGTACGTTTTCCAAGTTCTGTTTTTTCCTTTTGGTATCTTTCTAAAAGTTTTGCTAAAGCTGGATCATTTTTTATGGCAACTATATTTTTTTATTATTTTTTTATTGAATTTAAAATCTTGCTTTTTTTCCTTTTTCAGTCAAGCTGAACAGCTTTTACCATCAGCATCCTTCACTTCAAAAAAGTCATCTCCAATTAGCAGTTTTGGTGCAGGAGTCAATTCTGTAATTACTCCATTCTTATCAAATTTTGCTTTCATTTCACCAAGTAAATATGAATAATTCCACGCTTCTGCAATGTAGACAGGATTTCCATTAGGTGAATTTACTTTTTTAGGATAACTGTCAGCTTCAGGAACTAATCCGAACTGCTCAAATTCCTTTCCTAGCAAGTAATGCGTATCTCCTGATATAATCAAGTCAATTCCATCAACTTTTTGCCCAATTTCCACATTCTTTTCATATCCTGCATGAGATAACAGCACTATTTTATTTATTCCCTTATCTTGAAGTTCTTTTGCATATTTTCTGGCTGTTTCAATTTCATCTAAAAATTTAATATCTTCTCCTGGACTAGAAGATTCCTTCGTTTTTTTCACAACATCTATTCCAATAATTCCCACATTTTGTCCACCAATATTTTTTATAATATAAGGCTTCCATTTGCCTTCCAGTATGCTTCCCTTATCAGGCACAACATTAGATGAAACTACTGGTATTTTTAAAGCATCCAAAAATGATCTCAAAAATTTATTCCCATCATCAAATTCATGATTTCCCAAAGTATAGGCATCAAAATTAATCGCATTCATAAGTTCGGCATCTGCTTTCCCCTCAAATAACGTATAATAGAGAGTTCCTGTCACAGCATCACCTGCATGAACCACAAGAGTATTTTTATTATTTTTCCTAAAATTCTTAATTTCCTGTCCTACTCTAGGTAATCCACCAATATGCACCGTAACTGTTTTTCCATCCAGCTTAATTGGCATTTTTTCCTCTTCCAGATGTGAATGATGGTCATTAATATGAGCAACATTTAACTCAAATGTACTTTGAGTATTTTTCCCAGCTGCTTTTTTAATAGTTTTTGCCTCTAAATTTGCCGCTGGCAGTAATGCCAATACTAAACCTAACAAAAGTAACTTTTTCATAATTTTTACCTCCTGCATTATATAATTTCTATTTTTTTCAAATTTTTATATTTCCAGTTTAATTATAACTTGATTTTTCAAAAAAATCACTAAAAAAATAATTTTTTTAAACATAGATTTCAAATAAATTTGACAATATTTTTTTAATAAACATGTGCTATAATTCAAAAGACAATTTTTTTCATTGTTAAAAAAATAATTTTTTTAAAGAAGGGAAGATGATAAAATGAACATCAGAAATCTTATTAAAAAAATGATTCTAATTTTTTTGGAGTTATTGAATCTCACTTACAGCTTTTGCTGCACCTAGAAGAAATAACAAAGTCGTATATGTAAAAAAAGAGCCAACTCGTAAAGTAGTAGTTAGAAGAAGATACATTTTCGTGAAAGTTCCTAAAAAGCAAAAATTCAAAAGTAGTATATGTGAAGAAAGAGTATACACGTAGACAAAGAGCTGCCGCTAGAGCGAGAGCTGCCAGAAAAAGATAATTTAATAACGTAAGATATTTTGAAAGCTGTTTTAGTAAACATTAAGCATAAATAATTATATAACAAAAATTTTATTTATTAATTGATTTATTTTTTACAGCAAGATTCTTACTATAAGAAAAAAATAATAATTTTTAAATAATCGTTGTTATAAAAGTCAGTGGTTATTTTTTTATTTCCAAATTAAATTCATTATTTTTTTAAAAAAAAATGAAAAAGAAAAATTGAAAAAAATAACTATTAAAATGTTAAAATTAAGTATAGATAAATAATTTAGAAAGGAGCGATATTTTTAAATATCGGATATAATTATGAATATAGTGTTATTTGGAGCACCTGGAGCAGGGAAAGGGACTCAAGCAAAAGAATTAATTAAAAAATATGAAATTCCTCAAATTTCAACTGGAGACATTTTAAGAGCGGCAATCGCTAATAAAACTCCACTTGGACTGGAAGCAAAAAAATTGATGGATGAAGGAAAATTGGTTTCAGACGATATTGTAAATGGACTTGTAGAAGCAAGACTTAAAGAAGATGACTGTAAAAAAGGGTTCATTTTGGATGGATTTCCAAGAACTGTGGCTCAGGCTGAAGAACTTGATAAAATTTTAGCAAAATCAAATAGAGAAATTGAAAAAGTAATTGCACTTGAAGTAAGTGATGAAGAAATAATCGAAAGAATTACAGGAAGAAGAGTTTCTAAAAAAACTGGTAAAATCTATCACATAAAATATAATCCGCCAGTTGACGAAAATCCAGAAGATTTGGAACAAAGAGCAGATGATAACGAAGAAACAGTTAAAAAAAGATTGGCAGTTTATAACGAACAAACAGCGCCAGTATTGGATTTTTTACAAAAAGCAAAATAAAGTTTATAGCGTAGATGGTGCAAAAAAACTGGAAGAAATCACAAAAGATATAATTGATATTTTTGGAAAAAAATAAGAAAAAAATATTATTTAGTAAAATTAACTTTTAACAAATAAAAAAAGAAAAAGAAATTTAGAAAGAAGAAGAAGAAATGATAATTTACAAAACATTAGATGAAATAAAAAAAATAAAAAAAGCTAATGAAATAATCGCAAGACTTTTTGAAGATGTATTGCCGAAATATGTAAAGGCTGGAATAAGCACTTATGAACTTGATCAAATAGCAGAAGATTATATTAGAAGCCAAGGGGCAATCCCAGGAACAAAGGGATATGACATAGGAAGCCCATATCCTCCATATCCAGCTGCAACTTGTATTTCTGTAAATGAAGTTGTGGTACACGGTATTCCTAGCAAAAAGCAAATTTTAAAAGAAGGGGATATTTTAACAATTGACACAGTGACAGTGCTTGATGGATATTTTGGAGATTCTGCAATTACTTATGCTGTTGGAGAAATTGATGAAACTTCTAAAAAATTGATGGAAGTTACTGAAAAGGCAAGAGCTATTGGAATTGAAGCTGCACATGCTGGAAATAGAATTGGCGACATTGGACATGCTATTCAAGAATATGTGGAAAGTTTTGGATTCTCACTTGTAAGGGATTTTGCAGGACACGGAGTTGGAAAGGAAATGCACGAAGATCCAATTATTCCAAATTATGGAAGAGCTGGAACTGGAGCTAAAATTGAAAACGGAATGGTAATTACAGTTGAGCCAATGGTAAACGTTGGAACTTATAAAGTGAAGATATTGCCTGATATGTGGACTGCCGTTACAAAAAGATGGAAAACGTTCAGCCCAATATGAACACAGTTTTGCCATTATTGATGGAAAGCCTGTAATTTTAAGTGTAAGAGATTAACAAAAAATATAATGAAGGGAGAGAATTAGATTGAGCATACTGGCATTCATATTAATATTATTCGTGGCAATGGAGCATTATTACATATTAATTCTTGAAATGTACCTGAACGAAAGTAAATCCATCCAAAAAAACTTTGGATTGGAACTAGACTTTCTAAAAGATGAACGTGTAAAAAAAATGCTGGCAAATCAAGGGCTATACAACGGTTTTCTTGCCTCAGGATTAATGTGGAGTTTAACCGAAAGCGGAGAATTTCAATTTCAAATTGCAATTTTCTTCCTGATTTGTATTATCTGTGCAGCAATCTATGGTTCTGTAACAGTTTCAAAAAAAATATTCTTATTACAGGGAATGCCTGCATTAATGGCTTTTTATTTTTATTATTATTGCCATTGATAATTTCATAATTTTATAAATGCACCTGAAATGAAGAAAAAGTTTTTAGGTGTATTTTTTTGTAAATAATAACAAAGGGGTCAATAACCCCCTGCTACAAGTTTATTCGCAAAATCTAATCTCAAAAAAATTAACCTTTTATATGTTTTTTTACTATTTTTTTATCAGGATTTTTCAATTTTATCCTTCTCTTTTTTTCTTTCATTTTCCAAAACTTCATCTAAAAGTTTAATTACTCTTGTATTTTTCAAATTCCTTTCTGTATTTGTTTATTACACTTTCATCAGCAGCTGCGAGCATTTGAGCAATAGACAGATAAAAGTGCCAGTTCCGACTGCTCGTTAAAATATACATCTTCATAACTTACATCCTTTGTTGAAACGTTATCCAGATAATATTTTTACTGCGCTTCCCACTCCATAATTCAACATATTTTTTTAGATATTTCTATTTCTGCAAAATTTTAGCTCAAATCCCTTACATAGTCATCTGGAATACCAAATTCCTTTTGATTTTTTTATCAATTTTTAAAATAATCTGCTATTCGCCGATATTTATCAGCTTCCTCCTTTTGACTTTTTTTAATGTTTCTTTTCCATCATCAAAGGATTTCCTTTATGCTTTCAGAATAAGTCTGATTGTCCTCTTCATCATTTTTCCGCTTCATCAGAATCATCATTTTCATCTTCATCTTTATTTTTGTATGATCCCATTTTTTTCATCATATAAAAATCCATCTGGAAGATCATTCGCTTCATTATTAATATTGTTATCTTCTTCATTTAAATAATCTCCCAATGTATTAAGAAACGAAATCATCTCTAAATTATCATTTAATATTTCAACCAAATCCATAACTGGAGTTCCCTTTATAACTTCTTTTTCAAAAAGGTTGTAATACTTTTTTTAGAATTTTTTTCATCGCCCTTTAGTTTATAATAACTCAATTCATTTGATAATCTGTCAAATTTTTGATGAATATTTTGAAATTTTGTCCATGTATTGTCTTGCTTTTTTTAAAATCCTTCTGTTCCCCAACCATATACGCACCAGCAATAGTTGCTCCCAAGGTTTCATTTCTCTCATCTTTTTCATAAATTTCCTTCAGTTTTTTTGAAAATCATCACTTTCCTTCCCTCTTCTGTAAAAAATTTTTTTCATCTTTAATATCATATTGAAATTTTATAGTTTCATCAATAATATCCTGTTTTATCCCAATTTTAGAAAGCCTATCCTGTATAAGCTCTGCCCGTGTATATGCCAGCGATTTTGAATTTAAACTAAAAAACAATGGCAATGACAATAACATAAACAATTTTTTCATAAATTTCCTCCTGTTTTTATATAAATTTTATTTATTTACTGGCAAGGAACTCTTATTTCCTTATTAAGCAGCATTAGTTTACCATTTTTGCCAAGAAATCCTTATCTTTTTCAGTTTCCTCCTGAATCTTCCTAGCAATCCAAGTATCTTCCAATTTTGCCCCATTACTTATTTTAAGCATAATTTCCTGTATTCCCTCATTCATTATTACAACATTAAAATAAAGTATAACTTCAGCACGAAGATTATAATTTCGTATTTCATCGCTGACATCTTCATTTACAACATTATCCAAATATTCTGCAACAGCCTGCTTTAATTCCCCACTATCAAATAATCCACGAATCTTATTTAAATAATAAGTCAATTTCATCATATGATATTCCTCATCAGAAACTCCTATTTTTCTTCTTTCACCTTCATCCTTTAACAACTTCAAAACCTTTTCTGTCAACATTTGCTTTTCATTAAAAATCCTTTGCCACAAAAAAATTTTTTTGACAATGCTATTATCGCAGGATCATTATATTTTTTTAGAATTTCATCCATGTATTTTTTTCAAATTCAGGCATATTTCCTTGTTCCAAGGCATACATCATTTTTGAAAAAAAGTTTTTTTGTATATTCATAGGGTGTGTATTTTTCAAATAAATCCAGATATTTTTTTATAGTCTCCACTTATTTTTGATTCAAAAATAGTGATTAATGCCTGTGCTGCAATATAATTTCTCTTATCCTTTTGAAGCAGTTTTTCCAGTTTTGCCACCCGTTCTCGAATAATTTTCTCATCTTCCTCAAAATATTGCGTATCACGTATTTCATAATCCAACGCAACTGTTTCATCAATCAATTCCTGCCTAACTCCAAGTTTTTGACAATGTTTCCTGAATCTTTTCCTTTTGTGTGAATCCATATATTTCAAAATTCATCATTAAAAATATCCCTAAAATCAAGAATAATTTTCTCATCTTTACCACATCCTTAAAATTTTGATAAAAACATCTCCTTTAATATCCACTATATATTATAGTATATCCCACATTTTTTTAATTTTTTTAAAAAAATTTTTTCTTGATTTTTTTGAAATTTAAAACATTAAATTTAACTGAATCCCTGCTAACTTCAAAAAGAACTCCACAATCGCTATAAATCCATCCATTAAAGTTCTGCTTCCAAAGTAAACTATTGCAAATATAATTAAAATTCCGTATTTTTCGATTTTATTGTAAAATTTTCTCACTTTTTTTCACCAGAAAAAGAATAAATTATTCTTCCGCCATCCAAAGGTGTTATTGGTATTAAGTTAAACATACCAAGCAGTAAATTTATTAGATACGTATAAAGCAGAATTGTCATAAAGATATTTTCAATATCCAAATGTTTTCCAAGATATTTCAATAAAAGAAGTGAAACTGCAGCAATAATAAAGTTTACAACTATCCCAGCTATCGCAACACAAAATAATCCAAGCCGATGCGGTCTTAGATTATCAAAATTTACTGGAACAGGCTTTGCCCATCCTACCAAAAACTTAAATCCGCTCAAAAGTATTAAAATAGGCAAAATTATCCCTGTCAAGTCAATATGCTTTAGGGGATTCAAAGTTATCCTCCCATTCATTTTTGCCGTATTATCCCCAAATTTATAAGCCACATATCCATGTGCCACCTCATGAAAAGTCATTGATATTACAAAAACCGCAAGTGAAATTATCATATCCCTTGAAATTTCCACCACAAAAAAAATTCTTGCAATAAAATAAACAATAACTGCAACAATAATCCCCAATTTTATTCCCGAATACTGTGGATTCAACCTCTTAAACCTGTCATAATAGTCTTTTAATTTTTTCACAAAATTTCCTTTCCAAATTTGACTTTACATAATATTTTTTTATTCATTACTCAAATTCATCACCCAAAATCCAATTCCTATTGCATAAATTATATCAAATTTTTCCCAAAAATAACAAAACATTTTTAAAAAAATTTGATGGATTAAAGTATTTAAATCTTTTTTTACAAATAAAAAAACAACCTTATATAAAAGTTGTTATTTTTTTAACGAATAATTTAATCCTTGTTTTGATGGATACTCTACTTTAACCAGCGATCGGCTTGAAGATGACCAGGAATTCCAGGCGATAGTTTCAATCCTTGTTTTAATGGATACTCTACTTTAACATAACAACAGTGTCAGCAAATTTGAAAGTTGATATATCGTTTCAATCCTTGTTTTAATGGATACTCTACTTTAACCTAGAAATAAAGGGTGATGGAATCGTATCGATGAAGTTTCAATCCTTGTTTTAATGGATACTCTACTTTAACTCGTACTTTTGAGAAAACTCTTTATTTATCGGTATTACAGAAATTTTTTCAGACATTAAAATCGCATTTTTTTGCTTAATTTTTGTCATTTTTTGGTGTTTTTTTAGCATTTTCCGTAACTCCTAACCTGCATTTTTTTAGTGGCTTTTAAATAGATTTTTTTCCTTGATTTTTTTATTTTTTTGGTAGTGGTAGAATTTTTACTACAAACTTATTTTTACCACATTTTTTTGATTTTTTTCAAAATTTTTTTAAAAATGGAGTACCAAAACTGATACTCCAAATAACTTCTTTTTGCTACATTTTTTTGTTTTAACTATTTTTTTAAACATTCCAGTAACTTTACCAGCTAAGTCCTTTGCTCCTTCTACAGTTTTATCAACTGCTTTTTCAGCACCTTTTTCCACATCTTTAACAATTTTGTTATTTGCTGCTTTATTAGCCAAGTCTTTTGCACCTTCTACTGTTTTTTTCAAAAACTTCTTCAGTTCCTTTTTTAATATTTTTGAGCAACTTCGCTTCCTGCAATTTCCTTTGTTTTTGTCAGCAGCTTTGTCAGCCAAGTCTTTTGCTCCATCTACAGTTTTTTTCAATGCATCTTCTGCACCTTTTTTTAAATCATCAAATTTCATAATTTTTTTCCTCCATTTTTTTATTTATAATTATTAGATAACTATCTTTTTTATTCTACAGTTACTGATTTTGCCAAGTTTCTTGGTTTATCAACATCATTTCCCTTTAATTTTGATAAATAGTATGCCAATAACTGATGAATTACGATTGTAGGGAATCCTGCATAATCATCTTCGACATCTGGAATATAGAATACTTCATCTGCCACTTCTTCCACAACTGTATTTCCTTCTTTTGCGATTGCAATGACATAAGCTCCCCTTGATGTAACTTCCTTTATGTTTGATACTGATTTTTCAAATAAGTCAGATTGTGTAGCATTTACAACAACTGGTACTCCATCTGTAATTAATGCTATAGTTCCGTGCTTCAATTCTCCTGAAGCAAAGGCTTCTGAATGAATATACGAGATTTCTTTAGATTTTAGGGCACCTTCCACAGCGATTACGTAATCAAGTCCACGCCCAAGGTAGAACATGCTTTCGCTATCCTTGATTTTATCTGCAACATCTTTGATTTTTTCATCATATTCCAGCATTTTTTGAATACTTTGTTCCACTTCATACAATTTTTTTATATCCTCAGCTGCTTCATCTTTTGTAATTTTTCCAAATTTATATGCAAAATCAATTGCCATCAAATTTAAAATTACCATTTGAGTAGTGTATGCCTTTGTAGAGGCAACGGCAATTTCAGGTCCTGCCCAAGTGTAAATAACATGATCTGCTTCTCTTGCTACCGAAGATCCTACCACATTTGTAATTGCAACAACTCTTGCACCATGTCTTTTAGCTTCCTTCATAGCTTCAAGCGTATCCAAAGTTTCTCCAGACTGGCTTAACACTATAACCAGTGCCTTATCATCAATTACAGGATTTCTATATCTAAATTCAGAAGCAATATCAACATCTACACGTATTCTCGTTTTTTTCTCAATAATATGCTTTCCAGCAAGTCCTGCATGATAAGCAGTTCCACAAGCCACAATATAAATATCATTGATTCCACTCAAATACTCTTTTGTAAGTCCTGCATTATCAAAATTAATGTTGTAATTTTCATCAACTCTGCTGTTTAATGTTTTCACAAGGACTTCTGGCTGTTCAAAAATCTCTTTTTCCATAAAGTACTCATATCCACCTTTAGAAGCAGCTTCCAAATCCCATTCAATATGAGTTATATCTCTTTTTATCTCATTTCCATCTATATCCATAATTTTTACAGAATCTTTTTTTATTTCCACAATTTCATTATTTTCAATCAAATAAACATCTCTCGTATATTTCAAAATAGCAGGAATATCAGATGCAATAAAGTTTTCTCCCTTTCCAATTCCAACTATTAACGGACTTTCTTTCCTAGCCGCAATAATTCTGTCAGGTTCTTTTACAGACATAATTCCAAGTGCATAAGCACCTTTTATAACTTTCAGCAATTTTTTTACTGTTTCAAGTATATCTCCTGTATAAAATTCATCCAATAAGTGTGCTACAACTTCTGTATCAGTTTCTGACTTAAACTCATACCCTTTCGCAATCAAATCTCTTTTCAACTCTAAATAATTTTCAATAATTCCATTATGAACAACAACTAATGTTTTATCCTTATTAAAATGGGGATGCGAATTTTCATCAGATGGCTTTCCGTGAGTTGCCCATCTTGTATGCCCAATCGCAATTGTCCCTTTAAGCGGATGTTTTTCCAGTTCATCAGCCAAATTTTTCAATCTTCCCACTTTTTTCACAATCTCAAACTTTTCACTTCCAGTATTAACAGCAATCCCAGCCGAATCATACCCTCTGTACTCTAACTTTTCCAACCCGTCAATAACAAAATCCTGAGCATTTTTTGCTCCAATGTAACCTACAATTCCACACATAATTTTTCTCCTTTAATAATATAAAATTACTAGAAAATGTTACTATAATAATTTTTGTAATCCCAATTACTTGAAATTTTTTTGTATATTATTAAGGCTGTAACCACCTAAAGAGCATCCGCCGATTACTTCGATAACCCTTTTTCCTCGTCTTCTTTAGCCATTAATTTATTTTTTTATAAATTATTTCTAAAGAGCTGGCGCTTTTTGTATCTTTATTTCCTAGTTTAAAAGATTATAACAAATTTTTTTATATTTTTTTCAATACATATACGAATTTTTTTAGTATAAATAAAAAAAATTATCTTACTTTTTACTTAATTAGTTTGAAATGTTTGTAATGTTGTGATATACTAAAACTATAAATTTAGAAATTTAAACAAAAACAAATTGGAGGATTTTAAGATGAATAATAAATTAAAAATGGGTATTTTAACAGCACTATGCTTATTTGCATTATCTTGTGGAAACGGAAATGGACAAAGCGGAAAAGTATTATTTGAATCATCAGATAAAAAAATAAAAGTATATGAAAATGAAGTCAACATCGAATTGGAAAAAAACTTATTTTCCAGCGGTATCTCACAAAAAGATCTTACACCTGACCAAATTAAGCAAATGAAACAATCTATTATTAAAAACATTGCTTTAAATAGAGCACTTGCAATTAAAGGTAAGGAAGAAAAACTTGACAAAGATAAAAAATATACTGAAAATCAAGATGTCATAAAAGAGCAATTATTGGCAAGCCTAACTTTAGTTAATGAAGTTAATGGTAAAGTTAATGTTACTGATGAAGAAGCAAAAAAATATTATGATGCAAACCCTGCTGCCTTCACTCTTCAGGAAGATACTGCAAAATTACAGATCATAGCTTTCAAAGCTACTGACTCTGCAACAGCAAGCCAAGTATTAAAGGATGTTCTTGCAAATCCTAATAATTTTACTACATATGCACGTAAATACAATGCAAATATTCCTGGAGTTCCTGAAAATGGAGAAACTTCTGAAATTCCAGAAAGCCGTCTAGGTGCTTTAGGTACAGCTATTAAAAATGTAGCGGCTGGACAAATTGTAAATAGTGTAGTTAAAGTTGACAATGCCCTATATATTGTAAGAGTATTGGAAAAGAATTCTAAAGGTGTAATCCCTTTTGAAAAAGTTAAGGAAACTATAAAGACTCAAATGAGAAATCAAAAAGACAAATTGAACAACAAAATTATTTGAAATCTGTATCTGATGAATTTAAACTTTCAAATATGGATGATGCAATAAAAAAATATTAAATAATATATAAAAATTAAAAGTTATAAAAAAATCCAGTAATAACAGCATTTTCACAAAGCAAGGGGCTTTGTCCCCTTGTTAAAAAAATATAAAATAATAAATGCTTTATTATCGTGATTTTATTTGCCTTTGTAAATGATAAAAAAATCACATTAAAAGGAGGGTTTTTGTGAAAATTTTTAAAATACTTGCTAAGCGCTGTATTGCTAATATTAGTCATTTTTTTCTTTTTTTGGGATTATGTTTTTCAAGCAATATTGTCTCATTTATGGCAAGATCCAAAACATTCTGAATTTGAAAATGTAAAATATTCTGTAAAAAAATAGCCAGATGGTTTTTTTGATAATTTTGCAGTTAATGGAAAAAAATCTTGGAAAAAGGACGTGCCACAGTTGGAATAGTACGAACTGGACTGTTTAAACTTGTGCCAAAATTGACAATTTCCAATCTAAAGCTGGAAGATGTAAATTTAGAGAGCATCTATAAAGAAAAAAATTCTCAAATTGATACTTTTACAGAAAAAATAGATTCTCTCAGCGCTCAAGAAAAATCGGATAAAACAACTGCTGACTTCATTAAGGAAACAACAGACAAGGTTGCATCTTTAACAACTAATACTGATAATCTTATTAACAGCAAATGGAGAGAAAATATTGAAAAGACCAATATTTTGAAAAAAAATTATGCAGAACTTACTGATTTGAAGAGCAAGGCTCAAAAAAATTGTAGAATTAAATAATGAAATTAAGCCACTTGTGAAGTCTATAAATTCTGAAAAGGAAAATATTGAAAAAAATATTTCTGAAATCGAGCTGGAAAAGGGATATTGCCCTTGCAAATGTTTCTGACAATTTGACTAAACTTGAAAAAGGAAATTTCATTAAACGACTTTAACAATAATTCCACAGCAGTGTTCAAAATATGAATCTTTATATATTCCTAGATAAAGGAAAAAGATTTAGAAACTTCATTAAATACAGCTTTAAAGGCTACTGCTCTTGTAAAGGAAATAAAAGATTTAAATATTAGAATTTCAGATGTGGATATTAATGAAGGAAAAAAATTGTGGCTAAAAGGATTAAATGGAAATCTTTCGCAAGTAAGCGGAGAAATTTTATTGCAGAATAATTCAAAGGCTTTAATAAAAGGTCAAAATAATGGCTACGAAATTACTTATAACAAAGATAACTTTACTTCTAAAACTTTATTTGCAGCTAATAAAATAGGTTCACTTATTGAATATTCCAAAAATGATCTAATCGAAGGAAAAACTGTAAAACTTTTCTTCAGAACTTGTTATGGAAAAATAATAATTTTAAAAACTTGAATCATACGGTCTTAACTGATGAAGAAAAAAACATTGTTAACTCAAAAAAATTGAAAATTTGAGAAATAATAATTATCAGCAAATTATGACAAAAATATGAGGAAGACAATAAAAAAATATTGAAACATTAATTGATACTGTTTATGCTCAAAAGGACAAGCTTGACAAATTACAAAGGGATTTACTGTCACTTGGAACTATTATTGCAGTTGAACAGCCTGCTGTAACTAATAATGAAAACACTCCACAAAGTAACAATCAAAATAACAGTTCAGCAATCAATATTTTTAAATAATAATGCAAGTTCCAGCAATACTAACAATAGTAACAGTGATAACAATAATACCAATAGCAGCAGTAATAATGCAAATAATAATGCAGAGAAGCAAAATAACAACCAGAATACTAATAAAATTAATATTGGAAACAGATAAATTTTTATAATAGGCATACCGATACTGATATGCCTTATTTTTTAAAATATTATTTGTATAGTAAAACTAAACTTGAATTTTAGAAAGGAATTTTTTTATGTTATTAAGTGTAAAAAATATTTCAAAGGAATATAACAATGGAACAACTGCCTTAAAAAATGTCTCATTCGATGTGGAAAAGGGGGAGTTTATTTCTATCATTGGACCGTCGGGTTCTGGAAAATCGACATTGCTTAGAAGTATTAATAAAATGATTGATATTTCCCAAGGTTCGATTTTATTTGAAAATAGGAATATTGAAAAATTGAAGAAAAAAGAAATCGAGCTTGTAAGGCGTGAAATCGGTATGATTTTTCAAAACTATAATCTTGTGGAAAGGCTGACTGTTATTGAAAATGTGCTTCATGGGCGGCTTGGATATAAGTCGGTATTTTCTGGAATACTGGGGATTTATTCAGAAGAGGAAAAAAAAGAGGCTTTTAACTTTTTAGAAAAGGTAAACATGACTAAATATGCCTATCAGAAATGTAATGAACTTTCAGGTGGGCAAAAACAACGTGTGGGAATTGCAAGAGCGATAATGCAAAAGCCGAAACTGCTTCTCTGTGATGAGCCAATCGCTTCACTTGACCCAAAAACTGCTGAAAATATAATGGATTATTTAAAAAAAATTGTTACAGAACTGAAAATTACATGCATTGTCAATCTTCACCAAGTTGATATTGCAAAAAAATATTCCAACAGGATTATCGCCTTAAATAAAGGTGAGAAAATTTTTGATGATAAACCAGAGCATCTTACAGATGATATAATTGAATTTATTTATAAAGATGAAGAATTGGATTAACAGGAGGATTTTTATGAATTTAAACGAAAAAGATATTTTTTTAAACAGAGATTTTTATTCTAAAATTATATTTGTGCTAATAATTATTTTTACTTTTACATAATATCCTCCATTATTTCAGGATTTCAAAATGGAATGGCATTCTCCTCAATTCCAGCTGGAATTTTTTTGGCTAATACAAAAATTCATCCCTACACAAAATGCCCTCCAATATTTTTCCAGAAATCATAAATTCTGCTTTGCAAACAGTTTTACTCGCCATAACTGCCACAACAATTTCAGCAATATTTGCCCTATTTCTCGCAATAATAGGCTCAAACTCAACTGGAATCAACATTTTTACAAAGATTATAACAAAAGTAATCGCTTCATTTTTTAGAAATATGCCAATTGTAGCCTGGTCATTAATACTTGTATTTTCCTTTAAGCAAAGCCAATTTACAGGCTTTCTGGCATTATTTCTAATAACATTTGGATATTTGACACGTGCCTTTTCTGAAACAATAGATGACGTTGCAGGTGATGTAATTGAAGCGTTAAAGTCAGTAGGTGCTTCATACTTTCAAATAATATTTTGCGGAGTTATTCCAAGCATATCTTCCCAGCTTTTATCCTGGCTTCTATTTTTCATAGAAACTGGAGTTAGGGAATCAACATTAGTTGGTATTTTAACAGGAACTGGAATAGGATTTACATTTAGCCTATATTACAAAAGTTTCCGTTACGATGCCGCCGGACTTGTAATTTTAGTCGTTACAGTCATTGTAGTTGGCGTAGAAATGCTTTCAAACAAACTTAGAAGTGAATTAATGTAAAATATTTGAATAATTCTCTTTATTATAAAAAAATCAAAAAAAGAAATAAATAAAATAAAAAAAGAAGGTGAATATTCTTTTGGAAAAAAAATAAAAAAATAAAAAAACTTACAAAATCAAGAATCTATTTATACACAACTTTATCCGTATTATTAATTATTACAGCTTACACTTTATCCACAATGGATTTTGGCGGTGTCAATATCATTGAAGCAACTAGACATTTTTTCAAGGACTTAAAAACAATGTTTTTTTCTCCAAGTTTATCTGACAGATACACTTATGCCCAAGTATTCCAAAGTCTTGCTGTAACAATTTCGCTAGCAGTCCTTACAACAATAATTGGATCATTTATAGCATTATTTTTATCCTTTTTTGCAGCCCAAAATCTTTCCAATAAACATTTATCAAAAACTATAAAATTAGGTTTATCCTTCATTCGAGCAATCCCAACAATATTATGGGTTATGGTCTTTTCAGTTGTCGCAAATGTCGGAGTAGAAGCTGCAATTATAGGAATGACTTTCCACAGCATCGCCTATCTTGTAAAAGCCTATTCAGAAAGCATCGAAGAGATAGACAGCGGAATTATCGAAGCCTTGAGGGCAACAGGAGCTTCATTTTGGAAAATCATATTTCAAGGAGTTTTACCAAGCACTATAACTTCCATTTTATCCTGGACTTTTATCCGTTTTGAAATAAACTTTACAAATGCAGTTTTAGTTGGAGCTGCCGCTGGAGCTGGTGGAATTGGATACGATATGTTTATGTCTGGAACAATGTATTTTGATATACGTGAAATTGGAGTATTTGTATACTTAATATTTGGTGTAGCAATTATATTGGAATTTATTTCATATTTATTGAGAAAAAAATATTTGAAAAAAATTAAAAATTTTTATTATATGAATAAATAAAAAATCTCTAAAAAAAGAATTTTACCTAGTTAGAGATTTTTTTATTTTTATATAAATTCTAAATTTTAATATTAACGATGTCTTCTATTTACAAAACTCTTCATGTGTTTAACTGCCAAGAATGAATCCATTTGCAATAATATTTCTACAGCAGTCCCAACTAGAATTAGTAAACTTGTTCCTCCAAGCATTACTGGAAGCTTTAAGATATATCCAAACCATATATTTGGCATAATACCCTAATAATGATAAGAATATTGCACTTCCAAATGTTACTCTTGTTGCAACTTTTTCCAAATAGTCAGCAGTTTCCTTTCCTGCTCTTACTGTTGGGATTGTTCCACCACTTTGCTTTAAGTCATCTGACACTTTGTCTGGATCAAAAGCAATTGTAAGTGTATAGAAAAATGAAAATACTGTAATTAATATTGCAAATAGCAACAAGTAAAAAATTCCTTTTGGCTCAAATTGAGCTGCCAAGAAGTTTTTTAAATTTCCAGATTTCATCATTGAAACTAAAAACGGAGGTGCTGCCATCAATACTGACGCAAAGATTATTGGCATTACTCCAGACATATTTATTTTTAATGGCAAGTATGTTCTTTTTCCAACAGTACTTTGTCCACCACCAAATCCAAGACTCCCTTTTCCAGCATATTGAATAGGAATTCTTCTTTCAGCCAGCTGTACAATTACCATTAATGCGATAAATATTATAAATACTATTACTGATAATCCTAATAAAACTTTTCCCATTCCACTAGGCAATCCAGCATACATATTACTAATAACTGATGGCAATCCTGCAACAATATTTAAGAAAATCAGCATTGATGTACCATTTCCAATACCTCTAATTGAAATTCTTTCAGAAATCCACATTAAAAATGAAGTTCCTCCTGTAATTAAAACTACTGTACTAAGTACAAATTTTGGACCTGGTTCTAATACTAACCCTTGATTTTGCATTAATATTGCAATTCCGAAAGATTGAATTATTGCAAGTACAATTGTTACATATCTTGACCACTGAGTTATTTTATCTCTTTCTTTTCCACCTTCCTTTTGCATTTCATCTATTTTAGGGAAAAATTACTCCTAATAATTGAAATACAATGGAAGCATTAATGTAAGGGACAATTCCCCAATGCAAAAAAATTGAAGCTCTTTCAACAGCTCCACCCTGAAAAATAAATTTAAAAAAATTGAGCAATCGCATTTCCTTGCTGGAAATTTTTTTAAAAAGCTTCTGTATTAATTCCAGGAACTGCTATGTGAATTCCAACTCTTGCAACCATTATCATAAGTAATGTAAATGTTACCCTTTTTTTCTAACTCAGGTATATTAAAAAAATAGCTTTTTACCCTACTTGATACTGCTTCAGCTAGAGTCAATTCTACCACTCCTTTTAGTGTATGAAGAAAAAGCAAGATATTAAATCTTACTTATCTCCATCTTCTTTTTTTATTATTTCCTGCTTTTAGCTGAATATGATTTGATTTCTAATAATTCTACACTTCCTCCAGCTTTTTTTCGATTAATTCTTTAGCTGCTTTTTGAGATTCTGTGCGCTTTTACAGTTAGTTTTTTTATTAACTTCTGCATTCCCTATAATTTTTAATAAGCTAGTAAATTCTTTTTCTTTTACATAAGCCTCAATATTTGAGTTTAAGTATTCTTTTACAGCTATTCTTCCTTTTTACATTTCTTAATGCTTTATCAGAATATTTTTTTAATAAATTTAGGGTTTTTAACTATTCCATTTTTCAACTAATGTTTCTAAGCTAACCACATCTCCATCGTTAAATCTTTCAACAATATCAGCCAATGTAATTGCTATAATATCTTTTTAAATGGTGCATTAGAAAATCCTCTTTTAGGGATTCTTCTAATAATAGGCATTTGTCCACCTTCAAATATTGGTGATACATAAGAACCTGATCTTTGTTTTTTTGTCCGTTATGACCTTTACCAGCTGTTTTACCCCAACCAGTTCCGTGTCCTCTTCCTACTCTTCTTCTTTCTCTTTTTCGATCCAGCAGCAGGTCTTAATTCATTAAGATTCATTTATCTTTAAACCTCCTCTACTTTTAAGTAAATAAGAAACTAATTTAATTTTTTTCCTTCTATATCAGCAGTTTTGTTATGAACTGCGCTTTGACTGATTTTTTTCTTAATCCAAGTGATTTTACAGTCGCAACATGATTAGGCTTTCTTCCATTAATTCCTTTTACAAGTGTTACTTTTACTTTAGACATTAATTTTACCTCCTAACCTATTATCCTAAAATTTCTTCAACTGATTTTCCTCTAAGTCTTGCTACGTCTTCAAGAGAACGTAATTGCTTAAGACCTTCTAAAGTTGCTCTTTGCAACGTTATCTTTAGTTTTTGAACCTCTAATTTTTTTGTAAGCACGTCAGTTACACCTGCTAACTCAAGTAATTCCCTAGTTGCTGAACCGGCAATAACTCCTGTCCCTTTTGAAGCTGGTTTCAATAATACGCTAGTTGCATTATATTTACCAATTTGCTCATGTGGTAATGTTCCACCTTTTAATGAAACATTTACTAGGTTTTTCTTAGCGTTTGCAATAGCTTTTTTAATTGCATCAGGTACACCGTTAGCTTTTTCCTAAACCGATACCTACTTTTTCCTTTTTTTCGTCTCCAACAGCTGCCAATACTGAGAATGAAATTCTTCTTCCTCCTTTAACAGTTTTAGAAACTCTGCTTATTCTTAAAAGTCTTTCTTTATATTCACTTTCTCTTTCTCTGTTATCTCTATCTCTAGCCAAAATAAATCCTCCTTATCTTTAGAATTTTAATCCTGCTTCTCTAGCAGCATCTGCCACAGCTTTAATTCTTCCTGTGTAAATATATCCACCTCTGTCGAATACAACAGCAGTAATTCCTTTATCTAATGCTTTTTTTAGCAATTCTTTCTCCAACTTGTTTAGCTGCTTCAATGTTTGAACCATTTTCAATTTTAGCACCTTTTTTTCAATAGTTGATGCAGAAACTAAAAGTGTTTCCTGTTGTATCATCAATTACTTGAACGAAGATATTTTTGTAAACTTCTGTACACAGCAAGTCTAGGTCTTTCAGCAGTTCCAACGATTTTTTTCTAATACTTCTATGTTTTTTTGTCTTAATTTATTTCTATCAAATTTTTTTACCATTAAAAATCTACCTCCTATCCTTTTCTTACCTTCTTTTTCTTCTAATTACTTCGTCAGCGTATTTAACTCCTTTTCCTTTGTAAGGTTCAGGCGCTCTCTTAGCTCTGATATTTGCAGCAACTTGTCCAACTAATTGCTTATCAATTCCTTCAACAGAAATTTTAGTATTTCCTTCAACTTTAAAAGTAATTCCATCTACTGCTTCAATTTCAACTGGATGTGAATATCCTAAAGATAAAGTCAATCCTTTTCCACTAGCCTGTACTCTATATCCTACTCCGACTAATTCCAATCCTTTAGAAAATCCTTCACTTACTCCAACAATCATATTGTTTAAATTTGCTCTTGTAGTCCCATGAAGAGCTCTAATACTTGGTAAATCATTTGGTCTTTCAAATGTAATTTCATTACCATCAATATTTACTTTAATTTCACTGCTTAATTCTCTTACTAATTGCCCTTTTGGCCCTTTTACAGTAAAAGTATGACCATCCTGCTTAACTTCAACACCAGCAGGTATAGTTATAGGTTTGTTACCTATTCTTGACATTGTTTATCCTCCTAATTTATAAAATGCGTAAATTACCACACGTAGCAAAGAACTTCTCCACCAACGTTATGCTTTTCTGCATTCCTTGTCTGTAATAACACCTTGTGGTGTTGAGACAATGGCAATTCCTAATCCACCCTAATACTTTAGGTAAACTTTCTACAGATGTGTAAACTCTTCTTCCAGGTTTTTGATATTCTTTTTAACCCTTTGATTACAGCTTCTCCATCTACAGTTTTTTTAAAGATACAACTATATTTTTTTATAGCTCCTTCTTCTTTGATTTCGTAACCGTTTATATATCCTTCATTTTTTTAATATATTTGCTATACTTTCTTTAATTTTTTTGAAAAATGGTACTGCAACTTGTGCATGTTTAGCCATGTTTCCGTTTCTGATTCTAGTAAGCATATCAGCAATAGGATCTGTTAAATACATTAATTCTTCCTCCTCTCAAAATATTACCAACTTGATTTTTTTACTCCTGGGATAACTCCCTCTCCTGCTAATTGTCTGAACATAACTCTTGAAATACCAAATTCTCTCATGTAACCTCTTGGTCTTCCGTTAATTTGACATCTGTTTCTAACTCTTGTAGGCGAAGCATTTCTAGGCAATTTAGATAATTCTAAAATTGCTTCTCTGTCACCTTTTTTAGCTCTTGCTTTTAATTCAGCCCTTTTAGCTGCATATTTATCAACTGTTTTTTCTCTTTTTAAGTTTCTTTCAACCATTGCTTTTTTAGCCATTGATTAAATTACACCTCCTTCAAAATAATACTATTTTTGCAAACGGCATTCCGAATGCTTTTTAATAAAGCTCTTCCTTGCTCATCATTTTTCTGCTGTAGATACAATTGTGATTCCTAATCCAAAGATTTTTATCTACTTTTATCAATTTCGATTTCAGGGAATACGATTTGTTCTCTTAATCCCTAATGTATAATTTCCTCTTCCATCAAATCCTTTAGGTGAAACACCTTCAAAAATCTCTTACTCTTGGTAAAGTAATGCTGATTAATCTATCAAGAAATTCATACATTTTTTTCTTTTTCTTAATGTAACTTTTTGCTCCGATTTTTTTGTCCTTCTCTTAATTTAAATCCAGCTTCTGATTTTTCTAGCTGCTCTTGCTACAGGCTGCTGCCCTGTAATTTGCGCTAATTCAACAATAGCCGCATCTATTAATTTAGGGTTGCTTGCTGCTTCTCCAATCCCCATATTAACTACTATTTTATCAAGTTTAGGTACTTGCATAATGTTAGATAGATTTAATTCTTTCATTAATGACGAAATGATTTCATCTTTATATAATTTTTGTAATCTTGGAATATATTTTTCAGCCATTTATTACATCCTCCTCTCTAAAATATTATATTTCATTACCAGATACAACTGATATTCTTACTTTTTTTCCATCTCTTATTTCTTTTCTTACTCTTGTAGGTTTTCCTGCCGCTTCATCCCAAAGCATTACTTTAGATGAGAAAATTGGCATTTCTCTTTCTACAACTTCGCCTTGTGGGTTCATCGCATTAGGTTTAATATGTCTTTTTTTGATATTTACACCCTCAACAATTATTTTTCCAGTTTTAGGGAAAACTTTTAATACTTTTCCAATTTTTCCTTTATCTCCAGTTTGTGTACTGTTTTCATTACGTAACAAATCTTTTGATCTACCACTAATTACAATAACTGTATCTCCAGTTTTAACATGTAATTTTCTAGGTACTGATTTTAAGTTTGGTTTAGCCACGTTTAAACTCTCCTTCCTATAATACTTCTGGTGCTAGAGAAACTATTTTCATAAAGTTTTTAGCTCTTAATTCTCTTGCTACAGGTCCAAAGATTCTTGTCCCTCTTACTTCTAATGCAGTATTTAAAATAACTGCCGCATTGTCATCAAATTTTATATATGAACCATCTGCTCTTTTCAATTCTTTTCTTGTTCTAACGATTACAGCTTTAACTACATCACCTTTTTTAACGTTTCCGTTTGGTATAGCTTCTTTTTACAGTTGCTACTACGATGTCTCCTATTTTACCGAATCTTCTTCTTGATCCACCTAATACTCTAATAACCATGATTTTTTTAGCTCCAGTGTTATCAGCGACATTAAGCATCGTTTGTTGTTGAACCATTTAAAATTTCCTCCTCTCAAATATTAACTCACGCTATTTGCTTTTTTTAATATTGAAAATAAAATATTATTTTTTTAATTTTATTGATAAAATAGAACTATTTAGCTCTTTTCTAAGATTGTAACAACTCTCCATCTTTTATCTTTACTTAATGGTCTCAGTTTCCATAATTTGCACTCTATCTCCGATTCCACATTCATTGTTTTTCATCGTGTGCTTTATATTTTTTTAGAAGTTTTTTTACTCTCTTTTATAAAGTTTATGTAATTTCATTGTTTCTTCAAGAACAACTACAGTTTTATCCATTTTATTAGAAACAACGATTCCTTCTCTTACTTTTTCTTTTCGTTTCTTTTTATTTTTCCACTCTTGATCCTCCTATTTACCAGTTTTTTTCAGTTACAACAGTTTTTTTAATCTTGCTATTGTTCTTTTAACATCTCGTATTTTAGCAGTGTTTTTGTAATTGTCCAAGAGTTTTTTTGAAATTTTAAATTAAATAATTCTTGTTTCAATTCATTTACTTTAACTTCCAATTCTTCCAATGATAATTCTCTAATTTCGTTAATTGTCATTACTTATCACCACCTACTTCTTCTTTTTCTAACAAATTTAACTTTTTATAGGTAGTTTATGTCCAGCTTTTTCTTAATGCTTCTTTGGCTTTTTTTCTTCAGATACTCCGCCAACTTCAAACATTACTTTTATCTTTTTTTAACTACTGCTACCCAACCTTCTGTATTACCTTTACCTTTACCCATTCTTGTTCCTTCAGGTCTTTTTAGTATAAGGTTTATCAGGGAATATTCTAATCCAAATTTTACCTTCTCTTTTTAAACGTTCTGTTGATTGTTACCCTACAAGCCTCAATTTGTCTTGAAGTAATCCAACCAAATTCTTTTAGCGGCAAGTCCAAATTCACCAAAATCAACTTTGTTTCCTTTTAGTTGCTACACCACCCATTTTTTTCCTCTGAACTGTTTTTCTATATTTCGTTCTTTTAGGTATTAACATATTATTCGTTTTTCTCCTTCCTTTGTAGTAGAAAGAACTTCACCATTAAATATCCATACTTTTTAATCCTAAAGCACCGTATGTAGTGTGTGCAGTAGCTGTTGCGTAATCAACATCTGCTCTTAAAGTATGTAGTGGTACTCTTCCTGAAAGTGTCCATTCACTTCTTGCAATTTCTAGCACCATTCAATCTTCCTGATACCATAACTTTAATTCCTTTAATCCCAGCTTTTTTTCTGCTCTTTTGAATAGCTTGCTGAACTGCTCTTTTATAAGCAACCCTTTTTTTCAATTGCTGTTGCAATGCTTTCTGCTACCAATTGAGCATCTTTATTAGGATTTTTTTGATTTCTTGTACTTTAATTTGAACTCTTTTACCAGTCAATTTTTTTCCAATTTTACTTTTTAAAGCTTCGATTTCTTGACCTTTTCTACCAATTAAAAATTCCAGCTTTTTCCAGTTTCTATAATAACTGCTACTTCTGTAGGCGATGTTCTTTCTATTTGAATAGAAGAAATCCCTGCATGGTAATAGTTTTTTTCTTAATATATTTTTTTATTTTTTTAAATCTTCATGAAAAATTATCTACGTATTCTTTTCCCTCAGCGAACCATTTTTGAATCCCAAGTTCTTGTGATTCCTAATCTTATCCCCCTAGGATCTACTTTTTTTGTCCCACAGACTTACCTCCTTATTTGTCTAAATTAATCTACTTTTTTTCATCAACTTCTACTGTGATGTGAGCTGTTGGTTTTCTGATAATATCAGCTCTTCCCATTGCTCTTGGCTGATTCTCTTTAATACTGGTCCTTTGTCAATTAATATTTTTGAAATAAATAATTTATCAGGATCCATATTATTATTGTGTTCAGCATTTGCAATTGCTCGATCTTAATGTTTTTTTCTATGTATAATGCCGCTTTTTTTATTTGTAAATCTTAAAATGTTCAATGCTTGCAATGCATTTTTTTCCCTCTTACAATATCAGCAACTAATCTTGCTTTTTTTGAGGGCTTAATCTTTGGTATTTCAATTTAGCTACAACTGCCATTCAAAGTCCTCTCCTTTCCAATGTATATCTATTAATTCTTATCTTTTAACTCTTAATTTCTCTAATTATTTAGCTTTTTTTCGCATCTTTTCCATGTCCATAGAAAGTTCTAGTTGGTGCAAATTCACCCTAATTTGTGCCCAACCATTTCCTCAGTAACATATACAGGTATATGTTTTTTTACCGTTATATACAGCAAAAGTATGTCCAATAAATTGAGGGAATATAGTTGATCTTCTAGACCATGTTTTAATAACTTGTTTTTTTACCTCCCAATGCTTCTATTTTTTTCTAATAAATATGCATCAACAAAAATGTCCTTTTTTTAATGAACGAGCCATTCTTTTCCTCCTTATTTCATTTTTTTAAATCGAGAATGTTACTCAATACATTTCATTTATCTAATTCCATGTATCAAGCAATATTTTTTTATATTCAGCCAAACTCTATTCAGATATTTTGACTGGCACAGTCCATTTCTACGTTTTTCATTTAAAAATTTCATTAATATATTTTTGGATATTAAACTAATTTTTAAACAATTATTTTTTTCTACCTCTAACAATGAATTTGTCACTAGGTTTTTTACCTCTAGTTTTCTTACCAAGCGTAGGTTTACCCCAAGGTGTAACTGGTGATTTTCTACCTATTGGAGATCTTCCTTCTCCTCCTCCGTGTGGGTGATCCACAGGGTTCATTACAGATCCTCTAACGTGAGGTTTTCTTCCTAAGTGTCTATTTCTTCCAGCTTTTCCTAATGATACTAATGAATGTTCAGAATTTCCTACTGCTCCAACTGTTGCCATACATTCTTTATGAATCAGTCTTAATTCTCCAGATGGTAATTCCACGTGGCAGTAAGTTCCTTCTTTTGCAACAAGTCTTGCAGCTGTTCCTGCAGATCTTGCTAACTGTCCACCTTTACCAGGCATAAGTTCTACATTGTGAATAACTGTCCCTACTGGCAAGTCTTTTAATTTCAATGCATTTCCAGGTTTAATGTCTGCACCTTCTCCTGCTAATACAACATCACCTTTTTTAAGTCCGTTTGGAGCCAAGATATATCTTTTTTCTCCATCAACATAATGTAATAATGCGATATTTGCAGTTCTGTTTGGATCATATTCAAGAGTTGCAACTTTTGCAGGCACTCCAATTTTATTTCTTTTCCAGTCTATTACTCTATATAATCTTTTGTGTCCTTTATGTCTGTTTCTACCTGTTCTATGTCCATAGTTGTCAATTCCGTAAGATGAATTTAACGGTTCAACTAGAGATTTTTTTCAGGTCTTACTTTTATCTAAGTCCTTATTAACTAATATCGACATATGCCGTGTCCCACTAGTTATCGGTTTTTAATTTTTTTATTGGCATAACTTGCGTTCCCTCACTTCCTAATTTTAATATTTTATATTCTTAAAAAAATAATTATTATAAATTTCTATATTTTACATAACTTGTTTATTATAGCATTTTTTTATTAAATAATTTCCACAAAAAAATTTATTTATTTTTACTTTTTTTAAAATTAAATTTCAAAAATCAAAATAAATTTTTATGTATTAATTATCCTTCGTAAGCTGTAATTGATTCTCCAGCCTTCAATTTAACAATTGCTTTTTTTGATAGCAGATGTTTTATACATTGACATTCTGAATCTTTTTATTTTTTTGGTTTGATGTTTAAAGTATTTACACCTTGAACTTTTTACATTGAATAATTTTTTTCAACTGCTTCTTTAATTTGAAGTTTATTTGCTCTTTTTATCAACGATGAAAAACATATTCATTATTTTTCTAGCAAAGTTCTAGCTTTTTTTCTGTATTAATTACAGGTTTTTTTGATAATATCAGTAATATGCATTATGCCAACACCTCCTCGATAGTTGCAAGAGCTTCTTTAGTTAAGACTACTTTATCTTGTTTGATTAACCAGTAAACGCTTAAGTATCTTGTATTAATTGCTGCAACTTTTTTTCAATATTTCTAGTAGATAAGTATAAGAAGTAATCTCTATCTACAGTATCAGTATCGTCATTTGTTACATATAATTGTTTTTACACAGTCAAAATTTAATGCTTTTTGCGAAAATCAATAAATGTTTTTTTGTTTTTGGTGTTTCCAAAGCGAAAATCATCTAATACGATTACATTTCCTTCACTAATTTTTTTGTGCTAAAGTCTGATCTTAAAGCTAATCTTCTAACTTTTTTTATTTACTTTTTTTAGCATAATTTCTAGGTTTTTGGTCCGTGAACAACTCCTCCACCCTACCATGTGTGGCGCTCTTGTAGAACCTTGTCTTGTCTCTACCTGTTCCTTTTTTTGTCTAAAAGGTTTTCTTCCTCCACCTCTTACTTCTGCTCTTGTTTTTTTGTTGAAGCTGATCCTTGTCTTGCTTTCAGCTAATTCTGCTACTAAAACTTCGTGCATTACGTGTTTATTTGGTTCAATTCCAAAAATTTCGTTATTTACTTCCACAGTTCCTGCTTGTGAACCGTCTAATTTATATATATTTAAAACTGGCATGTTATCCTCCTCTCTTTCCTATTAATATTTTTTTACCGATTTTTTTGATTACTAAGAACCCTGTTTTTTTGGTCCTGAACAGCACCTTTTACTAATAAAAAGACTGTTTTTCTACATCAAATTTAATAACTTGCAAAGTTTTTGAACTGTTACTTTTTTTCAGCTCCCCAATCTTCCAGCCATTTTTTTACCTTTAGGTACGTTACTGTTTGATGCAGCTCCTCCTGCGTTAGAACCTCCAAGTCTATGGTTTCTTGAAACCCCGTGCGAAGCTCTGTTTCCACCAAAGTTATGTCTTTTCATAACTCCTGCAGTTCCTTTACCTTTTGAAGTTCCAGAAATATCAACAAATTCGATACCTTCTAATACGTCTCACTTTAATTTCTTGTCCTAATGTAAAGTCAGCTGGATTAGCTACTTTAAATTCCTTAAGAAATCTTTTTGGAGTAACTCCTGCTTTTTTAAATACACCTAATAATGGTTTAGTAGTATTTTTTTCTTTTTTATCTCCATAAGCTAATGTGATAGCATTATATCCTTCTTTTTCTTCTGTTTTAATTTGTGTAATGAAGTTAGTTCCTGCTTCGATTACTGTAACTGGAATTAATTTTTTTCATTTTCAAAAAAATTTGTGTCATTCCGATTTTTTTACCTAATATCATTTTTTTATTTTTTTCCTCCTTAATATATTGGTTGACAATCTTTTGCCAACTTGTACTAAGCCTTACGATTGCTTAATTTCAACTCCCACACCTGATGGCAAGTTTAATGATGCTAATGCATTTACGATTTGCTGATTAGAATTTTTTTAATTTCTACAAATCTTCTGTGAATTCTCATTTCAAATTGTTCTCTTGAATCTTTATTTACGTGAACTGATCTTAAAACTGTATATTTTTTTAATTTTTGTAGGTAATGGAAGTAGTCCTGCTAATTCTGAACCATTTTTTTCTTAGCTACTTCTGCAATTTTTTTAGCAGATTGATCCAACAGTTTGTGATCATAAGATTGTAAATATATTCTTATTTTTATCCAAAGTCTTTCCTCCTGTTTATTTTTACCTTGTTTTTTTAATAATCAGAGAAATTAGATTATCAAAATCTAATCTCTCCTTTTTATTTAACTTGAACTATTTCCTATTACATTTCTAAATATTATAACAAATATTTTGATTATCTGCAATATTTTTTTCCATATTTTTAAGAAATTTACTGTTTAAAACTATTTAGTAATAGTTGCAACTACTCCTGAAGCTACTGTTCTTCCACCTTCTCTAATCGCAAATCTTAATCCTTCTTCCATTGCAATTGGGTGAATCAATTCTACTGTCATTTCTATGTTATCTCCAGGCATTACCATTTCTACACCTTCTGGTAAGTTTACTTCTCCTGTAATATCAGTTGTTCTGAAATAGAATTGTGGTTTGTATCCTGTAAAGAATGGAGTATGTCTTCCTCCTTCATCTTTTGTCAATACGTATACTTCTGATTTAAATCCTGTATGTGGAGTAATTGTTCCTGGTTTAGCAAGTACTTGTCCTCTTTCCACTTCTTCTTTCTTAGTTCCTCTTAATAATGCTCCTATATTATCTCCAGCTTGTCCTGAATCTAATAATTTTCTGAACATTTCTACTCCTGTTACTGTTGTTTTTGAAGTTGGTTTAATTCCTACGATTTCTACTTCTTCCCCAACTTTTACTACTCCTCTTTCTACTCTTCCTGTTACTACTGTTCCTCTTCCTGTAATTGTGAACACATCTTCAATTGGCATCAAGAATGGTTGGTCAATTGGTCTTTCTGGTGTTGGAATATATTCATCCACTGCATCCATCAATTCTACAATTGCATCTATCCATTTTTGTTCTCCATTTAATGCTCCTAATGAAGATCCTTTGATTACTGGTACGTCATCTCCTGGGAATCCGTATTCGTTTAATAATTCTCTTACTTCCATTTCTACTAATTCTAATAATTCTTCGTCGTCTACCATATCTACTTTATTCAAGTATACTACGATGTAAGGTACACCTACTTGTCTTGCCAACAAGATGTGTTCTCTTGTTTGAGGCATTGGACCATCTGCTGCTGATACTACTAAGATAGCTCCATCCATTTGAGCTGCCCCTGTAATCATATTTTTTACATAGTCAGCATGTCCTGGACAGTCTACGTGAGCGTAGTGTCTTTTTTCTGTTTCATACTCAATGTGAGCTGTGTTAATTGTAATTCCTCTTTCTCTTTCTTCAGGAGCTTGGTCAATGTTTTCAAAATCAACTTTTTCAGCCAGCCCTTTTTCAGCTAATACTTTTGAAATTGCTGCTGTTGTTGTTGTTTTACCGTGGTCAACGTGACCAATTGTTCCTATGTTTACGTGTGGTTTACTTCTCTCGAATTTAGCTTTTGCCATTTTTAATTCTTCCTCCATTATTTCTTTAATTTTAATTTTTTTAAGATTCTATTTTATTTTTTGGCTATTTTCCTTGTCTTTCATCAATTACTTGTTGAGCAATATTTTTTGGAACTTCTACATATTTTTCAAATTCCATTGAATAAGATGCTCTTCCTTGTGTTTTTGATCTCAAGTCAGTTGCATAACCGAACATTTGTGATAAAGGTACTTCTGCATCAATAATTTTTTTGCATTATTTCTGTCAGTCATTCCTGAAACTTGTCCTCTTCTTGAGTTTAAGTCACCAATAACATCTCCCATGTATTCTTCTGGAGTAGTAACTTCTACTTTGAAGATTGGTTCCAATAATACTGGGTTAGCAGCTCTAAGTCCTTTTTGATTGCCATAGATCCTGCAATTTTTAAATGCCATTTCTGATGAATCGACTTCATGGTAAGATCCATCGTATAATGTAACTTTTATATCTTGAACTGGGTATCCTGCAACAACCCCAGCTTCTAACGCTTCTTGATTCCTTTATCTACTGCTGAATATATTCTCTTGGAATAGCTCCTCCAGTAATTTCATTAATAAATTCATATCCTTTTTCCATGATTAGCTTCAACTTTCATCTTAACATGTCCATATTGTCCACGTCCTCCAGATTGTTTAGCATATTTTTCTTCAACATCTGTTGCACCATTAATTGTTTCTCTATAAGCAACTTGTGGTTTACCAACATTTGCTTCAACTTTAAATTCACGTTTCATTCTATCTACGATGATTTCCAAATGTAGTTCTCCCATTCCAGAAATCAATGTTTGACCAGTTTCTTGGTTAGTTGTAACTTTAAATGTTGGATCTTCTTCAGCAAGTTTTGAAAGTGCTGTTCCCATTTTTTCTTGGTCAGCTTTTGTTTTTGGTTCAACAGCTATTTGAATAACTGTATCAGGGAATTCCATTTTTTCTAGGATAATTGGCGCATTTTCAGCACACAATGTATCTCCTGTTGTAGTATCCTTTAATCCAACTGCAGCAGCTATATCTCCAGAATAAACTATATCAAGTTCTTCTCTCTTGTTAGCGTGCATTTGAAGCAATCTTCCCATTCTTTCTTTTTTACCTTTAGTTGAGTTTAATACATAAGATCCTTTTTCCAATACTCCTGAATAAACTCTGAAGAATGATAATCTTCCAACGAATGGATCTGTGATGATTTTAAATGCCAATGCTGAGAATGGTTCATCATCTGAGATTGTTCTTTGGATAGGTTCTTCAGTCTTAGGATCAGTTCCGTTTACTTTTCCTCCGTTAATATCCACTGGTGATGGCATGTAGGCAACTACTGCATCAAGTAATGGTTGAATCCCTTTGTTTTTAAATGCTGTTCCACATAATACTGGTACAACAGTTCCAGCAATTGTAGCAACTCTTAATGCTTTTTTGATTTCTTCTTCAGTGATTTCTTCTCCACCAAAGTATTTTTCCATCAAATCATCGTCAGTTTCAACTACAGATTCAATCATATGTTCTCTAGCTGCTTGAGCTTCATCTGCTAATTCAGCTCTTATATCAACTATTTCATAGTCAGCTCCCATAGTTTCATCTTTAAATAAATACTCTTTCATTGTTACTAGATCGATAATTCCTTCAAAATTATCTTCTGCACCAATTGGTAATTGAATTGGTACACCGTTTCCACCTAATTTTTCTTTAATATCGTTTACACACATATCAAAGTCTGCACCAACTCTATCCATTTTGTTTAAAAATGCCATTCTTGGTACGTTATATTTGTCTGCTTGTCTCCAAACAGTTTCTGATTGTGGTTGAACTCCATCAACTGCTGAGAATACAGCAACAGATCCATCTAGTACTCTTAACGATCTTTCTACTTCAACTGTAAAGTCAACGTGGCCTGGTGTATCTATTATATTAATTCTATGACCATTCCAGAATGCTGTTGTTGCAGCTGATGTAATTGTAATTCCTCTTTCTTGTTCTTGTTCCATGTAATCCATTGTAGCAGCTCCTTCGTGAACTTCTCCGATTTTATGGTTTACTCCTGTATAGAACAAGATTCTTTCAGTAGTAGTTGTTTTTTTCCAGCATCTATATGTGCCATGATACCAATATTTCTAGTATCCTTCAAAGCAACTTTTTCTTGCCATTTAATTTTTTTCCTCCTTATATTGTAAACTTCTTTTTTAAAAAGAAGTGTATGTAAACTGCTCTAACTTCTAAAAATCAGAGCTTCTTGGAAAATATATTTATATATATTTACCAAGCTCTTTGATAGTTCCTACCCTGATTATTATATTTTTTTATAAATTCAATTCTGAAAAAAATGAATTTTTTTAAAAAAATATAAATATCAAATATTTTTGCATACTTAATATTTCATCAAGCAAATTTAAGATTACCATTTATAATGTGCGAATGCTCTATTTGCTTCAGCCATTTTATATGTATCTTCTTTTTTTCTTAATTGATCCACCTTCATTATTAGCGGCTGCAATTAATTCTTTTTCAATTTGTTTACCATTCCGTATTCTTTTTCTTTCTCTGTGTATCTAACTAACCATCTGATTGCTAAAGTTTGTGTCTTTCTTTTCTAACTTCAACTGGTACTTGGTAAGTAGCCCTCCGATTCTTCTAGATCTTACTTCTAATTGAGGTCTTACGTTTTTCCATTGCTCTTCTGAATACTTCGATTCCTTCTTCTTGAGTTTCCTCAGTTATTTGTTGCAATGCTGTATAAAAAATATGTTCAGCTAATGATTTTTTCCCGTCTTTCATTAATCCATTGATGAATTTAGTTACTACTTTATCGTTAAATTGAGAATCTGGTAATACATCTCTTCTTTCCGCTCTTCTTCTTCTTGACACTTATTTGTCCTCCTTACTTTTTTAAAAAAATTAATTACCCTTTTTTTAGCTCCGTATCTTGATCTACCTTGTTTTTCTGTTTACAACTCCTGCTGTATCCAATGCTCCTCTGATTATTTTTTATATCTAACCCCTGGCAAATCCTTTTGTTCTTCCTCCTCTTAAAAGAACGATACTGTGTTCTTGTAAGTTGTGTCCGATTCCTGGAATATAAGCAGTAACTTCAATTCCATTTACTAATTTAACCCTTGCTACCTTTCTTAAGGCTGAGTTCGGTTTTTTAGGTGTAGTAGTATATACTCTTACACAAACCCCTCTTTTTTTGTGGATTACCTTTCAATGCAGGTGATTTTTTTCTTTTTTTCTCAGTTGTACTTCTACCAAATCTTACTAATTGATTAATAGTAGGCATCTGTTTTCCTCCTCTCAAATTTCTTTGATTTATATATTTATTCTCGCGTTATTTTTTTCAAAACTAAAACTTTTTTTATAAAGCTCATTTCTTCAATCTACATTTGATAAAGCCCAATTTGACAAAGTTTTTTTATTACTTTTTCCTGCTTTTTCCTGTAAGCCACTTTATCAAACATAAGTGCATACCCATTTTAAGTATGTCGATTTACTCTAAAATTCACTTCAAATATATTCTTTTCAAAAAAATATTTTTTTAAAAATTTAGTTATGAGTTCTAACCTAAATATTTTTATACTAAAATAGCCCTTTTGTCAAGGGCTATAAAAGATTTTTATTTAATATTTTTTAGGTATGGTGAACTACTCCCGCTTTTAGAAGCGGGAGCTTCTTGGGAAGTATCTGCTTTTGCTAGCCAAATATATTTACCAAGCTCTTTGGGCAGTCCCTGCCCTGTTTTCTTTTATTTTCTTAATATTCCAACATCGCTTTTCCAATGTTTTTTATATTCAGTGCTGCATTATAATCCCTATCAATTTCAATCCCACAGCACTCACATCTATAACTTCTTTCTGATAATTTCAGTTCCTCTTTAACATTTCCACATTTACTACAAGTTTTCGACGATGGAAACCACTTATCTATCTTCAAAAATTGTTTCCCTAAAAACATCAACTTATACTCAAGCATCTTCAAAAACATTCCCCAGCCATTATCTCCTACACTTTTCCCAAAATTTAATGCCTGGCTCATCCCTTTCATATTCAAATTCTCAACAACCACAGCATTGTATTCTTCAGACAATTTTTTCGATAATTTATGTAAAAAATCTCTTCGACAATTTTTGATATACTCATGTAATTTTGATATTCTTGCTTTTTGCTTATACCAATTTTTAGAAAACTTCACTTTTCTCGATAATGATTTCTGTAATTTTTTCAATTCTTCTTCAAACATCCTAAAATATTTTGGATAATCAGCCCTTTGGTTTTCAGAACTGACAAATAATTCAGACATTGAAAAATCAAGTCCAATTACTTTATCATTACTAGCTACTTTTTGAATTTCTTTTTCAAGTTCTGTCAAAACAGAAACATAGTAATTTCCATTACTGTTTGTCAATGTTACTGACTTTATCTTGTAATCCTTCGGTATTTTTCTATGATATTTTAATTTTATTCTTTTCAATTTTTGGCAAAACCAAATATTTGTTTTCCTCAATTCGTATTGAATTGTTCACACAATTTGTCGTATAACTTTTTAACATTATTCTTTTTTAGATTTGAACTTTGGAAACTTTGCTCTTTTCTGAAAAAAATTCATAAACGATCGTCTCACATTCAATTGAGCATTTGAAAGCGCAAGACTATCCACTTCTTTTTAAAAATTGATTTTTCACTTTTCAAACTAGCAGGTGTAATTATTTTTATTTTTTTCCAGTTTCTTCACAAATTTTATTAGCAATATACAAAATCGTATTGTAAACAAAACGAACACATCCAAAAAGTCTTATTTATCAACAATTCTTGTTCCTTATTTGGATAAATCCTGTATTTGAATGCTAAATTATATTTCACAAAAATTACACCTCCTCTTGATTTTTGAATATTATTTTTTTAATTATTTCTATTCGATATTTTTATACAAAAAAATTGTATCATAGGCATATCCTTTTTTTCAATTTTTTTACAGAAAAAGCAATTCATCTCCCACTTATAGAAGTCGGAGACTTCTTGCTATCTTTTTGTTAAATTTAATTATAAGTACAGTTTTATTTTGTTTGTTATTTTTTATTTCCCAGCCAAAAATTTTTTTCTTACTACTTCCCTATCATCAAAATGTGTTTTTTTCATTTCCAATTATTTGATAAGTTTCATGTCCTTTTCCTGCGATTAAAAGGCTGTCTCCCTTTTGAAGAAGTCTCATTCCATATCTTATTGCCTTTTTCCCTATCAGAAATAATTATATATTTGTCAAATGGGTATTTTTTTCAGCAATAAGCCCTTTTTTTCTATATCTGCCAAAAATTTTTTACAGGGTTTTCTGTACGAGGATTGTCTGATGTTAAAATGATGTAATCACTAAATTTTGTTGCTGCTTTTTGCCATCTTTTGGACGCTTGTCGTGATCTCTGTCGCCACCTGCGCCAAATATTGTTATTACTTGATTATCTGTAATTTGCTTTTAAGGTTTTTCCCGATGTTTAAAAGTCCATCATCTGTATGTGCAAAATCCACTACAATTCTTGCTTCCAGATCATTTTTTTATTGTCTCAAATCTTCCTGGAACTGATGGCATTTCCTGTAATTTTTTTCACAATAAAATCCATTTTTTTGCCCCAAGCGACAATGCGCTGGCAATACAGCCAAGAACATTATACAAATTATATTCTCCCACTAATTCTATTTCAAATTTGTATTCTTCTTCATCTTTATTTTTTTACAAGGTTTCTTCTTTCAAAATAATTATCCAAATTTATTTTTATTTTCATTCCATGATTTGTATAATTTAAAAATATCTCCCCATACATCAGCTTCTTCATTTTTTTATACTTATAGAAATATAATCGTTATTTCCATCTTTTTTTCAGAATAAATTTTTTTCCCCATATTTATCGTCAACATTAACTATTCCTACACCATTATTTCTCAGCATTGAAAATATTTTTTTCTTGGCATTAAAATAATTTTTCCATAGTTTTATGAAAATCAAGGTGGTCTTGTGTCAAGTTAGTAAATATTGCAGAATCAAATTTAAGCATATCCACACGTCCAATTTGAAGGGCATGGGAACTTACTTCCATTATAAAAGTAATCTGCACCTTTTTTTACACTTTTTATCTATTAATTTTTATCAGTTCCAATGATTCTGGAGTTGTATTAACTGTTTCAAATTCTTCATCTAAAATACGATTTCCAGTAGTTCCTATCCTAGCTGTTTTTTCCAGAATATTTTCCAAAATAAAACTCGATGTAGTTTTACCATTTGTTCCTGTAATTCCAACTATTTTTTTATTTTTATTTTTGCGGATAATCGTAATAATTTGAAGCAATTATTCCTAATTTTTTTACGTATATCTTCCACTTGAACAAAAGTTACAGAATCAGCATTTCTATACTCTTTTACATTTACATCCTTTTTCACAAACAATCATTTTAGCTCCGCTGTCAATAGCCTTTTTGAATAAAATCATGTCCATCCACGGTGCTTCCTGTCATTGCCACAAATACAAAAATCCTTTTTCAATTTTTCCGTGAATCATATTCAATGCCCTTAATTTCAAAAGTTTTCACCTTCTTGAAGCAACTTGTAACTTACATCTTTAAATATTTTATACATTTTCACATACTCTCCCTTTTTCCAAAAATCCTGTAATTGTGAACTACTCCCGCTTTTTAGAAGCGGGAGCTCTTTGGAAGTATCTGCTTTTTGCTAGCCAAATATATTTACTAAGTCTCTTCGGGTAGTTCCTACCCTGTCTTCTTTTATTTTTCTTAATATTTCAACATTGCTTTTTCCAATGTTTTTTTATATTCAGTGCCGCATTGTAATCTCTATCAATCTCAATCCCACAGCACTCACATTTATAACTTCTTTCTGATAATTTCAGTTCCTCTTTAATATTTCCACATTTACTGCAAGTTTTTCGATGACGGAAACCATTTATCTATTTTTCAAAAATTGTTTCCCTAAAAACATCAGTTTATACTCAAGCATTCTCAAAAACATTCCCCATCCATTATCTCCTACACTTTTTCCAAAATTTAATGCCTGGCTCATCCCTTTCATATTCAAATCCTCAACAACCACAGCATTATAATCTTCAGACAATTTTTTTCGATAATTTATGCAAAAAAATCTCTTCGACAATTTTTGATATACTCATGCAATTTTTGATATTTTTTTGCTTTTTTTGCTTATACCAATTTTTTAGAAAATTTCACTTTTCTTGATAATGATTTCTGTAATTTCTTCAATTTTTTTCTCCAACATCCTAAAATATCTTGGATAATCAGCCCTTTGGTTTTCAGAACTGACAAATAACTCAGACATTGAAAAAAATCAAGTCCAATTACTTTATCATTACTTGGATTTTTTTGAATTTCTTTTTCAAATTCTGTCAAGATGGAAACATAGTAATTTCCATTACTGTTTGTCAATGTTACTGACTTTATCTTGTAATCCTTCGGTATTTCTCTATGATATTTCAATTTTATTCTTTTTCAATTTTTGGCAAAATCAAATATTTATTTTCTTCAATTCTTATTGAATTATTCACACAATTTGTCGTGTAACTTTTAACATTATTCTTTTTAGATTTGAATCTTGGAAACTTTGCTCTCTTTTGAAAGAAATTCGTAAATGATCGTTTTACATTTAATTGAGCATTTGAAAGTGCCAGACTATCTACTTCTTTTTAAAAATTGATTTTTCACTTTTCAAACTGGCAGGTGTAACTATTTTATTTTTTTCCAGTTTCTTCATAAATTTTTATTAGCGATATATAAAATCGTATTATAAACAAAACGAACACATCCAAAAGTCTTATTTATCAATAATTCCTGCTCTTTTATTTGGATAAATTCTGTATTTGAATGCTAAATTATATTTCATAAATTACACCTCCTTTTTGATTTTTGAATATTATTTTTTAATTATTTCTCTTCGATATTTTTATACAAAAAAATTGTATCATAGGCATATCCTTTTTTTCAATTTTTTTACAAAAAAAGCAACTCATCTCCCACTTGTAAAAAAAGCCTACGACTTCTTGCTATCTTTTTTGTTAAATTTGTTTTAGCTTTTTTTATTAATTTAATTTTTTTGAGAGATCTAAAAAAATATCTTATAATATATTTTACCACTTTAACTAAAAAAATCTAGAAAAAAAGTTGTTGACAAATTTAAAAAAATACTGTATAATCTTATTTGTAAGTTTACTTTTTAAGTAAATATGCCTTGGTGGCGAAATCGGTAGACGCACAGGACTTAAAAATCCTGTGGGAATTTATCCCGTGCCGGTTCAAGTCCGGTCGAGGCACCACTTAATAAAAACTTTCATTGTCGCGGGATAGAGCAGCATGGTAGCTCGTCGGGCTCATAACCCGAAGGTCGTTGGTTCAAATCCAGCTCCCGCCACCAAATGCCTAGATAAACTCAGTTGGCTAGAGCATACGGTTCATACCCGTAGGGTCGGAAGTTCGAATCTTCTTCTAGGCACCATTATATTAATTAAGTCATACTTGCATTAATGTAGGTATTTTTTTATAAAATGTAGTTAACGGCTACATTTTTTTATTTTTACATTCAATTTATTTAAAATTGAACTATTAAAAATCATATAAATTTAGGATTTAATACTAAATCCCATTTGAAAAAAATAAAAAAATTATATTTTTATTCTATTTTTTTAGAAAGAAAAAAACACTTGACTAATAATAGTTTTTAAATTATAAAATAACATAAAGTAACATAAATCAAAAATTTATAGATATTTTTGCAGGAATCTTTGCTCAATTTAAAGAAACCGAGTAAAATATTAGACTTTAGAAGAGGAAAAAAATATGAAAATATTAATAATAAGATTTAGCTCATTTGGGGATGTAGTGCTTACAACTCCAGTAATAAGGGCAATTAAAGAGAAATATCCAAAGGCTGTAATAGATTTTTGCAGTTTATGATACTTTTTTCTGAAGCAATTTCGTTAAATCCTGAAATTAGGAATTTGATAATTTTTTTGAGAAAAAAAGAAAAAGTAAAGACCGAAAATATATAAAAGATATGATAAATAGACTAAAAAAACAGAAAATTATGATTATGTCATTGATCTTCATTCTAAATTTTTTTGTCTAGAATTATTGGAAAAAAAGTCTTGAAAAATAAGTATACTCACTATTGCCGATATAAAAAAAGAAAAATGGTGGAAAACTATTCTTGTGAAGGCAAAACTTATAACTTATAATGCAGATTGCACAATTGTTGAAAGTTATTTTACAGCTTTTAAAGAAATTGGGAATAAATTTTTTTCTGATGAAAATATAAAAAAATGGACTTGGAGATAATCTGGAATTTTATATTGACAAGCAATCTGAAGAGAAATTTGTAAAAAAATATAATTTAAAAGATGGAAAATATTTCGTGCTAGCTCCTGGAGCCTCTAAGTTTACGAAAAAGTGGCCTTTATTATGATGAATTGGCAAAAAAATTTTTGGAAAATAAAAAAATAAATTTGTAAATAATGAGGAGAAATTGAGAATTTTTTTGTGATTGGCGGGAAAGAAGATGCAAATGTTGTAGAAAGCTGATAAAGATGGACAAGTTATTGATTTATGCGGGAAAAATTTCCTTTAAGGAAAGCGGAATATTGTTAAAATATGCAAAAGTGGCTATTGCAAATGATTCAGTACCATTTCATATAGCCAGAGCTGTAAAAGCCAAGACTTTTTGTATTTTTTTGGACCGACTGATCCAAAATTATTTTTCCTTTGAAAAAAATACTTTTTTTACTGAATAATCCAAACTGTCCACCACATTCACTTTACGGAGATGATAAATTTCCAAAAAAATATACAGATTGCATGACTGGAATCTCGATAGAAACTGTATTTAATAAAATTGTTAAAGAATACAATTAACAGACTTAATTTTTATTTATTCAAGATTCTAATATTAAAAGATTTTTATAAAAAAATAAAAATTTTACCAATAATTACATAGTTTATAAATTATCAAATGATTCTATAAAAAAAGAAAGTGTAAACTTTTTTTGTGTAAATAAACTAAAAAAACCTTATATCATTAGGTTTGTTATACATTTATACAAAATTATATGCACTCTCAAATAACAAAAAAAGAAAGAGAGAAAAATTATGAAAATACTTGCATTTGAATCATCTTGTGATGAAACTTCCGTTGCAGTTGTTGAGGATGGGAAAAAAATTTTAAGTAACATTATTTCCACACAAATTGACATTCACAAGGAATTTGGCGGTGTAGTGCCTGAAATCGCCTCACGGCACCATATAGAAAATATTTTACCAGTATTTACTGAAGCTCTGGAAAAAGCCAGCTGTAAATTAAGCGATATTGATTATATCGCTGTAACGAACACTCCTGGACTTATTGGATCTTTACTTGTAGGCTTAATGTTTGCAAAATCCCTAAGTTATGCCAATAATATTCCATTGATTCCAGTAAATCACATTAATGGGCATATTTTCTCAAGTTTCATCGACAACGATGTAAAATTGCCTGCAATATCGCTAGTCGTGTCAGGTGGACATACAAACTTATATTATATTTATGAAGAAAATGGAAAAATAATCACTGATTTGCTTGGTGAAACATTAGATGATGCAGTTGGAGAAACTTATGACAAAATTGCCAGAATATTGGGACTGGAATATCCTGGAGGTCCGCATATTGATAGACTATCAGTAAATGGTGAAGATATTCTAAAAATAAAAAAACCAAAAGTTGATGGCTACAATTTTAGTTTTTAGCGGAATAAAAAAACTTTCATAACTAATTATGTAAATAGCCAAAATATGAAAGGTAATCCAATTTCAAAGGAAGATATTGCAAAAATCGCTTCAGGAAATTATTGTAAATGTGCTATATGATAAAAATTTTTGATGGCTGTAAAGGAAAAGGATGTGAAAACGATACTTGTGGCAGGCGGCGTTTCTGCAAATAGACGCCTTCGTGAAAAATTTTCAGAATTTACAAATTTAAAGACTGATGAAAATGAGCAAATTCAAGTTCATTTTCCTAAAATGGAATATTGTACTGATAATGCGGCTATGATAGGAGTTGCAGCCTATTATGACTTAAAAAAATAATTCTCAAATTAATTTGGAAAAAAACAGTATGATGTGGATGCGATTTCTACAAAATTAGAAAAAAATAATAATAAAATAACCAACAAAAAAATATTACTTTGGTTATGCTGCAATAAATCAAATAAAAAAATAACCGCTGTTATTTATAAGAACGGTTATTTTTTTAATTATATTAATTTTTACAAATATCTCTTCTATATCCAACGGTTAATGCTGAAATTATCAACTTATTATCTCTGATATTATTTTTAAAAATAGAACTGCTAAAAAAATTATATAAATCCAGGGTTTGAGTAAAATAGTCATAATTTTTTTGAGTTCAGTTTTAAATAAGTTTTTACTATACAAATAATAAAAAAATTATAATTAAATATTCTTTGCTCTTTCCAAAAAAACAATTCCTGCAATTTCACAGACTTTCTCCATCTTCCGTATTTGATTGAACAAATTCAAAAATCCGTTGGCAGCAGTTTTTCTTAATCTGTCTATGGAATTTCCCATCGCATAACCTTTTTCCAACCATTGTAAGCATTTCAAAATCATTTTCACCATCGCCAAAAAGCTACCGCATCCTTCAGTTCCAAACCTTCTCTTTCTAGCAGGAATTTTGCCGCTGCACCCTTTATTGGCTCCTTTTTGCCATAATTTCCATACAATAATCGGCAACGAAAAAAATAACATTTACATCATTTCTTATTTTCAAGATGGCTTTTTTTCCAAGTTTTGTAGTTGCTCATGTTCTCCAATGTAAAAATATTTTTTTAAAATATCCAAGTTCTTTAATTCATCCTTTGGAACTTCCTTAAAAGTCAACTTTTACATTCCTCGAAATTCTGTCATACACTTTTCTGAGCCGTTCCTTTGTAATAATCCAGTCGTTTCCTGAAAAAAAATATTTAAATGAGAACCTTCAGCTATGCTTTCATAATCCAGCCCCAAGATTGCCTCTGCCGCTTCTTTTTGGCAATCCTTTTTTTCATAAATCATATTTCCATCTGCATCAAAGATTCTTGCGCCATTCACTGCTATAATAGGAATTTTTACCTCAAAGCTGCTCAGTTATATACCCAATCTGGTCATAAACTTCTACCTGAAGCAATATAAAAGTTTATTCCTTTTTCTATTATTTCCTTTATCACATCTTTAGTAAATTTTTGTAACATGATGCCCTCTGCATAGTAAAGTTCCATCCAAATCACTGATAACCGCTTTATACATAAACTCCCTTTCCTATTTCTTTAATTTAGTTATTCTTAAATTTTAATTTTTCTATAAATTAAATAATTCTCTTAATTTTTTTGCCATTCCATCTTCAGCATTACTTTCAATAACTTCCGTATCTGTTAATTTTTCAAGCAGCAAATAAATTGAATTTCCCATCGCAAATCCAAGACCAGTTTCTGTTATCAATTCATAGTCATTCAATCCGTCACCAAATGAAACTGCATCTTTTAATGTAAGTCCGTCTCTTTCAAGCAGCACTTCAGCCGCTTTTGCCTTATTGCAGTTTGCCGAAAACACTTCCAAACTTCCTTCGTTTGCAAATAAAAGACTTATATTTCCATCTCCGACCGCTTTTCTTATTTCATTTTCAAGTTCCAGCAGTTCATCATGATCTTCTCCAAGAAAAAATATTTTTGTAAAATTATGCTTTTTAAACTCTTCAGGAGTAATTTGTTTTGGATATCTAGTTCTATCAGGCTTTTTATTGTAAAAATATTCTCGCAAATCTTCAGTAACAAACCAATTTGGTCCAGAATATCCAGTTATAATTATATCTTTCCCAAACGACTTGTAATCAATATTCAAGACTTTATCCAAATATTCTCGCTTCAAGTTATTTGAAAAAAATTTCATTCCCATTTTCATCAAAAAGCAACAGATCCGTGTGAAGTAATAAGTGGAACTTTCACTCCAAGGCTCATCCATCGCTTCTTTCGCTCCTAAATAATTTCTTCCAGTTGCAATATAAAAACTTTATCCCTTTTTTTAATAATAATTCTACTGTTTCCTAGTAAAATTCACTCACTTTATGCTCTGCATTCAAAAGTGTACCATCCAAATCACTTACAACAGCTTTTAAACATTTTATTCTCTCCTTCTTTTATTATGTAAAAATTTATAATACTAAACTTCACTTTAAAAAAACAGAAATTATGCTTTATTTAGTTTTTTTAAATTTATAGCAAATCTACCATTATAAATAAAGAATAGTATAAAAATATCATTGATATAACTATTTTTTTCAATTCTTTATTTTTTTAAAACTATATTTTTTATAAAAAAATAATTTTGAAAAATTCATTCATAAATTCCTCTTCATCAAAAGGTTTTTGACAAAAAAATGCCTTTTGCTCCAGCTTCTTTTTCCCATTTTTCATATAATTTGGAAACATAACCATTGTACTGCAAATCATAATTCTAGCTTTCCTTATCCAAATCCGTAATAACTTGTGCAGCTTTTTAATCCGTGCATTCTTGGCATATTTATATCCATTGTTACAACAGATGGATTTACCTTTTTATACATTTCCACAGCTTCCAGCTCATCGCTTGCTTCATACACTTTATATCCCTGTTCTTCAAGAATATCCTTTATGTCTTCTCTAATATATGATGTATCATCTACAACCAATGCAATTTTATTCATTTTTTTCCCTTCTCTTTATTTTTATTTATTATTTTAATTCTCTGTAAATCTATTATTTAAATAAAAAAATAGAATATTTAAATTTTATATTTTTTTACTAAATCTTAAATATTTCCCTTACTTTCCTTGCCATCCCATCTTCAGCATTGCTTCCAATAACTTCTGTATCTGTTAATTTTTTTCAAGCAGTCTATAAATTGAGTTTTTTTCATTGCAAATCCAAGTCCAGTTTGAGTTATCAAGTCATAATCATTAAATCCATCTCCAAATGAAACAGCATCTTTTAACGTCAGCCCATCCCTTTGAAGCAAAAAAATCCGGCTGCCACAGCCTTATCGCAGTCACTTGAAAAAGATCTCCAAGCTTTTTTTCGTTTACAAATACGATATTAACTTCATTATTCGTTACTTTTCTTACTTCCTTTTCTATTTCCAGCAGTTTTTTATGCTCGCCTAGAAAAAATATTTTTGTAAAAGCAAGTTTTTCAAAGTCATTCTGCTCAATTTGCTCTGGATACTGCTTTCTATTTGGCTTTTTGAGCATAAAAAAATAATCTCTGGCATCTTCTGTCACATACCAATGATTACCTGAGAATCCATTTAAGATTATTCCCTTGTCAAATGATTTATAATCAATTGAAAAAATTTTGTCCACATATTTCTGTTCAATATTATTCACGTAAATTTCTCTTCCATTTTCATCTACAATCCTAGCGCCATTTGACGTAATCAAAGGAATTTTCAGCCCAATTTCATCCATAATTTCCTTTGCTCCGACATATCCACGTCCAGTTGCAATATAAAATTTTATCCCTTTTTCCAGCAACAATTCAATTGTTTCCTTCGTAAACGGACTAACTTTATGTTCTTCATTCAAAAGCGTTCCATCTAAATCGCTTATTACCGCCTTATGCATAATAAAAATTTCCTCCTACATTGATTTTTAGCACATTCACAAAAAAAAATTGAATTAAAATTTTTTTAAAACTTGCAAAAACTAATCCAATAATGATACAATATTATAAGAAATCAAGAGTAAAAAAATAAACTTACGAGGTGAAAAAAATATGGCAACATTTGAAGATTATTTAAAATTTGAAGTGACTGAAGCAGAAGAAGATAAAAAAAGCAGCTCAGAATTATAGAAAAAAAATTTCATTGTCAAAAGAAACAGAAAAAAAGCTATTAAAAGCTATAGATAAGGATATTACAATTATTGCAGTAGCACAAGTTTATTGTCCCAGACTGCCGTGCGACTGTCCCTTTCTTAAAAAAATTCAGTGACTTGAATAGCAAAATAAAAAGTTGACTATCGTTCAAGAGAAGCTGCTAAAGAATTTTTTTCCAGATACAGATGAAAGAATTAAAAATACCTACTTTAATTTCTTATGTTGATGGGAGATATAATACTTTCTGGAATGAATTTCCAGCTGTGGTAAAAAAAGAAAATGGATGAAAACCCAGAAAATTTTTGAAGATATTAAATACAATTTCAGAATTGGAAAATTTAATGCGGAAATTGAAAAAGAGCTGGTTGACTATTTAACTTCGCTATAAAAAAATCATAATATATTTTTGAATAAAAAGTTCTGTTCTCTATACGAATGGACTTTTTTTATTTGAATAAAAAAAGGAGTTATTTCAACTCCTTACTAAATAATATTTTTTTAAATTAATTTTTATTAATTTACAGAATATCCCAACTGATAATCCAAATCTTACTTCTTCTGTTTCTGTAGTTTTTTTCTATTAGATCCAGATTCCTTATAAGAATCTCTATAATACGGACGATATTTTACAAAAGGATTTACAGAAACTTTACCTTCTCCCGCTCCAAATGATTTTTTTATATCCAGCTTCTGTAATTACACCAAGCATATTTTTCCCAATAATATCTTGGGATATCTTTCAAATTCATTTTCTAAGACAACTTTTCCATAAATTCCCGCAACTGACGGTGTCGTGTATGATAAGTTTGCATAATAATCTTGATAAACTGACGGTTTAGCCTTTTTCCCATTTCTTTGAATCTTATTCGTATCTCTATAATGATTTGTAAAATAAGTATAATAATCTAGACTTCCCCATTCTCCCTTTTTTTAATATTATTACTTACTTCAAGATCCGCATTAAGTCCCCATCCATTAACTTTTTGATCCTTTAAAGTCATTTCCGCTTAGATAATACTCTCCTCTTCTGTTCCCCTTAAATCCAAAAATAAACACCTTCTACAGCCAATGTTACATTTTGTCCCCATACTTTCCTGTTGAATGTCGGTCCTACTGCAAATTCATTTCCAATTCCTGTTGTAGAAGTTTCCTTTGTAACTAAATTCTTATTTCTATAAGTATCATTTTGCCATCTTATTTTTCAATTTAACATCATCTGATAATTTTTCCAGTCCCAATTTGCTATAAATTCTATCAGCTTTTTCTAAAAGTTCCATACTGAGTAATTTTTTTGTCCATTGAATCTATTTCTATTCTGATCCTTATCCCATCTTGTCGAGAATGTCAAATCCCAATCCCTTCATCAACTAATCCAATTTTTTTCCAGAAAAAAAATACTTCTTATCCGTGTTCTCCCGTGATTATCCTTTTTAAACCCGGCAAATCCAATTCCATTCGCATCATCTCCAGTTTTATCCTGATAATTCTGCCTATATTCAGTAGAAATATTAATATTCTTCAGCACATCCTGATCCGCTTCAGCAAATCCAGAAACTGCCAGAATCAAAGTCAGCAGTCCCAACAATTTTTTTCATAATTCATTACCTTCCTTTCGATTATTTTTTTAATTATTAACTATATAACTACAATTTATTCTTGACTTTATCAAAAATTCAAATATCAAAATATTTGTATATCAAATTACAATTTATATTAACATTTTTTACTTAATTGTCAATAAATCAATTATATTTTTTTATATATTTCAATATATTTTATTAATGATTAATTACTCAATTTCAATCCCAGAATTTACTTTTACCTCCCTTTTTCCCATGTACAACAACCAGATCCACCTTTTTTTATACTTATTCACCTTAATCGACAATATATTCAGCCTATTTTTCATAAATACACCGAAAAAAACATCATTTAACCTGCTATTCAGCACAACCACAAAAAAATTCTCCATAATTTTTTTAGAAGTCTTCTTATTTCCAAAATTAATTCCTCCAAAGTCAGCAAAATTTCATATTTACTAATTCGTTCCATTTCATTTTTCAGGCATTTTTTTCCAGAACTGGTCTTTTTTTATACGGCGGATTTGAAAAAAATAAAATCATACTCTCCATTCACATTCTTTTATATTTTTTTATTAATTGGAATTATTTTTCCCATTTAAATCATTTATCTCTATATTTTTTTAAAGCAGCAAAAACTTCCTCCTGAATTTCCACAGCAAAAATTTTTTTGAAATAATATCGAGTTCTGAAAGTAATAACGAAATTATCCCTTGTCCCGCCCCAATTTCTAAAAATGATTTTTTTCCCCTTTCAAATTCTTACCTTTTTCTGCTAAAATATTTTTTTCATAAATTCCGAAAGCAAAATAGCATCTTCTGTTATTTTTTTAACCCTTTTTCCTCCACAATCATCTTTTTTTCCAACACTTTCTAAATTTTTCAATATAACTCATTTTTAACTCCTAGTCTTCAATAAAATTATGTTATTTTCCCATTTTAAAATATAAATTTCTTTGCAAGAGTTCAAAGTCTCTTTTTGGTAAATAATATTTTTAAACGAGATTTAGTATTAATATAATAAAAAAACTGTCTTAAATATTTTTTTAGTATTTAAAACAGTTCTTTTTAATATCTTGTACTTCTTATTTGACAATAAAAGAATCCTTGATAAATCAAATTTAACTATTTAAAAAGAAAACTATTGTGTAATTCCCAACTGCTTATCTGCATATTCATGCGCAAGTTCCAATCTTACACGTTCTTTTGAATTTTCAAATGTTGCTTGTGTAAATGGTATTTCTGATGTTTTTTTGCAATTAAATAATATCCAGTTGCATCATTTCTTTCTAAGAATCCATCTACTTTCAATGCGAATATTTGATCCATTAGTTCTTTATTTATTCCAATTCCTGGAATTGCATCAGTTTTAACTAACTTTTTAAATCTTTCTTTTTACGCTAAAGTTATATTTATCTTGTTTTTTCCACAGTGCTCCAAGTAACTTTCTTGCTTTGAATTTCAGCTTTCAAGTCTTGAATTTTTCTTAATAACTTTTTGTTTTTGATGCCTCAGAAATAGTTGGAGTTATTAAAAATATGGCTAACTTTCGCTACATTTTTCATTTTTTTGGATCTTTTACTTTGAATGTAAATAATATGATAACCAAACTGTGTTTTTTTATTGGTCCCACAATATCTCCAGCCTTACCATTTTTTTAACTGCATTTGCAAATTCTGGGACAAGTTTTGATAAATCCGCTGTTTCTCCTAAACTTCCGCCATTCTTAGCCGAACCAGGATCCTTTGAAAACTCTCTGGCTTTTTTTCTGCAAAAATTATCTTTATTTGTAGTTTTTCATAATTTCTTCAGCCTGCTTTTTTTAGCCACAGCAAAATCATTTTCTCCAGCCTGATATTCTTCTCCAATTACATAACCGCCTATACTATTTTTGAGTATTATAGCTATCTCTCTTAGAATCAAATCTTGCTTGCAATGCCGCATTATCAGGCTTTATAAGTATCAATTAAATAATTATAGTATTTTTTTGAGAATAATCTCTTAACTGATCTACTCCTGCTAAATCAGCATCTGCCTTTATTCCAGCCGCTTTAGCCTTATTCGCTATTTGTATAAATTTATTTAAATTTGTTTTTTTAGCATGCCTTTTAAATCATTTACCATTTTTTTGGCGAATAACCTTCTTGAGTTTGTGAAACTGCATTTATAATTTGTTCATTTACATCTGCATTTGTATATTTATACTCTCCATTTTGTGCCACAACTGCTGTTATGTTAGCATACATTTTTTTAAATTCCTCATCTTTAAACTCAATTTTAGCTTTTTGCTTAGCCTTTTGCAATAAATGAATTTAAAAATCATAATATCCTTATCTTGCTTCATATTTTTCCTTAATTTGATCTTTTACATCATCAAATTCTTGATTTTTCAAAGGCTTGAGTATATTTATTTCTTTCATAAGCTTTTTTTAACTTCCTCATCTGTAACTTTATCATCTGCAAATAATTTTTTTCTCTCATCTTGTCAACTGTTTTCTGGTCTTTTATCATTTTTTTAAATGAAGTAACGTTATATCCAACTGATCTTAAATATTGAGAAAATTCATCTTTTCCTAATTTAGACTGTTTTTTTGATAAGCCTTAAATTCCTTATTAACAGTTGAACCGCTTACTCTTATTCCCAAATTCTTAGCCGATGAAAGCAATATTTCCTTATTTATCAAAAGTTGTAAAACATATTGATTTATAATATCATCAGGAACATTTTTTATATTCTCAGTATTTACTCCTGCTTGTGCCAACTGCTGCATTTTTTGCTGATTAATCTCATTTAACTGACTTTTTAACGAATAAGCTTCCCTTTCAAAATCATCACGATAAATTTTTGTCCCGTTAATCGTTGCAATTACTTCTCTATTACCTTTTGAAGCTTCAAAAATATTATTCTTCAAAAATAATATTCCAGTAATAAGCATTGCTATTCCAAACATCCCCATCATAACTGCTGATGCGATCTGAATACCTCTTTTGTGACTTCTGAATCCCATTGTCTATCTTCCTTTCTTTATTCTCTCACTTTTAGTCATTTTATTATTATAACACATAATACTTTATTTTTCTATCGTTTTTTTTACCAGAGACAGAGCAATACTATTTTCCATTTAAACAGCAGACTAGTTATAAATTTCTTTACAAGGGAGCAAATCTCTTTTTAGCAAGTAAAATAAATTATAATCTCTATTTTTTTAGATGGAGTTTAATACAAATACCAAGTTCTGTTTGAAAAACAATAAAAAATCGGAAACTGATTTTTTCCTCTTCCGATTTTTTAATTCTCTACAATTTTTGAAAACTAATAAATTGCCCTAAATCCAATTCCACCTCTGACATTATTTCCTTTAGTATCATATCCAGCATTTACTGTAATACCAAATCTAGTATTATCAACTCCGATGTTAAGATCAAACTCACCATTTCCACGTCTATCTTCTTTTTCTTTTTCCAGATTATACCAATCTGCTGTCGTATATCTTACTCTTGCCTGATTTCCGTTTTGTAGTTTTCCAATCTCATTTTCATAAGCAGCTGTAAGCCCTACTGTCAAGTTTGTTTTTACTGCAAGTGGCTGAACATACTTAAATTCAACTCCAGTTTCTGGTTTTACTGAAAAGTAGTCATTACCCTTAACCTGCAGTCTTACTTGTCCAGAGTTTTCTTTCACATCATTAAATCTTCCATATTCCATTTTCAAAGCTCCAAATGGTCTTAAATGTGTTCTTTCACTCATTCTTATATCATAACTAAGTTCATTTTTAAGAGCTGCTCCATAAGTATGGTACGTAGATTTAGCTTCAAATGTATCATCAACTATCCAGAATTTACGCTTCATATTATTAATTCCTGCAAACACATCTCCTGCAACTGTCCACTGCAATGCTCCGTTGTAATCCTTTTTAGGCGACATTGTCTTAAATATTCCAGCTTTTATCATTGTCTGATCTTCTCTCGATTTTCCTAGATCCTTGAATCTGAATCTGTTTGTTACTGCTCCTACATACCATCCGCTTGAGTTGCCCATTCTGACTTTTTCATCTTCGTGAACATAAGCTACTCCGTAGGCATTGCTCTTATAGTCAAAGATTCCAGCTGTATCAGTGCTATATTCATCTCTTAATCCAAATGCCTTGATTTTATTATTTTGCTTAGTTGGGTTCCTCCATTCATTTCTCAAATAGCTAAACTCATTATCCAGAGCATTTCCTGTAGCGTTAGTTCTTTGTTGAATATTTGCATATTGATGACCTTTCATCTCATCTACAGCTTGTGCTAAAATATGGGATTCACCTTTTCCTAAATCATTTAATTTATTAAACAGTTCTTTTTCTCTTCCAGTAGTTTCCACACCATATCTTTGTTCTAATCCACCTAAAAAATTATATGTATTTCCATCTTGTGCAAATGCTGTGTATGGAATTTTTACTAAATAAACTTTTCCTAGAGCACCTGTTGATAAATTTTGTGTTGCTGTTGCAAACCAAGTCAAACTTCCTGCATTTAAAGCAAATTTCATTCCACTACTTGATGCAGCTAATGATAATATCATATTATTATAAGGGTTTATTATATTATCCCCAACCTCTATAACTTTACTATCAGTATATCTTGCTGCCTCATTCCCAAATATCAAATTAATTCTTTAATCCTGTTAAATTATTCAATCCTTCAATTGGATGTGTATAATTTACTCCCGATGTATCTATATACATTCCAAGTGCTCCAACTTGTTCATTTGATGGAATGCTTCCCAATCTTGTTGAGCCTAGGTCTATTGTTGTCACTGTTCCATCTGGAGAAGTTACTGTTGCAACTGATGGATTTGGTGTTGAAATATTTGTATCTATAACCGTTGGAATTACAATATTATTATTTATTTTTATAGTAGCCGCTGTTGCTGCTGGTGGAGCTATTATTTCTATTCCTGCTACCGTTTTGCTTGTTGGATTGCTTACTTTTCTTACAACTCCATCTGCACCATTAGTATTTGTAACAGTTCCTGTTGTACCTCCACTAGTTTCATTTGAGAAAGTTCCTGTAGAACCAAGATATCCAGCTTTATTATTAGGCCCATCTACAATAATTTGTCCATAGTTTTTAATTACTCCACCACCTGTGGCAACTACACCTAGAATACCGTCATTATTTGCTGTTGGAACTGTTTTAATAATTCCCCAGTTTTCTCCTACTGCATTATTATCAACATACATTCCTTTTGTATTTTTTCCACTTAATTCAATTGTACCATTATTTATTGCTTTTGAACCACTTCCTGAAGCGAACATTCCAATTCCTTCATCAAGAGCTACTTTTATTGTTCCATCATTTATAATTGTTCCGTTAGAAGTAGCCATTCCCATTCCATATTCTGGAACTGGAGTTGCTGATAAATTACTTCCACTTACTGTAATTGTTTTACCTGCAGCATTTCTAGCAGTTCCTCCATCAATTGCATAAATTGCCACACTTCCTGTTCCTCTTCCAAAATCAATATCTGCATTATTTGTTACTGTTCCTGCAGAATAAATTCCGTAAGTATTATTTCCTGTTGAAGTTAATGGAACATTATTTGTTACTGTTATATCTTTATTATTTGAATAAATAAATTTCGCTTCATTTCCTAATGTTGCAGTTCCATTTGTAGTTAAATTTGTTGTTCCTGTATTTTTAATTACATAACCAAATGAAGAATCTCCAATTGTCATATTCGTATCAGCATTTATCGTTCTTCCTGCTGTTCCAGTAGTAAATACTCCAACTGCTTCATTTGCTCCAATATTTATTTTAGAACCTGAATTTAATGTAATATTTCCTTCTGTCGAATAAATTCCAACACCTTCATCTCCAACTGTAATTTCTCCAGCCGAACCATGAGTTACCGTCTTACCAAAAATACCATAATTTTTATTTCCACCAATAATCTTACCATTATTTGTAATATCTGTCGCAACATCATCAGTGTAAATTCCAACACTTGGAATTGAACCTGTCGAAGCTGCCAAATTAATTTCTCCATTGTTTATTAATGATGAACTATTATTTGCAAACATTCCAACTTGTTCTTGTCCTGTCATATTGATTTTTGCACCTGCATCATTTGTCAATGTTGCTTTATCTCCTATCATTCCGATAGACTTATCTCCTGATAAAGTTAACACTCCACTTCCTGTATTTGTTCCAGTAGCAGTAGCTTTTGTTCCTGCTGAATTATTATTTTTCACATAAATTCCATAAGATGTAGTTCCATCCAATGTAACATTACCTTTATTTACAATATTAATTGTTCCTTCACCAAGTTTTCCACCAAATTCATTTACTTTCGGTGCTCCAGTTGTCGCATCTTCTCTATACGCCAATCCTAATAATCCAATTGAACTATTTCCACCAACATTTACAGTACCTTCATTATTTACTTCAGAACCATTTACTGCATAAATACCTACAGCACTGTCATTGTGAGGATTTGTTGTTAACTGTTCAACATTTATTGTAGCTGATGGATCAGTATGAACTTTTCCGTAGTTTATAAATAATCCTACTGCTCCGTTTCCAGCATCTGTTCTGTCTGCTGAAATAGTTTTTGCAGCTGAAAGATTAATTTGAGTATCATTATTACTTGTAGCTGTACTGCTACTACTCATATCATATCCTGTAACAGATGAAGCACCTATTGCAGTTAATTGAGTAGAATTTAAATGTGATGTAATATCATCATTTATATTAACTATTGCTTTTTGAATTATTAAGTTTTTCAAAAGTTTTGCAGTATCTGCATCTCCAATGTTTGTTTTATCAAGTACTTTATCAATTGTAACAGTTGCTCCATCTATCGCAGCATCTTTATAATTAGAATATTTACCACTATCTGTATCTATTTGACTACTATGAATACCAGTAATACTTCCTACTGCACTTGCTAATCCATTAAGGTTTAAGCTCCTATATTAGATTTACTTACAAGAATAACATCATTTGAACGAACCTTTATTTTAGCTGTTCCTCCAGGAGTTGATTGCAATCCTGTTACTTTACTAGTATCACTAAATCCTACAGCTTTTCCTTTTAAAGTAATTGTCGCATTTGATAAATCAACTGTTCCTGAACCTGATGTATAAACAGCATATCCGTCTCCATCATATTCTACTGAAGCAGTATCCAATTTTAATGGATTATTTCCTGTTGAAACAACTCCTGCTGCACCATCTTTTACTATAATATTAGATCTACTTAAATCAATATTCGCAGTACCAGTAGAATAAACAGCTACTCCTTTTGAAACTCCTGTATCGTTTATTGTTATTTTCGTTACAGGTGTGGCAGTTGTAGTTATTGTTCCATTATTAGCATAAACTCCAGTAGAACCTGCTGACCCATTAATTTTAGCTCCTTCTAATGTCAAAGTACCACCATTATTGTAAATTCCAGAATTTCCTACTCCACTTACATTTACAGTCCCTTTATCTGAAAAAGTTCCTTTGTTGTAAATAGCAGCTCCATTTGTTCCTGTAAAATTAATAATTCCTGTTGTTTCAAGTGTTCCAGTATTACTATTTGCTACAGCCATTCCTAAACTCTTATTTCCACCTATACTTAAAGTTCCATTATTTACTATTGTTGCACCACTTGAAGAAATAAAATCTCCTGCTGTCATTCCAAAAAATTCATTAGAAGAAGTTGAAGTTACTGTCTTTCCTGATGCTAATGTTACAGTTCCAGTTTTCCCTGCTTGTAACAAAGTATTTTTAGTACCCGCAGTTCCAATTGTTAAATCTCTATCTAATTTTATTCCATTTTTATCACTTCTTATTAATGCACTTTCTGTTGCATCAGAAGAAAAATCAAGTCTTCCAGTTGTCATATTATTTAAAACCATATCATTACTATTTGTATTATTTCCTTGCGAATTTCTTAGAAATCCAACATTTCCTGTTCCACCAACTACTATATTCAATCCAGTTGCTCTCGATAAAGGATCTCCTGATGAAGTTCCTTGTGCAATTGAAACTCCAACATTATTTTCTCCTTTTACTGATATTATTCCTGATCCACCATCTATATTTGTCAAATCATAATAATCCATTCCAATTGTCACCATATCTTCAGCAACCTCACCATTGTATGACTTCATTCTAAAACCATAGTTATTTTTCCCATTTACATTAATATTTCCTAGAGCTAATTTTGTATTTGGTGAAGCACTTAGATATTTACCATAATCAATTCCTATACTTCTTTCTGAATTTATCGTTATAACTCCGTCATTCCTTGTTTCTGGCTGTTTAATAAATCCGTGAGTTGCATCATTTCCATGACTATACTCTGTATCAATTTGTATTCCTACTAAATTATATCCATCTTCCAGTGTTATATTTCCTGTATTTTTTAATATGCTTGTTACAGAACCATTTACTACATTAGTAAAATTTTCTCCCCCTCCTGGACCATTTGCTAATAGTTGATGTTCAAATCCCAATAAAAGATTCCCAGAAGTAGGATTATTATGACCATGAAGCGTTAAATTCCCTGCAAAATCATATACACCATCTGTAGAATTATTACGACCTACCTCATAAGGATTTAAACTTAAAAAATATAATGTTCCATTTCCTGTATCTGTCGCTCTTGTTATATCATAGTCTCCATTTATTGTAACTGAATGATCTGCCGCATCATTTATAAAATAAACTCCTTGTGATGAGGATGTTCCAGGATTTAATTGAGGTCCATCTATTCCATTATCTAGTTTTACTTTAACACTTCCACCTGTCATAGTTCTTCCATTAGTAATTGTATATGTAATATATACTGGTGCTGTTGTATTATATTCATGATAATTTTCTACATATAATTCAGATGAGTCAGTATTTGGATCAGATGGTTGTCCAAATCCAGTTCCATTAAATGATAAATCAGGTGGATTAAATACTGTTATAACTGGATTCCCTAATGGAGCTGGCAAACTAGGTACTGCTATTGTTCTAGGTTCGAATGGTGGAATACCCCCACTAGGTGTAGTAGGCACAAAATTAGGAGCCGGTTTATCTATTGCTAACGTTCTTAATGAAGCATCAATTTGGATTTCTACTGGATTTTCCATATTATTAGAATCTAATTTCAGTCTTGTTGCTCCGTAAGTACTTAAATTTTTTAACTGATAGTTATATTTTTCCATTGTGGCATCTCTTTGGTAAAATTTACCGTCCTGAACCCGATTTCCTCTACCCTTAAAATGTCCATGCCAATCATTATAAAAATCATTTGCTCCAATTTGCCAGTTACTCCATGGAGATTTTGTTACATGATCTCCCTGTTCCATTAATTGTGTAAGTTCCAAGTTTGTATTTTTGATTAACTTGTTGTTTTCAGATCTCGCATGCTTAAAATCTTTACGCATTTGACCTATTGAAGAATTAATCAAATTCACTTGGTTACTAATTCCCGAATCTTTTGATTCTACACTCAATTCACCTGCTGAAATTAACATTCCGTTTAACAAAAATGTAAACAAAGCCGAATCTGTATATTTAAACTCCTTACATTTTTTTGCAAACGACTTTAAATCCCTTTTTAACTGCGATAAATTATTAGTCATTACTATCTCCTTTTTAATTTTTTTATAATTCAGATTTTTCAATTTAGAAATATTTTTTTCAAAAAAATAATAATTATTTAAATAATGGAAAAAGTGATTTTTTTAGAGTGTAAAAAAATTTTTTTTGTGTAAATAGAACAGCAAAGTACTGAATTTACTGGATTCATCTGTTAGTTTACACAAAATTTTTGGACATTCTCGTATTTAATGATAAATCCTATTCTAAAAACAGAAAATATTTTTATTTATATTCCATTAAGAAGCCTTAACCCCTTACTAAATAGTAATTTTTGCAATAAATTTATTATCTCCAAAAAAATTTCTTTCTGTCTATTATATCATAAAGAAAAAAACAAAAAAACAAGAGGTTTTTTTGAAATTTATTTAAAAAAATAATATTTTTTTTATTTATATACTCAAAACTATTAAAAACCATATAAATTTAGAATTTGAGTAAAATAGTCATAGCTTTTTAAATCTAATACTAAATTTCATAAAAAAAACTGCCTTGATATTAAAAAAATCTCTTATTAATACCAAAACAGTCTAATTTAATTTTTTTACTTAAACATTTTACTTTTTATTGAACATTTGTTTCCCCGTCTATTTGAATTATGACACTTTGAATATTGGGAAAGTTTTTTTAAAATTGTATTTGTTACAGCTTGAGAAAATCCATTAAATAATTCAGGATTTTTTTCAAATTTGCAAATGCCGCATTTAATTTTACAACTGTTGTATTTACATTATCAATTCTAAGGTTGTAGGCACTTCTAAATTTCATATCATCTGTAATATAATTTGAATTTCTGATAATTCCATTTATGAAATCCCCTTCAATTAAGTTCACTTGACGTGGAATTGCGATTTCTCGCTCATAAATTGTTCTTGTACCAGGATCAAATACAAATATAGAAATTTTATTTTGAGTTTCCTCATTTTGCGCTGTTTCCTTTACTAAATTCTTATCAACAGTTACATGTATTTCTTCACTGTTATCCCTGTCATATATATTCGTTGCAACTACAGCAGCCGTTATTAAAATAAGCAATATTATAAAAAAATACGCTGCTAAAAAAAATACTTTTTTTCTTTTTTTAGGTTCTTCTTTTGATTCTTCTTTTTGGCATAAAATTCTCCTAATTTGGATAATATTTCCATTATTTAAAATGAAATTATCTAAAAATAACTTCTTATTGCACTTCCAATAGCATTTGCTGCTCTTTCTTGACCATCTGGTGTTAAATATTGTGATAAATCAGAATAATTATTCATAAATCCTAATTCTACAAGTATTGATGGTGAATTACTTCCACGAAGTACTGCAAAATTTGCTCCAAAAACTCCTCTTCTTCTAAGCCCTGTTGTATTTATAAGATTATTTAACACAGATTCTGCTATAGCTTGACTTGTTTTTTGATTTTTTCTATAAAAAATATCATTTAAAATAAAGTCTGAAAATGGCACATCTCCATAACTCCCATCAACTTTATTTTCAAATTTGGCTACTTGTGCAGCATAACTTCCTTGATCTTTTTTACTAAAATAAAATACTTCTGTTCCATTTGCTGATGAACTCGAACCTGAATTTAAGTGGATACTTATAAAGAAATCTGCATTTGCATCATTTCCAATTTTGGCTCTTGTATCTAATGGCACAAAAAAATCTGAATCTCTAGTCATTATAACATTGTAATCCTGTCTTAAATTATTAGCTAGCCTTGTTGCAACTTGCAATGCTATATCTTTTTCATTATATCCATTTCCTCTTGCTCCTGAATCACGCCCACCATGTCCAGGATCTACAACTATTGTATATTTTTTATTTCCTCTTGAAGTATTACCTGACTGGCTTTGTGACTGAGTCTGTGTTATTCTTGTATTGTTGCTGTTATTATTCTGGCTTTGTGGTGTATTATATGATTTTTGCACTGTTACAGCTTTACCTCCATCTAATGTTACTTGAAACTCTCCATTTCTACTGGTAACTTGATAAGTAACAGATGGTTTTAAATACACATACACTACTACCATTCCATTATTTTCAACTGTATAAACCTTACTTATATACTGATCACTTTTGTTAATAAATGCTGGAACACCACTTTCCATTTTACTATCTGGGAAACTTAACATTAACAGGTCTTCACCCCCTAATTTTTGTGACAGAAGCATTTGGAATAATCTGTTTATTTTTCCCTAAATGTTCCAATGACCTTTCCATTATTATATGAAACATTTTTTTAAAGTATCAGAAAATGTAATTGCACTTACAAAAAAAGTAACAAAAAAACAATAATATCCTTTTTCATTTTTTTCCTCCTATTTTTTTACTATTCATTTCAATTATTTTTTTAAAAAAATACATAAATCTCAATAAACATAACATCTCTAAATTCTTATTTTGTTTCAATTCTTTCAACTGCTGATTTAAGAACAGTCATTCTTGCATTTTTTTATCAATTTTTCATTTCCACAGTATCTGTAAAAACATTTGTAATAGTTCCTTGGATTCCTCCAACTGTAGTTATTTTTAGCTCCTACTTTTAAATTTTTCCATTAATTCAGCTTTTTGTTTTTTTCTTTTTTTATTTGCAAAAGTATGTTGGTAAAATCAATACTGCCAAAAAAATACCACATAAATTATTATTACTCCCATTGAATTCTTATCCATAATTATTTATTTCTCCTCCTTCTGAAATTCTAAAATCTTCTTTTAATTATACCACAATTTAGATTATGTTTCAATTTTTTTAAAAAAATTATTTTTTTAGCTAAAAAAATCTTTTTGTGAAATGATTATAACTTTTAATACCAAATCTTATAAAAAAATAATATTAAAGTGAAAATGACTATCTTAAAAAAATTGATTTCAAGACAGTCATTTCGTGATTAAAATGAAAAAAATTATTTTTTTAGTCAACTAAATTAATAGTTATTTAAGTTAGTTTATTATTTATCAGAAATTGCAGCTACTCCTGGCAATACTTTTTCCTTCCAAGTATTCAAGAAGCTCCTCCACCAGTTGAAATGTGTGAGAATTTGTCAGCAAATCCTAATTGGATAGCTGCTGCTGCTGAATCTCCACCACCGATGATTGTTTTAGCATCAGATAATTCTGCGATTGCTTTTACATACACCAATTGTTCCTTTAGCGAAGTTTTTCCATTTCAAATACTCCCATTGGTCCATTCCATACTACAGTTTTAGCACCTTCTAAAAGCTTTTTTTGAATAATTCTACAGATTTTTTTCACCTATATCTAATCCCATCCATCCATCTTCAATGTCATCTACAGAAACTGTTTTTAAATTCTGTATCATTTTTAAATTCTTTTTGCTACAACTGTATCAATTGGCAATAATAATTCAACATTTTTTTCTTTTTGCTTTTTTTGATTAATGAAGCGGCTAATTCTACTTTGTCAGCTTCCAATAATGAAGAACCTGTATTTTTACCTTCAGCTTTTAAGAAAGTAAACATCATTCCTCCACCGATAATTACTTTATCAGCTTTTATCCAATAAGTTTTTCAATTACACCAATTTTATCAGAAACTTTTTGCTCCTCCTAAAATAGCAACTAATGGTCTTTCAGGATTGTCAACTGCTCCACCGATAAATTTAATTTCTTTTTCTACTAAAAAAATCCTACTGCAGAATCTTTAATATTTGAAGCAATTCCTACATTTGAAGCATGTGCTCTATGAGCAGTTCCGAATGCATCATTTACAAATACATCTCCAAGTGATGCCCAGTATTTTTCCTAATTCAGGATCATTTTTTAGATTCTTTTTACCATCTAAGTCTTCAAATCTAGTGTTTTTCAAACATTAAGATTTCTCCATCTTTTAGTTCAGAAACTGCTTTTTTTCCAATTCAGGTCCTCTAGTTTCAGGAATAAATTTAACTGGTTTTTTTCTAAAAGTTCTTCCAATCTTTTTTTGCAACTGGCGCTAAAGTTTTTGAGGCTTTGTCAGCTTCTTCCTTAACTTTTTCCCAAGTGAGAAAATGCGATTACTCTTCCGCCATTTTTCCAAAAATATATTTTAAAGTTGGAAGAGCAGCTGTAATTCTATTATCATTTGTAATAACTCCATCTTTTTATTGGTACATTGAAATCAACTCTTACTAATACTTTTTTTACCTTTTACGTCTAAGTCTTTTTAAAGTTTTTTTAGCCATTTCGTTATATCCTCCTAAAAATTTATTCAAAATCTTTTTTCCACTTGAATTATACCACTCTTTAATCTGATTTTCAAGTAATTTAATATATAATCTCAAAACATTTTTTTAACATTTTTAAAAAAATATGTCATTTTATGCCTATAAAATCAATATTGGATTGTTTAATGACTTGATTTTTTTATTTACAAGGAGTCAATACTTTTTGCTTCAGAACGTTTGTTTTATTAAAATACTAAAAAAATCTATACTTTTTACAGCTCTAAAATTTGTTTTAATTTAACTTCATCAATTTCTGATACTTTTTTTATCGGCTTAGGATTTTTTTAGGATATTCGGAAATAGCTTTTTTTCAAACCAAGTGACACCAACCCATTTTCCAAATTTGTATCCAGAATTTTTCAAAAAAATGCAACTTTTTTTAAATCCAAAGTAATTATGCAATTTTTTCACTATTTTTTTGTTAGGATAAGTTACAAGCGCATAGACATTTACAATATTTTTGAAGCTTCAGTATTTCAATCAAAATTTTATACAATTTTTCCCAATTCCATTTCCTGCATAATTTCCATCTGTATAAACCGAAAGTTCCGCATCCCACTGATAGGCAGCCCTGCTCCAAATCCTATGTGCATAAGCATATCCAATTATCTCATTTTCGTATTCACAAATAATATACGGATATTCCTTTAAAAATTTCTCTTATTCTTCCTTTAAATTCCTCGGCTGAAGGTACTTCATACTCAAATGTAATTGTAGTTTTTTTCAACATACGGCTCATAAATTTTTTTAAGATCTTTTCAGCATCTTCTTCAGTTGCAAATCTAAAAATCAGATTTTTCTTTTTTTAATTTCATTTTCAGCACCTCAATGTTCTTAATTTTTTTCCTTTACTAAATTTTTATTCTCAATTTTTTTGATTAGTAATAATTTTTTTAAATTCATATAAAATATACTAGCATTTTTTTAGTTGAATTTCAATAGAACAGATTGCTTACTCTTGACACTCATAAAAAAATAAGATATAATTTTATTGAAAAAAATATTATTAGGAAAAGGGATGGTTCAAATATGAAAAAAACGTTATTAATTGGTGCATTTTTTTATTTGCAAGTTTAGTTTCATTTTCAGCAGGAGCAGGAAATGACGTAACAACAAAACCGGAGGTGTACTTTTTAAAAAGTTCACAAGTTGTAAGCAGCTATGATTTGTTGCCACCTCCACCAGCAGTTGACAGTATAGCTTTTTTTAAATGACAAGGCTCAATATGAAAAAGGAAAAATTATTAAGAAATACTGAAAGAGGAAAACAGGCATATAATGATGCGCAAGTAGAAGGAGATGGAGTACCTCGTGCTTTTTTTCTGAAGCCTTTGGATACACTAATTTCTGCTCAAACTACCCCTGAAATTTTTTTAAATTAGTTACAAAATTACGTGAAGATGCAGGAGATTTGGCAACAAGATCGCAAAAACAGACATATATGAGAATTCGTCCATTTGCATATTTTTAAAGAATCTACTTGCCGTCCAGAAGATGAAGCAACTCTTTTCAAAAAAATGGATCTTATCCATCAGGGGCATACTTCAATCGGATGGGCTACTGCATTAGTATTGGCTGAAATAAATCCAGCAAGACAAAGCGAAATTATAAAACGTGGATATGAAATGGGGCAAAAGTCGTGTAATTTGCGGTTATCACTGGCAAAGCGATGTGGATGCAGCTCGTGTAGTAGCAAGCACAGTTGTCGCAACATTACATTCAAACAGCGAATTTAATGCTCAATTAGCTAAAGCAAAAGCTGAATTTCAAAAGAATTAGCAAAAGAAAATAATAAACAAATCTATCATTATGACTAAAAAAAATAGTATAAATTCAATAAATAAAAAAAGGGCATCTAATTTTGATGTCCTTATATTTAAATAATGAATAATTTTTTATAAAAAAAATGGCGTACCCGTGAGGAATCGAACCCCAAGCCTTCTGATCCGAAGTCAGACGCTCTATCCAGTTGAGCTACGGGTACACACAAAAAGTAAGTTATAAAAACTTACTTTTGCTAATACTTTTAGTATTTTAGGGCTTAATGTTTCTTTGTTTTTTTAACAAGATTTTTTTAACTTGATCGTTATTTTTTTCCCTTTTAATGTTTTTCATTGCTTTTTGTACAAACTCTTACTCTAACTTCTTCATTGTTGATAGTTAAAAAGCATTGTTTGTAAATTTGGTCTCCAAATTCTTTTTTTGTAGCTTTGTGAGAGTGGCTCACTCTATTTCCGTGGCTTACTGTTTTTTTCCAAAAACTTCACATCTTTGCATTTTATTCACCTCTACTAAATATTTTAGTAGTTCTCCTTTCATCTTTATTTTTTTAACAGTCCTGCTGTTTTTTTATTATAATATATTAACTCAACTATTTTTAAAAAAACGTTATTTAGTTAAAATTATTTTTTTACATATCGTATTCTATTTTTATCATATTTTTAGGAACTTTTTACAAGTTATTATGATATTTTTTTACTTTATTTCTCAAAAATTTCCTCTTATTTTTCAAAAAATTTCTTCAAATTTGGTGGAAAATAATTTGGTCCTTTTACAACTTTCCCATCTTCCCGATAAATTGGATTCCCATTTTCATCTAATTTGCTCAAATTGCTTCTATGAATTTCTTCAAAGACATCGTCAATCACATTTTGCATACCATGTTCTATAATAGTTCCACAAAGGATATAAAGCATATCTCCAAGTGCATCTGCCACTTCCACAACATCTCCATTTTGAGCCGCTTCCAAATATTCTCCATTTTCTTCAGCCATCAAATCAAATCTCAATTTTTCCAATCCATCCTTTAATTTTCCAATTGGCTTTTCAGAATTTCCAAGTTTATAGATTCTATGAAATTCTTCTACACATTCTATCTTTCTTTTCATATTTTTTTATTTCCCTTTCAAAAATTTATATTAAAATCATCGTGCTTATTATAAGCAAAAATCAGTATTTTTACAATATCCGTATACAAAACTGCCGCCACATAAAATCTTATTTTTCTCCAAAAATTCAGTTTCATTATCTTCTAAAACTTTTATTTTTTTATCATTTTTTTATTTTTTTGAATCAAAAAAATTATTAAGATTATTACTAAAAAAATAACGATATTATTAGCAATATTACAGGTAAAATTCAATATTTTTTTCTGAAACAAAACTTTTTATTACTGAAGAAAAAAATCGATAAGTTTAATCCAGTTAAAAAGCGAATAAACTACAAAACTTGACTTTATAATTTTTTTGCTTTTTATTGATTATAATTTTTATACAAAAAAATGTTAAAAAAATTTCTAAAAATAATTATTGCAATAAATAAAAAAACGACATTTTATCCAAAACTTGCTTCATCTTAAAAATATACATAATTTTATACATTTCAGCCTGTAAATTTAACATCTGCGACAACAGAACTGAAATTAATATTCCACAAAACACCCAAATCTTACTGTTTGTAATTTCATCGTTAATGAATTTTTTTCTACATCATCATTTAATTTATTATTCTGCAAAAATTTTTCTCGCTTTCTAAAAAGTAAAATTGCTTTAAAATCAGAAAAAAACTCAACTTTAAAAGCATTTTTTTACATAAATATTTTTTTGAATATAATTTTATTTTTCTTCTTCCCAAAAGTCTTAAAATGTAAATAAACAAGTTTACAAAGTCTAAATATAAATTTAATGCACCAACTATTTCTATTTTTATTTAAAATTTCTGAATCTTCTTGAGCCGCATAAGCAACAATGTTATTTCTTATTCTATTTACATCAACTGCAATAAAAATTGTAAATATAATTACTCCGATTATTGATATGAACAAGTCAACTCCACTATTTTGCAAAAAGATATTTATTATGCTTACTAAAATAATTGCAATTAATCCAGCAACTAGAATTGGTGTAAACTTTGTCAAATTTTCTCTAGTCAAGTATCCATAAACAGCCAAAACTGCAAATAACACAAATGTTCCCAAAAATGCCGAAACTATAATTCCAGGAGCATAGACAATTCCAAGAACTGAAAATGTCAATCCATTCAAGAACGAATATGCAAGAAACATAAGTCTTAACGTACTTGAATTAGCTTTATAAACTAACGCAGTAAATCCAAACACCACAGCTATTTCCAAAACAGCAAACAGCCAATACATTTTTAAAATCCCGTATGCAACCGGATTACCTGATACCAGCCCTGTATACACCATATAACCTGTAATCCCTGTCACAAGAAGTCCCAGTACCATCCAAAGCATACTTCCACAAACTTTTGCACTTACAACTCTGTTTAAATCATCATAAGTCATTCTTGCTTGTCCACCATATTCATTATAACTGTCGTTATTATGATTATAAGTTTCCAATTCATCGTAATCTTTTTTCATAAAAATCACCTCTTATTTATAAACTTTTTATTTAAAATAATTTAAATAATTTTTTTAAATTCTATAGGATTTAAACTAAAACCTATATCTAAACTATTATAATAATACCACTGTATTTTTTTAAGGCTTTTTTATCTGTAAAATCTCTTACATTATATTTTTATTTTTAAAAATCCATATTTATCAATGGTACAAAACCTCTTGTTACTAAATAGATAAATATTTCTAATTTTTTTAATATTGATTATTTAATTATAATTCAAAATTCAAACTTACTTTTTTTAAACGGAACTTTTGATTCTTCCACCAAAATATTTAAAATTTCATCAACTGACACATTTTTGCTTTCTTGTGAACCAAACCTTCTCATATTTACTTCATTATTCGCAACTTCGTTTTTACCAATAATCAATTGAACTGGTATTTTTTGATCTCCATTTGCTTCCCTAATTTTGTATCCAATTTTTTCCACTCTTGTGTCAAGTTCAACTCTAATTCCTGCATTTTGAAGTTTTTTTCAAACACTTCTTTTGCAAATGGAACTTGTTCATCAGAAATTGTCAAAATTCTCGCTTGAACTGGCGCTAACCAAGTAGGGAACGCTCCTGCATAATGTTCAATCAAAATTCCAAGGAATCTTTCCAAACTTCCATACATTGCACGGTGAATCATTACTGGTTCATGTTTTTCTCCATCTGCACCAATATAGCTCATTTCAAATCTTTGTGGCAAGTTGAAATCTAATTGGATTGTTCCACATTGCCAAATTCTTCCAATTGAATCTTTCATCTTAAAGTCAATTTTTGGACCGTAAAATGCTCCATCTCCAGGATTCAACTTGTAGTCAATTCCTTTATGTTCCAAAGCTGATTTTAAATTAGCTTCAGCCATTTCCCAAATTTCATCAGAACCAATTGCTTTATCAGGTTTTGTCGATAATTCAATATGATATTCAAATCCGAATAAAGTATAGAATTTATCGTATAAATCAATAATCTCAATAATTTGTTCCTCAATTTGCTCTTTCGTACAGAAAACATGCGCATCATCTTGTGTAAATGCTCTAACTCTCATAAGTCCGTGCAAAGCTCCACTAAATTCGTGTCTGTGAACTAATCCCATTTCTCCGTATTTCAATGGTAAATCCTTGTATGAATGTAAATTATTCTTGTAGGCAATTATTGAACCCGGACAGTTCATAGGCTTTATTGCATACTCTTTTTCATCAATTGTTGATGTATACATATTTTCACGGTAATTGAACCAGTGTCCAGAAATTTCCCATAATTCCTTATCCAGCATAATTGGAGTCTTTATTTCCTGATAGCCTCTTTTTTTATGCTCAACTCTCCAAATTTCTTGCAATTTATTAAACAATTCCACACCTTTTGGCATGAAGAATGGGAAACCTGGTCCATGTTCATCCAAGAAAAATAAGTTAAGCTGTTTTCCTAATTTTCTGTGATCCCTTCTTTCAGCTTCTTCCATCATTGTCAAATATTCATCCAGCTCTTTTTTAGATGCAAAAGCCACTCCGTAAATTCTTTGAAGCATTTTATTTTTAGAATCTCCACGCCAGTAAGCTCCAGCAGTTGACATTAATTTAAACGCTTTTAAATATCCAGTTGATGGAACATGTGTTCCACGGCATAAGTCTACAAATTCTCCCTGTTTATAAATGCTAACTTTATCAACTCCCAAGTCATCAATTATCTCAACTTTATAAGTTTCACCTTTTTCAGCAAAGAATTTTTTAGCTTCTTCGGCACTCATTTCACTTCTTTCAAAAGGATAATTTTCTTTTACAATTTTTTTCATTTCATTTTCAATTTTTTTCCAAATCTTCTTCAGTAAAAGGTCTTTCAGGGTCAAAGTCATAAAAAAATCCATTTTCCACAACAGGCCCTATTGTAACTTTTGTATTTGGGAATAATCTTTGCACAGCTTGAGCCATTATGTGAGCCGCACTATGTCTAATTATTTCTATTCCCTTTTCACTTGTATTAGTTATTATTTCAATTTCTCCAGATTTATCAATAACATAAGACGGATCAACTTGCACACCGTCAATTACAGCTCCAACGGTTGCCTTCCCAAGACTGCTCCCAATACTTTTTGCAAATTCCACAACAGTCATCGGATTTTCCAACTGTCTTTTACTACCATCAGGCAAAATCATTTCTATCATTTTCAATACCTTCTTTCTCTCTTTTGTCGTATAAATTAAGGCTTAACAAGCCTAGTTGTAAATTAGTCGTATAATTATTTATTATAGTATAATTCTTGCTTTTTTTCAACCTAAAAATTGAAAACATCTCCAAAAATTTGCATTTCAGAACAACCAAGCAACTATATTCAAAAAACAATAAAAAATGAGCAAGAATTGAAATTTTATTCTCACTCAAAAGTCATTTTTATTAAATATCACTTTTCGATATTGGGGTGGTCTATATCATTGTAATAGTACATTATGTAATTTAAATCGTTTTAGTCCCCTTCGATATTGGGGTGGTCTATATCCCATCATTTGTTTTTTTAGTGATAGGATATTTTTGATTATTATTTTTTTGCTATTTATCTGTGTTTTTCCATATTTTTCATCTTGATATTACTCCTTAATAAATGATATAAACCACCATTTATATTATACCATATTTTATGATTTTTCAAAATTCTAATATTTTATTTTGTGAAATTTTTTCTCCCATTGTCACTTCTCCTGCAAGTATCTTCATTTTTTGAAACTGATCTTCTGTCAGGATAATGGAACGGATTGAGGAATTTTCTGGAGCGAGCATTGATAACTGTTTTTCTGCCAGTTCGATTTTTTCTTTTGTTTTTGACCTCATTATATATACCGATTTTTGAAGCTGATAATATCCTTTTTCTATCAATTTTTTTCCTAAAAGTCCTATATTCAAATATCTCAACATCTGTCTGCATAGGAAAATCATACATAAGCAGACCAAAATACTCAATACTCATAGTCCATCACGCTCAATGTAGGAATTATGACTTCTTCATCTTTTACAAAATAATTTCGTATGCTATCCAAATAATAGTCTACCGCTTGGAAAAATCATATTTCTTATCATTAAATAATACCTTCTGCTGTGCTACAAGAAGTATTTTTTGCCGAATTTCTTTGCTTAGTTTCACTTCATTCAAAATATCCTTGTACATATAAACAAGATAATCCACCATAGGACGAAAAACTTCTATTATATCATCAGAAAAATTATAAGCATTAAACTGTGACTTATGATGTAATCCCAAACTTGGATGAAACCCTTTTGCTACAATCTTTGACGATATTATAGCTCTTAAAATCATATATCCATAATTAAGTGCCGAATTTACACCATCTTCATCAAATCTTTTAAAACTATTGCTATACAATTCCTGAAAATATATCCTTGAAGCTATTGCTTCCTGATGTTCTGCACTTACATCATCTTTTTTCAAGTTTTCCTTATATGTTTTCAGTCTTTCAATGGAAACATCACTTTTTTCAAGATACTCTAACAATGCTCTTTGATTTTCAATCTTATTCTCCACTATCCTGCTCCACAATTTTTCCTTTTTCTCCTTCTCCCACTCAATCTGCTCATTTATTCGTAAAGTTACTTGAAAATGATTAAATAATCCCAGCGAATGAATTTCAGGCTGATGTCTCTCATTGCAAATAATAATCGGAATATTATTTTCCACCAGCCTCAACTGCAAAATCGCACTAATCTTGCAATGACAATTTTCAATAACTATCGCAGATATATCATTCAAAGAAATCTTATTTTTCTCATCATTATTATCTTCATCAATCATTACAAGCTGATTATTCGATATTGATAAATCATCAGCCTTTGTTATGTGAATTATATTGGGCATTTTAATCATACTCCTTATTCTGAATATTCAAGCATTGCTTTTTACATTTTCGAGAAATTCATTCTCTAAAATTTCAAATTTATTATTTTTTTCCTAACATTTTTCCCTTTTTTTAGAATAAAGTCGATTTTTTTAATTTTTATATTTAAATACTTCATTTTTGTCATTTGAAATTTCAAAATTTATTTGAATATTATATTTTTTTCTAATAAAGTCTTTGTCGATTTTTAGTATATGATTTTTGTACTTTCTTATCATATGAAAATAATTTTTATTAATAAATTCATTTGATTTATTAAACTAATTTTTTTCATTTTTTTAGTATGTAAATGTAGAAAATGTGCTATATAATTTCTAAAATATACCCATATAGTGCAATTCATTTTTGTCTATTTTTTTCTATTCATAAATTTATTATTTAAAAATATCAAATTCATAAAAATTTTTTTATGTATTCCATCTATATTTTCTACTGTATTCTTATATTTAGATACAGAAAAAAATATACTTTTTCCCTTTTGAATTATCTAGAGGATTTAAAAAAATTCTCTACTTTTTTTCTTTATCATTTTCTCTTAAAAATTGTTTTATCGCTATAACTATAAACTTAAAATCTCTTTCCCACTTATTAAAAAAACGCTACATTTCTCGCCAGTAAGTCAGATAATATTTCATGTAATAAGTACACATTTTGTAATTCTTCTTTATTTTTTTAAATAGTTATATTCTCTTATTTCTTTAATAGTGTCATTATATTTTTTTGATTTCTTTTTTTCTGTAATTTTATTTTTGTTCCCATTTTTTTTATGAAGTTCAACTTTTTAAATCTTGTAATTTTTTTCTATATTACTCTTTTTCTTTTTTCAATTTCTTCTTTTTTTATTATAGTCTTCAATGTTTTTCCTTTTTCAACTTTGCTATATTTATAATTAGACTGTATTTCAGATAAAAAAAGCTTTGAGTTCCATATTTCCTTGTTTTTTTCAAAATTACTTAAAAAGAATAGGAGTTTTATTATTCGTAGCATAATATGGAGCTTCTTTTTGAGTTTAAGATTTTTTTCATCAACAAATAATTTTTAAAAATTTCTTCATATTCTTTATACTCATATTCGTTACACTCATTCTTCTCTTTAACATATAATTTGTCAACTAACCAAGCATCTGTTTCCTCTGACTTTTTAGTATCCAGTTTTTTTCTCTAGTTAATATAACAAATTCGATTAAAGTTTCATATAATTCAATTTTAATTCCTAAAAAAATTCTTTTTTTCTTCGTCTAATCTCTTCTTTGTGAATTGTTTATATTTTTATAAGTTCATTTCTAAACTCTGAAATTCTTTTTACTATCTATCATATTAAAGAATAAATATAAATTTAAAGTCTTGCTATCGTTTTCTTTTTAGAAATTCTTTTTATTTTTTTCTTCATTAATATTTATATTAAAATCAACAACATTATTATTATTACATAAAATAGAGAATTCTTCTTTTTAAAAAAATGTAGCCTCTTGTCTTTTTTTCCAAATAATTTATAAATCCTGTTAAAAAAATATCTCTTCTACGAAATCTCTTATGTATTTAGCAGTATCTTTTTGTTTTTCTTCATTATACTTTTCAACTCTTTCCATTTCTTTTTTTATGAATAGAGGCTATATAATCACTAATATTAATCTTAGTATCATAATCATCTATACTTTGAAATGAGACTCCTGATTTTTTTATTATTTCCTCTATTTTTTTCTTTTTCTTCTTTTACTTCTATCACTATTTTTTTAAATTCTTCTTTTTTTAGAGAAATTCTTTATAAAAAAATTATTATAGTACAATTCTTTTTAACAAAAAAATTTCTTGTTTTTTTAAAAATTCTTTTTTTCTTCAACACTATTTTTTTATCAAAATTTTTTAAAGTATTCATATTTTTTTATTATTAAGTAAATTCTCTCCTTTTTTTATTATTCTTTTTAAAATTAGGAGCAAAAAGGTATTTTTTTCCTTTAATATTTCAAATTCATAAACTTCAAAAATAATTTTCTATTCTTTCTTTAGCATAATAATATTGTAAATTATTTGATAAAAATCTTTCCTTTATTTTTTTCTCAATCTCACCTCGTTTTTTTGATAAAATATCCTTTTATCTCTTCATTATTATTTAAGTCTTCTTCTACACGTTTATTTGTACTTATATCTTTCTTTTTATATTTTTCCTAAAACTAGTTTATTAAAATGTCCAACTCCATTTCTAATATTATAAATAGAATAAGAAATGGATTCCAATACTTCTATTGTTTTATTAACATCAAAGTCTTCAGAGTCAAAAAAAATAATTTAACATTTTTTTCTTTGAATATATATGATTTAACTTTTTATAACATTTGTCCTACGATTTTTTTACTACCTCTGTACCTAAAAATATCTTCAGAAGCGCTTCCAAATAAATTATAATAACTATTAGCTGCAAATGAAAACTAACACTGCCATTTTTTTCTAATTAAAGTTTCCTTAGTTTTTTTATACTCTAAATCTTTTTGTTTCTAATTTTAACTCTCCATTTTTTTACAATATTTCTTATATAATCATCATTTTTCAACGTAATATTTTTATTTTTCCCATATTCTATAACATGCTGGATTAATAAATTTTTTTAAAGTTGTCATCTATTCTTGATTTTAATTTTTTTCAATACTAATTCTATTATTATCATCTATAAATAAAACTTTTTTTAAAAAAATTTCAAATATAATTTTTTTACTTTTTTTCTTCACCTGTGTTATTACTATTTTTTTATTTTTTTCTTTTTTTATGAGATAAATTATTTTTCAATATATTTTTTTAATTCTAAGAAATAAATATTTTTCTAATTCATCTCTATTTTTTTATTATTTTTTTATTTCTTCTCTTATTCTATTAAATATCTTTCCTCTTAATTCTGAAATTTTTTTATTCTGCGATTTATCCGAGTCATCACTATCTAACAATTTCTTTATTTCTTCCAAAAAAATTCTTCATTAAAAAACTTCTAATCTAAATAATTTTTAGTTTATCTTTAAGAATAGGTTTATTTTTTTCTTCAATCATTTTCTTGAAAAAAATTTAATTATATTTTTCTTCTCTAGGATTATCATGGCTTTTTGATTTCATTATTTATATACTGAATATTAATTTTATTATTTTTTTAATTGATTTTACTAATAAATTTATTTTTTTCTGTTTTTTTATATTCTTCAAAAATTTTTTTCGTATTTTTTTCATACTCTTGACTTTTTTTCTAATATCTTGATTTCTATCTTTATTTTCTTCAATCAATTTTTTTAATAGTTTATATACAGAAGTGCTTTCTTGTCCATTTTTTTATCTCTGTATAAATAAGGATAATCATCTTCTTTAATATTTTTTTCTTCAACTTATAACCCTAACATTATTAAGTCACTATCTTCTTCCATTATTTTTTTCTAAATCTATTTTTTTGATATATTCCATTTCTTATTATTTTTGTCCTAAATATATTTCTTTTATCAAAAAAATATAACGATTCTACTGATTCATAAATTTTTAATATCATTATCTAATTTAATTTCATCTGTTATATATTCATCATAATTTTTTTATTTTTTTCTTTTTATTTTAAAAATTTTTCCATAGTAATGTCTTTATTTCTTTTTCATTTTTTTATCTATATTTGACTTTATTAACTCTAATATACTTTTTTTCATTATTTTGTTCTATCCTATTTTTTTCTTAATTTTATAAATTCTTTGTATATTTTTACTTTCTATTGTTGCATCATAACGTTTTTTTACTATTTTTTTCTATTTTTTTCCATTCAATATATCCTTGCCCTTTAATACACCTTTTTTTCTTTTTTTCTTTATAATGGCTTACACCGTCAATCTTAGTAATTTTTCATATACATTCTCCTCAATTCAATAATCTACTTTAATTTTAATCAATATATTTAAATCCATTTTACATCTTTCTAACCAAAAATATAATTTTCCATTTTTAGTATACCACATCAATATTAAATCTCAAAAAAATAAGGAGCCGTCAAACATAGCTCCCTACTTCTATTTACTCATAATCCCCATCTATCCTCACTTTTCGTAAAATCAATCCTTCTTTCGCCTTTAGATCCAACTTAATTTTCCCATTTGAACCTGTTCTAAATGTTCTGCCTTCTGTTACCAGATCGATAAATCTTTCGTCCTGATAATTTGTTTCAAATTCCACATTTTCCCAGCTGTTAAATGAATTGTTTATTACAACAATGATTAATTGATCTTCGATTACTCTTTCGTATGCAATTACATCTCGTTCATTGTCGGCAAATACTTCCCTAAATTTACCATAAACAAGTGTTTTATTTTCTAATCTTATTCTTATTAACTTTTTGTACCATTCAAATAAATCGCTGTCGACTTTTTGTTCATAAACTTCATTCTGATTAATATGTGATGGATTTTTTTCATTATCATACAAAAATTCCTTCCATAACATTGGCTTTCTGCAGTATGGGTCTGTTGCTCCCCACATTCCAACTTCATCGCCGTAAAATAGCATTGGTGCTCAATATAAGTCATTTGGAATATTGATATTAATTTTAATATATCTTTTTGGCTTAATTGGGCTGTTTCGCCAATCTATCGTTGTATTTGGATGATTATTTGAAGCTAGGTCAGGGACGAATTCCATTGTATCCTTTTTCTAACTGCTTTCCTTCTTCCAAATTTCTTCCAACCACATCGTTTACGATTCTTGAATAAAAGCCTGTCAGTATCGTGTGAACCGTTTAGATTCTGACTCGCCTGTAACGCCTGATACGGATACCAAGTTCGTTTTTTTCTCGAAGTTCATTGAAAAAGTCCTGTGCCTTTAATTTATACCTTACTCCACCTTCACGGCTTTGATTTATGAAAAATCCAATAACTGTTTTTTTAACCATTCATAGTTCATTACAGTGTCAAATTTATTTCCGCCGTTAATATCTCCTGAAGCATTTCCCCAAAGTTCGGCAGTTATGTAGGAATCCTTCTTGCTGCCTTTTACAACTTCTCTCCATTCATTCCAGAAATTTTTGATTTTTCAAGACAGTTTGGCACATCTAAACGCCATCCATCAATTCCATCATCTTCCATCCAGTTTTCACTTTCTTTTCCATCAGGTCCGTACATCCATTTTCTCGTAATATTAAAAATGTATTCTTTATATTCCTGATTAAAAGTGTTAAATTCAGGAAGCGAGTCAAATCCACCCCAGGCGTTATAAATAGTTCTCTTTCTATTTGCTATTAATGTTTCAAATGCCTGCTCATCACTCATATCATCTGTAATCTGAACATGCTGTCCAAAATCCGTAAATTTATACCAGTCCTTATATTTAGAATTTTCACCGTCTGCAAGTACCATATTAAATGTCCAGTGCTCACTGCTGCTATGATTGAAAACTCCATCAAATATTACACGAATACCATTTTTATGAAATTCCTTTATCAAGTCAACCATTATCAAGTCTGACTCTGTCCAAACCCAAGTAGCTGGATCTTCTGTTTCTCCATATCCATTTTTTCCTCTGTTTTCACCCTTTAAGTTCACTTCCAGAAGTTTTAGCTCGCTGCTTGTCGTAGCCTTGTTTCCAAGCACATCCACGTATGACTTATTCCCATATTTATTATTTCTGTTAATTTCCACGCCATGAGTTTCTCCGCTTGTCTTTATTGTCCCAAAATCTGGCGAAATATGTCTAAAGTCATTTGCTCCATACTTATGGTTCTGATACGAGAAAAATACTGGATTTAGCCACACAGCATTAATTCCAAGCTCCTTCATATATGGTATTTTTTCCTTAATTCCCTGTAAATCTCCACCGTACATTCTGGCATATTTCAAGCTGTAGTCAATTTCACGTTCTCCCAGCTTTTCCCATATTGTCTGTTCCCTAAAGTCAGATGTCCATCGGTTTCTATCAAAATGGCTAATTACATTGTTACTTTTTTCCCATTTATATTCCTCCACAAAATTCTGTTCATGAAGTATGTTAGGCTTAAATGCCTCTGGTCCAAATTCATTGAAAATTGGATCATTGTAATGATTTCCATTGTAAAATCTATCTGGAAAAATATTATACCAGATAGCTTCTTTTGCCCAGTTCGGCACATTAAACAACTGTATATCTTTAGAAGTTGTATTTACAACAAGTCTTTTGGGCTTGCTGTAGCTTAATGTCGTTCCATTAAAGTAGGCTCTTGTGCCATTATCCTCCAAAATAAAATAATATAATAGTTTTTTAGCTTCTTTTCCGAAGTTTATAATTCTTTCAAAATAGTCAAATCCATTTGTCTTATCCTGGTATCTTTCAAGTTCATAAAGCATTTCATAGTTATCTTCTTCGTGTAAAACAATGCTTATATATGCACGTTCCACATCGTTCATCTGAGTTCTTATTTTAAACTCATACTCACTGTCAGACAATTTGTTAAAATATTGCAAACTGTCGTATTTATGAACAATCGCCTTTAAATTTGTATTTTTATCAATCGCTTCATAAACAAATTTTCCAGTTCCCAAATCTCCTTGTGCGAATAATGCTCCGTTTTCTCCTATTATAAGCTTTCTATTTCTATTTTCAGGATACCATTTTCCGTCAATCAAATATTTGTATTCATAAACTCCTTCAGGTGAAGCCAATGTCACTTCGTAATTTGTCCCTTCAAAATGATAAATCGGCTCAGTATCGGGTTTCCAGTTATTAAAGTTCCCCGCAATTTCAACTTTATCTGCCTTTTCCAATCCAAAATCAGAAATATTCAAATTCATTCTGTAAAATTTCATTTTAGTTAATGAAAATGTCTTTTTAGATGGCGAATATTCCACATAAATATCTATTCCCTTTTGAAATCCTGTTATTGATTTTTGGTGGTAAATTTTTCGCCTACCACAGCTTCAAATTTTTTTGGCAAATGGAGCTGTATGGCTGTAAGTTACACCGCTTATTGTACCATTTTCTTCATCCTTTATTTCAAAGAAATAGCTCCCTGATTCAACATTTCCCCATTTATATATATAATTTTTCCCATTTTTTTGCTTTAAATTCTCTTCACTATAAAAATTTATTATCTTTGTAAATTATTAATTTATAACCCATTTTACTCTCCTAATTATCTGCTCTCTAATTTAGTTCAAAAAAATACTTTATATGCTCTGTATGTTTCATACAAGTCCGCTTTTGATGAAATTTCAAATAAAGAGTGCATTGATAAAAGTGCCAGCCCTGCATCTATCGTTCTAATTCCATAGTAAGCCAGAAACTTCGCAACAGTTCCTCCTCCACCTTCATCAACTTTTTCCAAATCCACCCGATTGATATTTAATTTCATTTTTTTATCAAATATTTGTCTTATTTCCTGAATAAATTCAGCATCTGCATCATTTGCCATAGATTTTTCCACGGCTTCCAGTATATTTAGCGAATGCCAGTCCATAAGATAGCCGAGCTACATTTTTCAATATCGTGAACAGATTTATACACAGGATTCATTGCAGCAGTAACATCTGATGACAAGGCTTTAGAATTCCACAAAGTTTCCCTTAATATCTGATCATTATAGTTTTTTTCTGTAAGTGAAAGCATTTTCCCAACAATATATTCAGGCAATGTCGACTTCAAAGCTTGTCGAACCTTCACTTCCGATTTCTTCCTTATCTGTCAAGTAAACCATAACAGTTTTTTCTGTTTCCTCTATTTCAAGCAAAGCTCTAAGCGAAGTAAATGCACAAATTCTGTCATCTTGCCCGTATCCTCCAATCATGCTCTGATCAAGCCCCACATCTCGCAATTTCCCAGCAGGCACAACTTCCAGCTCTGCAGTAAAAAGTCATCTTCTTCTATTCCATAATCTTTTTTTCAATTTATCAAGCACAAACTGTTTTTATTTTTATTTACATTTTCATCATTTACAGGCATATTCCCAAATAACAATTTTAACTCTTCACCTTTTTATTACATCCCTTGCCTTTCTTTCATCCTGCACATTATACGACAAATGCGGCAATATATCAGGCACGCTAAACACAGGCTCATCATCCCGCTCTCCAATTGAAAGCGAAATTTTTCTCACCATCCTTCAGAAAAAAACTACACCGTGCAATGCCAACGGGTCGCAGCCCATTGATACTTTTTTTAATTCCACCATAATAATGTGTATTCAATAGTGCAAATTCTTCAGCTTCCATTATTGGATTAGGCTTCAAATCCAGTCTTGGGGAATCAACGTGGGAAACAATCATATTAATACCGCTTTTTATATCACTTCCAACAATTACCGCAATAATATTTTTTTATTTCTATTGTTAAAATAAATTTTTATCCCCCTTTTTTTCAATTCACTTTTTTTATTAATATCGACAAATCCATTTTTTTATAAGCTCTTTTTCTGTCAAATCTACAAATTCACGCTCAGTCTTTGCCAAATCCAAATATTTTTTTATAGTCTTCAGCAAATTCAAATATTACTTTTTTTGTTCATCTGTATAACTTTTTCCACAAATTTTCCTTTGTCATTTTACTTCCTTTCCCAAAGTTTTCAATTATAACAAAAAAACATAATAGATATATTCAACAACCCAAGTTTTTTTATTTTTATTAAATTCTAAGTTTGCGTGGTTATCGAACAGATCTAATAAATCAACATTTAAATAAAAAAATAACAAAAACGGTGGCTTGAAAAAAATATCCCGAATCAGCCACCTTCTTTCCAAACTAAATTAATTTTTCGATTTATTTAATTTTATTTATCTAAATATCAAATTTATTTAACTTCGTTTAATTTCTTTTTCCAATTCTTTTTCCAGCTTCTTCATACCCTGGTTTTTCCTAATAATGCAAACATATTTTTTTCTTATATGCTTCTACTCCAGGCTGATCGAACGGATTTACACCTAAAAAGGTATCCACTTACTCCACATGCTTTTTCAAAGAAATAGAATGTATATCCTAAGTGATAAGGAGTTACTTCAGGAATATTTATTCCTAAGTTAGGCACATTTCCATCAACGTGCGCCAAGATTACTCCATCAGTTGCTTTTTTTATTTACATAATCCAATGTTTTTTTCCAGCAATAAAGTTCAATCCATCAAGATTTTTCCTTGTCACTTTCAATAACAAATTCCACTTCAGGTTTTTCCAATAGAAACTACTGTTTCAAAAAAATAATCTTTGCCCTTGTTGAATATATTGACCTAATGAGTGTAAATCAGCTGAGAAATCTGCTGAAGTTGGATACAGTCCTTTTCCTTCTTTTCCTTCAGATTCTCCAAATAATTGTTTCCACCATTCTGCCAAATAGTGAACTCTTGGTTCATAATTTACCATTAATTCCAAATCTTTTTCCTTTTTCTATGCAAGATGTTTCTAACAGCCGCATATTGTAAAAGCCTGATTTTCATCCATATTTTTGTTTGCAAAGTCATTCATCGCATCTTTTGCTCCAGCCATTAAGTCATCAATGTCAATTCCAGCCGCAGCGATTGGTAAAAGTCCTACTGCAGTCAACACAGAAAATCTTCCTCCAACATTGTCAGGTACAACAAAAGTTTCATATCCTTCAGCTGTAGCAAGTGTTTTTTTAATGCTCCCTTCGCTTTATCTGTTGTAGCATAAATTCTTTTTGCAGCTTCTTCTTTTCCGTATTTTTCTTCCAGCATTTTCTTGAATACTCTGAATGCAATTGCAGGCTCAGTTGTAGTTCCAGATTTTGAAATTACATTTACTGAAAAATCTCTATCTCCAACTACATCGATTAAGTGTTGTAAGTAAACACCGCTCATATTTGTCCCTGCAAAGTAAATTTCAGGAGTTTTTCTCTTATCTTTTGGCAAGTTATTGTAAAAAAACTGTGTGATAAAAAAATTCAATTGCAGCCTTCGCTCCTAAATATGACCCTCAATTCCAATTACAACTAAAACTTCCGAATCATTTTTTAATTTTTTTCAGCCGCCTTTTTTTAATTCTGGCAAATTCATCTTTATCATAAGTTTCAGGCAAATCAACCCATCCTAAAAAGTCATTTCCTGCTCCAGTTTTTTTGAAGTCAATACTTCATTTGCCAATTCCACATAAAGGCTTAATTTGTTTTTAATTCATCTTCGTTAAAAAAATTTTTTTGCAAATTGATAGCTAAAAATTTAATTTCATTCTTTCTTATCTCCTTAATATACAATTTTATTTTTAGTCCATTGAAAAAAAGTTTGTAAAATTCCATTAATAAAGGTTTTATCAATTTTAATCTTCCGTTTCAATTTTTTTAGCAAGAGATTTTAAACTCATCACTTAAATTTTTATACCCATTACTTTTACAATTTCCTAATACAATTTTATTTCCTAAATTTTTTTGAAAATCAAAAAAACTTTTATTTACACATAGTAACACAACCTTAAAATCGAACAAAAAAATAAGTCTCTATAATTTCAATTTAATATCTCGATTTTTGAAGCAGTTTCATAATAAACTTGCCTAATAACCATATAGTTTTTCAAATTACAAGCCAAAAAGCTAAGTTGACAAAATAAAAAAATATACAAAAAAACTTTCTTCCGTTTTTAAAGTAATTTTTTTACCAAACTATTTTTTTCAATTAAAGTATAACAAAAAAACAAACTTTTTTTCAAACTTTTTCCACTTATATTTTTACAATTTTAAAAATTTTTTTCCTGAAATTTTAAGTTTTTATTATACAAATATCCTTAATATCTAGTCAATTTCCCTTGCTTATTGTCCCCTTCACATTAAACTTTTTCATCAAAATATGTCAAATCTGCAAAAATATCCCTCTTTTATAAATCCATATTTTTCATCAATAGCCACCGCTTCAGCAGGATAGGAAGTTGCCATTCTGAGTGCTTCCTCAAGCGAAATATGAACTTCTTCCACTAGATTTTGCACCCCTTTTATCATAACAAGCGAAGATCCCCCCAAAGTCCCTTCTGGAGAAATACATTTTCCATCCCTATACAAAACTCTGTTGCCTTCAAACATAAATTCCGTCATATTATCTGTTCCAGCAGGGCTAACTGCATCTGTCACAAGATAAAGCCTATCCTTCATTATTTTCTTAGCAATTTCCACAGAAGCAAAATCTATATGAAGTCCATCAACTATTATCCCGCAATTCGTAGTATCATTATTGAATAAAAATCCAACAACCCCAGGCTCTCTCGAATCCAGTCCTCTCATTGCATTATACAAATGAGTTCCGCAATTATAATATTCCTTCTTTTCTACACACTCCTTATAAGTTGCATTCGTATGCCCAATAGCCACATTAATCCCAGCATCCCTCAATTTCTTCAAATGTTCAACTTTAGCCTTTTCAGGTGCTATCGTTATTATTCTAGTAACTTCTGGTCCTGCCTTAGCTATTTTCTCAATCATCTCATCCGACAAAACTCTTATATATTCAGAACGATGAATCCCCTTTTTTTCCACACTTATATAAGGCCCTTCAATATGAAGCCCCAAAACTCCAATTTCCTCCTTATCCTCCATTCCCTTCACAAGTTCAATAGCCTTTTCTATTTTCTCATCTGGAGAAGTTATAAGCGTAGGCAAAAACGAAGTACACCCATATCTTTTATTAGTTTCATTCATTATTTCCAACGCTTCCCTAGAAATATCATCATTAAACAGCACTCCTCCGCATCCATTAATCTGCAAATCAATAAACCCTGGCGACAAAATCATCCCTTCAACATCAATAACTTCCTGATTTTCTAATTCTTTTTTATCAATCAAAGAAAAAAATCCATTATTTTTTTATAAATTTCCCTTCAAGACAACCGCATTTTCCCCAATAAATTTCTCCCCATCAAATATCTTTGCATTTTTTTATAATCATTTTTAAAAAAATTTCCTTTCATATTAAATCACAACTTACTTGATTAATATTTATACATTTATTTATACTTTTTAAACCTGTTTTGCCAATTCTATCAAATATTTTTTTATATATTTTTCCAAATCCAAATTCTTAGCCTCAATTTCCTTAAAATACTTATAAGTCTTAACCTTTATATCCGAAGCTGCCATCTCATCAATCACCAGCACTGCCCTTCTATGCAGCTGCAAAGCCGAAATTGTCCAAAGATGATTAACTCCGCCTTCTACTCCATGATAAACTGCACGGGCCTTTTTATACCCATTTGCAAGAATCATAACTTCCTTTGAATCCATAAGCGTCCCCCACACCAATTGTCAAGGCTGATTTTGGTACTTTTTCAATATCATTGTCAAAAAATCTGGAATTTGCCAAAATTGTGTCATAAGTCAGATCCTTGTCACGTGTATGTGAAGAAAGCGATGAACCTGGCTCATTAAATGCAATATGCCCATCTTCTCCAACTCCGCCCAAAAACAGCTGAATTCCGCCAGATTTTTTTATTTTTTCCTCATAATTATGACATTCTTCCTCTAAATCTTCGGCACATCCATTTAGAATATTTATATTTCCTTTTTTTATATTAATATGCTTAAAAAAGTTCTCATTCCTGAACCTCCCACGACTAAAGTCACAGGGTTCTAAAATCTTTAAAATTATTTAAAAATTTTCTAAGAAGTTTGATAGCTTTACACTACCCTTATTCTTTTAGGCGTGTTCAGTTCACCTCTATTGTATAGGATACTTAAATCCACAACTTTACTTTTCCTTAATATGTTTAATGCTCCATTACAATCTGCATTTATGAGTTCACCTGCACTTGTTTGATATAGTCCTCTTTTTATTCTTTTTTTCCACTGAATATATATTCTTTTTGATTTTTCTTTATCATATATTGGAATTTCATCTCCATCAAAGAAACTTGCTTTTTGATGTATAACTTTCTTCTTGTAGCTTAAGTTCTATTCCATATAGTTTACATAAATATATTAATTTATCTCTTAATTTTTCCATATGGTATATTTACAAAGTTCTGATTATTTATGCTTCCTATATTTGAATTTCTTTGAAAATCTTCATTATATCCTAGAACTATTTTTTTCCTATATCATTATTAAGACAATAATTTATTATTATTCTTGCTGCTTTTTGAAAGATAATCTTCTATACGATTATTTCTCTTTCTAGCTATTCTCTTTTGCCTTAATGTTATATGCTCTATCTTTTTGCTTATCTTTTTATGCTTTGTAATTTTGCATTTATCTTATTATAGTATTGATTAATAGATTTTAATTTTTCTGCCGTCTATTATGAATGAAGCTCCATTATTACTAACACAAGTACAAAGATTATCTATACCTAAATCTATTCCTAGTCCATTTTCTTTATTTAATTCCCTTTGAACTTCTTCTACTTCATAAGTATATTGAATTTCAAAAGTACCTAGAATGTTGTTTTGGTATTATTCTAATCTCTTTTTATCTTCTTGTCTTTTTAATACTGGTGGCAGCTTAATTTTAACTTCCTGATGAGTTTTTCTTAAACAAATTTGAATAAGGAATAATCAGCATACCATTTTTTTAATCTAACAAAAACCTATAACAAGAGTTGTAAAACCATCCTTAGCAAGATATTTAGGTAATTTTATTTTTTTATTATCATATTGACCATTCTTAGCAAGTTTTAAAAGTCCAAAAAAATGATTTGAAACTTCCGTCTACTTCTTTTTAGAATTTGTTGAGCCATATTAGAATTTAACTTCTTATAGTTTTTCACTATTTTTTTAAGCATTTTATAGTTTTCACTATAACTTAAATACTTTTTTTCTTATTAAAAATAGTATTGTCTAATATTATATATAGCTTCATTCGTTAAGTTCTTGGCTATATGAGATAAATGTTTTAAATTCCTAAACTCCTTTTTACTAAGATGTTTTACTTGTTGTTTTAAAGTTAGATACATAGATATCACCTCCTTTTCATCAGAGATATTATACCATGTATTCTACATTTTATCTGTCAAAAAAGTAATATTTTTTAAATATTTTTAAAGTTTTTAAAACCCCACAACAGCGGGAAGCATCGTTCACATAAATACGCTACCATTTATGCAGTTCTCTTATGAACTTCTTGTTATCTCTAACAAGCACAGACTATATCTTATCCATATCCTATTTCAAGGACTTAGGCGAAACCACTTCCAATACCAATCGCTTGTATTGTACTCCCCTCACGAGGGATAGTCGTTGAACTTTCCTTTTCAGGCTTAGCTGCTGATTGTCTATTATCATGATGTTTAGGATTTAACCTTGCACCATCTAGTATATTTTTTCTGCTTTCGCTACCATCACACTTATACCATATTTGAACGAAGGTATTATGTTGTGGTTATACTAGCTTTAAGAGTTCCCAGCAATTCAGTTTCTTTGTTGTACAGCTTCTCTCTGTATCTACATACAAGTTTCCCTATATGCTTACTAAAATTTTCGTGCAATTCATCTCACGACTAAAGTTGCGAGTGTTCTTGCACTATTTAATAAAATAGTGATAACTTTGCGGATCTTCAGGCTTTAATCCCACATATTCATCCATATTAAAAGTCACGACATTTTCAAACGACAATATCCCTTCATTATACAAATTTATCAGTTCCCGATAAGTCGCAAGCGGCGTAGAGCCCGTAGGAAGTCCCAGCACAAAGGGCTTTTCCCTTGTAGGCTTAAATTTTTAATATTTTTTTAGTGATCTGATAAGCACTCCATCTTGCCACTTCATCAGCATTTTTTTAAGATAATTACACGCATTTCATTCACATCCTTAATTTAAAACTTTTAAATTTTCATTAAAATGTTTCTTACTACTATTATATACCCTTTTTTTATTATGTCAAGTCCATTTTTATCAAAAATTTTTGTTTGGAAAAAAATTAAAAATTGTATAATTTAATTGGTGATGATAAATAAAAAGCTGTAAATTACAGTAATTAATTAGGAGGAAAATATGAAAACATATTTAGTGACAGGCGCTGCTGGCTTTTATTGGCTCTAATTATTTAAAAATATATTTTAAATAAATACAAAGATGACGATATTAGAGTAATTGTAGTCGATGTGCTTACCTATGCAGGAAATTTAGGCACGATTGCCAATGAAATTAAGGATGAAAGAGTAAAATTTGAAAAAGGTTGATATTCGTGATCAAAGGAAATTGCCAGAATTTTTTTCTGAAAATGAAGTTGACTTTGTTGTAAATTTTGCGGCAGAATCGCATGTTGACCGTTCTATTGAAAATCCGCAAAATTTTTTTGGAAACAAATATTCTTGGTACGCAAAATCTTTTGGAAAAATGCAAAAAAAGCGTGGACCATTGCAAAAGATGAAAATGGGTATCCAGTTTACAAGGATGGAGTAAAATATTTACAAGTTTCAACTGATGAAGTTTACGGAAGCTTGTCAAAAGATTATGACACAGCCATCGACTTAGTAATTGATGATGAGGAAGTGAAAAAAGTTGTAAAAAATAGAACAAATTTAAAAACTTATGGAAAAAATTTCTTTACAGAAAAAACTGCCCTTGATCCAAGAAGCCCGTATTCAGCTTCCAAAGCAAGTGCCGACCACATTGTAATTGCCTACGGTGAAACTTATAAAATGCCTATAAACATTACAAGATGTTCAAATAACTACAGTCCTACCACTTCCCTGAAAAAAATTAATTCCGCTTATGATAAAAAACGTGCTGGAGGGTAAAAAATTGCCAGTTTACGGAAAAGGAGATAATGTAAGAGACTGGCTTTATGTGGAAGATCACTGTAAAGGAATCGACCTAGTTTTAAGAAATGCTGACATTTATGAAATTTACAATATTGGAGGCTTTAACGAAGAGCAAAATATTAACATTGTAAAAATTAGTTATTGATATTTTTAAGAGAAGAAATTGAAAATAACGATGAATATAAAAAGGTTTTAAAAACTGACTTGAAAAATATAAATTATGATTTGATTACTTATGTTCAGGATCGGCTTGGACACGATATGAGATATGCCATTGACCCTTCAAAAAAATTGCAAGAGATTTGGGATGGTATCCAGAAACAGACTTTGAAACAGGTATCAGAAAAAAACTGTAAAATGGTACTTGGAGCATCAGGACTGGGTAAACGAGGTAGTTTCAGGAGATTATCAAAAAAATATTATGAGGAAATGTATGGGAACAAATAATTAAATTCATAAAAAAAGGAGTAGACTAATGAACAATTTTACAATAAAAGAAACCCCAATAAAAGGCTTAGCAGTAATTGAGCCAAAAGTTTTTGGAGATGAAAGAGGATTCTTTATGGAAACATATAACAAAAAATCCTTTGAAGAATTGGGACTTACAATGGACTTCGTTCAAGATAACCATTCAAAATCTAAAAAAGGCGTTTTACGTGGACTTCACTTCAGACAAAAGCACACTCAAGGGAAATTAGTGCGTGTGATAAAGGGAAGCGTTTACGATGTGGCAGTTGATTTGAGAAAGGACAGCGAAACTTTTGGAAAATGGCATGCGGTAAAATTATCTGCCGAAAATAAACTGATGTTTTATATTCCAGAAGGCTTTGCACATGGCTTTTTAACACTTGAAGATGAAACAGAATTTACTTATAAATGCACAGATTTATATGCTCCTGAATATGATAGCGGAATTTTATGGAATGATGAAACAATAAATATTGACTGGAAATTTGAAGAATTTGGAATAAACCCCGATGAACTGACAATTTCTGAAAAAGATAAAGTTCAACAGAAATTTGATAAAACAAAAAAATTATTTTTGGATGATTAGTCAAAGTAAATCATTCATATAAATAACTTATTGTTTCTTTTAAAAGATTTTTTTAAAAAAATATTTTCTTTTTAAATTGAAATATGAGCCACTCCTGCCTAAAAAGCGGGAGTTTTTTTGAAAAAAATATGCTTTTATCAATCCTGCTTAACTATTTCCACTCTGAATTTTTTTATCTTTTCTGTATTTGAACACCGTTTCACAATTTTTTTATTCAAATTTTCTATAACATAAATTAAAAAAATTCTTTTTTTATATTTTTGTTAAAATTAGTAAAAAGTTTACTTTTTCAAAAAAACTTTTTATATAATTAGGTAAAAGGCTAATATAAGGTTATTGCACGTTATGCTAAATCCTATTTAAAAAAATAGAATACATATCTTATTATTTTTCTAGTAACGGATCAACTCCCTTCTTGGAAAAAAATTTATAATAAATCTATTATTGTAATGGGAAATAGTATTAATTAAAGATAAAATCGATATTTTATCTGTAAAAATTAAAAAAAGTTAAATTATAGATAAAGAAAAGAAATGTATAGTTTAAACAGATTTTTTTGATTTTTTTAGAAAGGAAGAAATATGACAAATAATTTAAAAAGAATTTAAGCAAGAATTAAAATCATTTGCTAAAAAAAGTAAAAAGATTTTTAAATACACAGATTCAGCGCTTATCACATTTTTTTATTAACTGGTGCGATAGGAAAAAAAGTGCGTCAGTTAATCACTTTTTCAGAAGGAAATGATATTGAAATTCAGCCAATAGCGAGAAATACTTCGATTAAAAACAACTTGGGGAGGTTGGCAATATGGAATAAATGGATTTTTACAATAATTGGCAAGGGCATTATAAGGGGCATGGAGATAAAGTAAAAGATGTTAAATATATTAGGAGTACAGATCCTTTATATAAAAAAATAGTGACAGATCATAGTAATAATGATAGCAACAACAATATTAATAATAATGATAATAGTAATGCTGGAGCAGTTCATGCAAATAATGGTGAAATAATAACAATGAATAAAACTTCCCTCTCTTCAACGCCAGATATTTCCATAATAGGTGGAATAGATTCTCAAACTAATAAAAGTACAAAATTTGGACTTCTCGCTGAAAATGGTGGTGTCATTAATGCACAAAAAAACTGGATAAAAGTGACAGATAGTCCAATGAATACTGTTTCAATTAATAATGCAAAAATTGATTTAGAAGGTAGCAAAGTAGAATATAAAGGAAAGGGGTACGCACTATATACTGACAGTACAAGTAGTTCTACAAATGCAATTAATATGAAAGATGCGACACTGGTTTTAGATGGGAAAGCCATTGGATATGTTTTTGATCAAGCTAGACCAAATGTTGTAAATTTTAACAATACTAATATTGATGTGCTTTCTGGTGATGTAGTTATTGCAGATTTAAGAAATTCTATAACACCTATTGTTATAGATATAGAAAATAAGGCTGGTAATGATAGCCTGAAAAGTCAGTTGCTTAGGGGAAATAATATAAATATTACAAGTTCAAATGGAAAAACAAATTATAAATATGCTTTGGTGGATGATGCTACAATTCAAATAAAATCAGCAGTTGATAAGGCAAATTTAATAAGTGATTCAGATAGCGAGGTATTTACAAAAAGATCATTGTATCAAAATTCAAGATTGCATGTGGAGGCATTTGGTTCAGTAAAAGCTGAATTAAATACGGCTCAAATGAATGCGATAGACGATAGATTTTTAGCACCAGTGGGACTTGCAATTACTGGAAGTTCAAAATCAGTTGATAATACTACAACAGAAATTGGTAATAAAGGTAAAGTTTTTGTTGACAGAACAGATGCTGGGCAAGGCGGAGTAGGATTTTTGGCTGATTATGGATGGATTAATAACTATAATGCTGGTAAATTAGAAGTAGAGTATAGTAGTGTGCCAGGTGTAACAGTAACACCTAATGATGGAGCAGTTGGAATGTATGGAACAAATAATTCAAATATGGTAAGTTCTGGTCCAATACGTGTTGGTGGTAAAAACTCATTTGGAATTTTGGGACTTTCGTATAGAATAGACGCTTCTACAGGTTTAGCTATAGATCCATCTAATGAACCTTATTTTAATAGTGCTTTACATCGAGAAAATTTTGGGAAAATAGATATTATGAATTTACCATGGGGAGAAATTTCAATGTATGGTGATGGAGCAGTTGGAATATTTACCAAAAATAATAGTATCGATCCGACAATAAAATCTATTCCATCTACATCTAAAGCCTGGCTTGTCGGTGTAAATGAGGGTACTATTACAATATATGGAAATAATCATGCAATTGGAATGGGATCTAATTTTGGTGCTGTTACAAATTATGAAGGTGGAGATCTTAATACCCATGTCGTTCAATCTGGAATAATTAATGTACTTGGTACACAATCATTTGGAATGTATGGAACAAATAATACTGATTTGAAAAATTTTGCGATAATAAATGTTGCTCCAACTTCTCCTGGAAATGAATCGATAGGAATGTATGGAGATGATCCAAAAACGAAAGTATATATGCTGGAATTTGAGAATGGAAGAAGAATTGTAAGAGATAGCATAATAAATATTGGACAATCTTCATATGGTATTTTTGCTAGAAACATAGAAATGAACGGTGGTACGATAAATGTAGGAAATGACGGAGTAGGAATTTACTCTCAAGGACCGGATGTCGATCTTACTGGAGGAAAAATTATTGTGGCAAATAACAATGCAGTAGGAATATACATTGACGATGCTACTGTAGCTCCAAAACCTACGATTGTTAAAGGAAATTTAGATATGAAAGTTGGGACGGATTCAGTTGGATATTTGATAACAGCTTCAAATACTAAGACGGATATAAAAACAAAAGCACCGAATGATATTCATATAGGAGAAAATTCAGTTTACATCTATTCAAAAGCACCACAAAGTTTAGGTGGAAAAATTGAAACAGAATCAAAACTTGTGACAGATGGAAGCAACAGCTATGGAATCTATTCATCTCAAGATTTTGTAAATCGTGGAGATATTAATTTGAAATCAGGAGCTGGAAATATTGGAATTTATTCATCTCAAGGAATTGGACAAAATTATGGAACAATTGAAGTTGGTCCAAGTAATGTGGCAACTGGAAAATATGGAGTTGGAATGGCAACAGGAAGTGGAACAGTAGAAAATTATGGAAATATCAATGTTACAGAAAATAACAGTGTTGGAATGTATGCTTCAGGTTCTAGTGCAAAAGCAATAAACAGAGGAACTATTAATTTGAAAGGCGATGATACAGTTGGAATGTACATTGACAATCATGCTACTGGAGAAAATTATGGAACAATTCAGACAACGCCAACTGCAAGTGGAACTGGAACTGGAATAAAAGGTGTAGTCGTCAAAAATGGAGGAATTATTAAAAATTATGGAATAATAAAAATTGTTGGAAGTGGTAATACTGGGGTGTATACTGACGTAGCCAGTGCATACCAAATTCAAGGAGGAAGCAGTAATACTTCAACAAACGCATCTTCACTTGGAACGGCAGTTAGTATGACAGTAGCAGAAAAATCAGTAGTAAAAACACCAGCGCATCCAAGTCCAGTATCAATACCGATACCGGCTGTACAAGTTGAACCATTAATAGATGATGGAAATGTAATTTTGCCACAAGTACCAGGAAGAAATTTACCAGGTGATAATCATAATTATGTAATAAATGATTCAAGTGTAGAAATGTATGTGGATACTTCAGGAATAAATTATACAAATCCTATACAAGGTTTGAGTAATTTATCAGGAATTACAGACATAAATTTAATAATGGGAACAGAAGTTACTAATTCTTTAAATGCAAAAGCGATCCAAATAGGAGATAATATTTTTACAACCATACAACAATACTTTTAGGGAAGCGATATACCAACTGGAGCTAAGGTAAATGCAGATTCAGCAAGTTTGACTTGGAAAGCATATTTAGTAGAATCAGGAAATGTGACAGCACCGATAAAAAAACTGTATATATGATAAAAAAATTCCTTATACTAATTTTTGCAAATGAAAAATGATACCGATAATAGAAATTTCTTAGATGGACTTGAACAAAGATATGGTGTTGAAGATGTCAAATTCTAGAGAAAAACAAATTTTTTAATAGATTAAATGATATAAGAAAAGATGAACCATATATTTAAACAAGCTGTAAATGAAATGAAAGGTTATGAATATTCGAATACTCAGCAACGAATTAATGCTACTAGAAATGAATTGGATAAGGAAATTGGATATTTGCAGAAAGATTGGAAAAATTCATTTGACAAAAATGACAAGATTAATCTATTTGGAATGAGAGATCAGTATAAAACAGATACAGCTGGAGTTGTGGACTATGACAGTGATGCCTATGGAGTAGCTTATGTTCACGAAGGCAAAACATCCAAAACTGGAAACGCTTCTGGATGGTATGCTGGAGCTGTCACAAATCAATTTAAATTTAAAGATTTAGGAAAATCGACTGAACAAGATACGATGATTAAAGCTGGAATATTTAAAACAATATCGCCAAAAAGTGATCAAAATGGTTCATTAAGATGGACAATTTCAGGAGATGTATTTGGTGGAATAAATAGTATGCATCGTAAATTCTGGGTTGTAGATGATACATTTGAGTCTAAAGCTAATTATTACACCTATGGAGCAGCTTTAAAAAATGAATTAGGCTATGATATAAGATTGTCTGAAAAAATTCATTTGCGACCTTATGGAGCTTTAAAAATGGAATATGGACGATTTACAGACATAAAAGAAGATAATGGTCAAATGAACTTGGAAGTTAAAGGAAATGATTATTTCTCAGTTAAGCCTGAAATTGGAGCGGAGTTTAAATATATTCAACCATTGTCAGTAAATACCAATTTATCAGTCGGGCTTTCGGCAGCATATGAAAATGAACTTGGAAAACTTAATAGATTAAATCAGGCTAGAGTTCGTTATACTACAGCAGATTGGTATAATTTGAGAAATGAAAAGGAAGACAGAAAAGGAAATGGAAAATTTGACTTAAATATTGGAGTGGGAAATACAGGATTTGGTGTGACAGCAAATTTAGGGTATGATACGAAGGGTAAAAATATCAGAGGCGGACTTGGATTTAAATTGAGTTTCTGATTTTTACTATTAAAATTTGATATAATTGTTTAGCAAGGAGCCATCTCATAAGTGAGATATGCTCCTTTTTTTAAAAAAAGACAGAAAAAAACTTCCTTCACTAAATAAAAAGTCTTTCTGTCTAAATTATTTCTATTAATCAAACTGGAATTAATCTATTTTTTTCTGATAAACTCTTACATAATCAACTTTCATCTCTGTTGGAAAGTCAACATCTCCATCTTCTCCAGTCTTTTTACTCAAAGCCACATTTATCATTATAAAATATGGTTGATTAAATGGATTTTTGTAAGCCATTTTTTTCAATTTCTTTATAAGATAACCTTTTTATACACTTTATCATTAAATAGCCATTTTATTTCTTTGTCATCCCATTCTATCGAATATGTATTAAAGTCTGTTAATTTTTCTTTAGACCATCTACTTATTCTATATGCATTTCCGCCAAATGATTTATATGTGTTATCACTTTTCAAAACGTGAGCTGTACCAGTAACACGATTCATTTTGTATCCGTAAGTTTCTACTATGTCAATTTCACCCATTGCTGGCTTTCCAGAAGCCTGAGAATATCCTTCAGGCCATAGCCAAAATGCAGGCCAAGTTCCAATCCCCTTAGGCATAGCCGCTCTCATTTCGATTTTACCATATTTAACATTATAAAGATTTCTTGTGTGAATTGCTCCTGAACTATAAAGAATTTTTCTTTCAACCCCATCCACATTTACTTTTTTATCATTTTCCTTTTTCAATGTTATAACCATATTACCATTTTCAACTTTAACATTATCTCTCAAATAATACTGTTTTGCATCAAATCCATACTGGTTTACCAATTTCCCATTTTCATCAACATAATTACCAGCATTCCAAGGATTTCCATTTTCCCAGTAAGCCCACTTTGTACTGTCTAAACGATCTCCATTAAACTCATCATCCCAAACTAATTTCCAACTTTTTACCTTTTACTTTAGAAATGAATTTATCTAACTTTCCTTTTTTTAGCTTTTTACACTATTTTTCAACTTTATTTAAATTCCTTCAATTTTTTTCTTTTTGCCTGAACCACACTTGTTTCAACTTGCTGAGAACTTATTGTATTTTTGGCTATCTCCTGCAGCAAATGCCATATTTCCCATTAGCATAAGCAAAAACTGCTCTAAAAAAATATTTTTTTCATATTCTGTATCTCCTTTTTTTAATTTATGAATCGAACTCAAAAAAACTATGACTATTTTTACTCAAACTTTAAGTTTATACATTTTTTTAACAGTTAAATTTTAGATAAATTTGAATATATATTACACTTTATTATAGCACTTTAATAATAAGAATTTCAACATTTCAGTCAAATTTATACTATTCCCCATTTAAATTATTTTTAATTATTTGAAAATAAATATTAGGTTTAATCTACTGAAAAGATTTATAGCATATCCGTTATTCAAATAAGGTTTAGTATTAATTATAAATTCCTTCTAGCAAAAGTAAATTGTTTTTTTATTAATAACAAAATAAACTACAATTTTTATTTTTTTATATTTACTCATACAATTTCTATTTTTTTACTTTTTCTCCTTATCAAAAAAACCATCCCCACTTATTAAAAATACTTAATTGCCGATTTTACGTGAAACATCATTAATTTTCCTTGATTTATACGAAGCTTTTTCCATGCTCATGAAATATTTCAGCTTCCGGAAAAATAAATAACTTTGTATTTCTGTCCAATTCTTCGACACAAATCATAATCTTCCATATACATAAAATATCGCTCATCAAATCCACCTATCTCCTTCAATGCCGAAACTCTAGAAAAAAAATAAAACATCCTGAAAAGAATTGGAACCTCCATCATTTCATTAAAATTAGCCCATTTCATTTCATAATCATAATCCATTTTTTTCAACAATATTTTTTTAAATGGCAAAAAAATCTCCTAAAAATAAGATTTGCAGGTGTTGGAAACAATCTGCAAGTATAACTGAATTTCCTTCAAAATCTCTAATTCTTTAGCCCTATTTGCCCAATTTCATTATGATTTTTTTCATATATTCAACAATTTTTTTCAATTATATTCTCCTCGAAATAAATATCCGCATTAATAATCAAATGAAATTCTGATATTTTTAGAATTACTGATTAATTTATTAATAACTACATTATGTCCAGCTCCAAATCCTTTATTAGAATTATTAAAAAAATATTCTATTCTAGCATCATCAGTCTTTTCACTTCAAATTATCTGTTTCTGAATTATCTGATATCCACAACTTAAAAATTCAACTTAATCTTTTTGAAAACACTTAATTATCCTTTCCAAATCGCTTGCTGGTGTATTATATGTTACAATACAGGCTGTAAAATCATACATAAATAACCTCGTTTATCTTTATTTATAAAATTCCTCATAAAACAAAAAATGGCGTCCCCGGTTGGACTCGAACCAACGACCCTCTGATTAACAGTCAGATGCTCTAACCGGCTGAGCTACGGAGACACACATATTTAAAAAAGTTTGGCAACTACCTATCTTCCCAGGACGAATCCAAGTATTTTAGGCACTAACAGACTTAACTGCCGGGTTCGAAATGTTTCCGGGTGTATCCCTGTCGTTATCATCACCAAACTAGATATATATACTGTCCATTAAGACAATGAGAAATAAATAGCAGCAGCAAAAGATTATCTTAAAAGCAGACGTAATATTAGTACTAGTCAGCTAAATGCATTGCTGCACTTGCACCCCTAGCCTATCGACCATATGTTCTCTATGGATACTACGAATATTCATCTCAAAGCCGGCTTCCCGCTTAGATGCTTTCAGCGGTTATCCGTACCAGACGTGACTACTCAGCCATGCCACTGGCGTGACAACTGATACATCAGAGGTCTGTCCAACCCGGTCCTCTCGTACTAAGGTCAGATCTTTTCAATATTCAAGCGCCTGCAGTGGATAGGGACCGAACTGTCTCACGACGTTCTGAACCCAGCTCGCGTGCCTCTTTAATGGGCGAACAGCCCAACCCTGGGACCTTCTCCAGCCCCAGGATGAGACGAGCCGACATCGAGGTGCCAAACACTTCCGTCGATATGGACTCTTGGGAAGTATCAGCCTGTTATCCCCGGGGTAGCTTTTATCCGTTGAGCGACGGTCCTTCCATGCGGAACCGCCGGATCACTAACTCCTACTTTCGTACCTGCTCGACCCGTCAGTCTTACAGTCAAGCTCCCTTATGCGTTTGCACTCTTAGGCTGATTTCCATCCAGCCTGAGGGAACCTTTGAACGCCTCCGTTACTCTTTTGGGAGGCGACCGCCCCAGTCAAACTGCCCACCTAGCACTGTCTCCGTTGCCAGATTAGAATTCCGACAACATATGGTTGGTATTCCAACAGCGACTCAGCAATGGCTGACGCCATTGCATCACAGTCTCCCAACTATCCTATACACACATTGCCAGAACCCAATGCCAAGCTACAGTAAAGCTCCACGGGGTCTTTCCGTCCTACTGCAGGTAGCCGGTATCTTCACCGGCATTACAACTTCACCAGGTCTCCAGCCAAGACAGCTCTCAAATCATTTCACCATTCGTGCAGGTCGGAACTTACCCGACAAGGAATTTCGCTACCTTAGGACTGTTATAGTTACGGCCGCCGTTCACCGGGGCTTCAAATCGGAGCTCTCACTCCTCCTCTTAACCTTCCGGCACTGGGCAGGTGTCAGCCCATATCGTCGCCTTTCAGCTTAGCATAGACCTGTGTTTTTTTGGTAAACAGTTGCTTGAGACTCTTCACTGCGGCCTGTTTTCCCCTGGGAGCGCTTCTCTCCTTCAGGTATGTCAGGCACCCCTTCTCCCGAAGTTACAGGGGCTATTTTTGCAGAGTTCCTTAGCTAGAGTTATCCTGTCGGCCTTAAGTTTCTCACTCTGTCCACCTGTGTCGGTTTTACAGTACGGGCGCTGGTTCTCATCGATAGAAGTTTTTCTTGGCAGTGTAGGATCTGCGACTTATGCAAATGCACTTCCCCGTCAGGTCTCACGTTTAGGCGTGCGGATTTGCCTGCACGCCCACGCTGGGCTCTTAGAAAGGCTAAACCGTCAGCCTTCTCGCATACCTTCCTGCGTCACTCCGTCTCTCAAGCGATAACAGCGGTACAGGAATATTAACCTGTTTTCCATTCGCCGTCACAATTTTTGCTTATGCTTAGGTCCCAGACTTCCCCAGGGCGGACAAGCCTTCCCCTGAAACCTTGGACTTCCGGCCGGCGGGATTCTCGCCCGCCTTCTCGCTACTCATTCCTGCATTCTCGCTTCTGATACCTCCAGGACGGCCTTGCGGCATCCCTTCGACGGCCTACAGAACGCTCTCCTACCAAGATACAGTGTATCTTCCGCAGCTTCGGTTTATGTCTTAGCCCCGTTACATCTTCGGCGCAGGCACTCTCGACCAGTGAGCTATTACGCACTCTTTCAAGGCATGGCTGCTTCTAAGCCAACCTCCTGGTTGTCTATGAATGTCCACCTCCTTTCCCACTTAGACATAATTAGGGACCTTAGCTGGCGGTCTGGGCTGTTCCCCTCTCGTCCGAGGACCTTGTCATCCACGGACTCACTCCTGAACATGATATATGGTATTCGCAGTTTGCTTGATTTCGGTAAGCAGTACGCCCCCTAGATCATACAGAGCTCTACCCCCACATATCTCAGTTCAAGGCTGCACCTAAATGCATTTCGGAGAGAACGAGCTATCTCCCTAGTTCGATTGGCTTTTTCACCCCTAGACCCTATCTCATCTCCCAACTTTTTCAACGGCGGTGAGTTCGGCCTCCACTGAGTCTTACCTCAGCTTCAGCCTGGACAGGCCTAGATCACTAGGTTTCGCGTCTATGGCTGGCGACTTGTCGCCCTGTTAAGACTTGGTTTCCCTTCGGCTCCGTCTATTAACCTTGCCACCAGCCATAACTCGCAGGATGATTAACCAAAATCCACGCAGTCACACATGATGTGCTCCTACCGTTTGTAAGCACACGGTTTCAAATTCTGTTTCACTCCCTTGCTCAGGGTTCTTTTCACCTTTCCCTCACGGTACTCTTCACTATCGGTCAACAACAGTATTTAGCCTTACGTGATTTGGTCCACGCTGATTCACGCCAGATTCCTCGTGCCTGACGCTACTCGGGTGCTTCCAGTCTCCACATATGCTTTATGTTCTACAGGACTTTCACCTTCTCTGGTTCAGCTTCCCAGCTGATTCCACTTACACATATACAGATTAAACATTATGACAATCCGTTAATGGAAGTCCCGCAACCCCGTGCCAGCAACGCTGTCCGCTTGACACTGGCACGGTTTAGGCTTTTCCCCGTTCGCTCGCCGCTACTTAGGGAATCGTTTTTACTTTCTTTTCCTCCTGCTACTTAGATGTTTCAGTTCGCAGGCTTACCGTTTTCACGCATGCCCTCCAGGCATGCAGGTTTACCCATTCGGAAATCCGGGGATCAATGATTATGTGCATCTTCTCCCGGCTTATCGCAGCTTATCACGTCCTTCATCGGCTGTTGCTGCCTAGGCATCCTCCGTGTGCCCTTATTAGCTTTTATATCCAGAATAACTTTTTACTCCAGTTCAGTTATAATCTTTTACCTACTATTCATTTCCCATTGTCCTAACAGTTATAAAGATATATAAAGAAGCAGTGCTTGTTTCTCCTTAGAAAGGAGGTGATCCATCCGCACCTTCCGGTACGGATACCTTGTTACGACTTCACCCCAATCACTATCCACACCTTAGATGCTTTCCCCCTTGCGGTTGGACCGGCAGCTTCAGGTGCAGACAACTCTCGTGGTGTGACGGGCGGTGTGTACAAGACCCGAGAACGTATTCACCGCAGCATTGCTGATCTGCGATTACTAGCGATTCCAGCTTCATGAAGTCGAGTTGCAGACTTCAATCCGAACTTGGACCGGCTTTAAAGATTGGCTTGGCGTTGCCGCCTTGCGGCTCTCTGTACCGGCCATTGTAGCACGTGTGTAGCCCAGATCATAAGGGGCATGATGACTTGACGTCATCCCCACCTTCCTCCTGCTCTTCGCAGGCAGTCTTGCTAGAGTTCCCAACCTAATGATGGCAACTAGCAATAGGGGTTGCGCTCGTTGCGGGACTTAACCCAACATCTCACGACACGAGCTGTCGACAGCCATGCACCACCTGTCTCTGCGTTCCCGAAGGCACAGCCTGCTCTCGCAGGCCTTCGCAGGATGTCAAGATCTGGTAAGGTTCCTCGCGTTGCGTCGAATTAAACCACATGCTCCACCGCTTGTGCGGGTCCCCGTCAATTCCTTTGAGTTTCAGCCTTGCGGCCGTACTCCCCAGGCGGATTACTTATCGCATTAGCTTCGGCACGGACACTCTTCATGCCCACACCCAGTAATCATCGTTTACAGCTAGGACTACCAGGGTATCTAATCCTGTTTGCTCCCCTAGCTTTCGCACTTCAGCGTCAGTTACCGTCCAGTGAACTATCTTCATCATCGGCATTCCTGCACATATCTACGAATTTCACCTCTACTCGTGCAGTTCCGTCCACCTCTCCAGTACTCTAGCCACATAGTTTCCAGGGCAGGCTTGCGGTTGAGCCGCAAGTTTTCACCCCAGACTTATCTGGCCGCCTAGATGCCCTTTATGCCCAATAATTCCGGATAACGCTTGCGACATACGTATTACCGCGGCTGCTGGCACGTATTTAGCCGTCGCTTCTTCTGCAGGTACCGTCATTTTTTTCTTCCCTGCTGAAAGCACTTTACAATCCGAAAACCTTCATCATGCACACAGAATTGCTGGATCAGGGTTGCCCCCATTGTCCAATATTCCCCACTGCTGCCTCCCGTAGGAGTAAGGGCCGTATCTCAGTCCCCTTGTGGCCGTCCACCCTCTCAGGCCGGCTACCTATCATCGCCTTGGTGGGCCGTTACCCCACCAACAAGCTAATAGGACGCAAGGCTCTCCTGCAGCATCTCTTTTCATCAGGCTGGACATGAGTCCGCCTGACTTTACCAGGTCTTATCAGTCGTTTCCGTCTGTTATCCCTGACTGCAGGGCAAGTTCCTTACGCGTTACTCACCCGTCCGCCTTGGCTAGGCTGTGCAAGCACAGTTTTGCCAAAGACTTGCATGTGTTAAGCATTCTGTCAGCGTTCATCCTGAGCCAGGATCAAACTCTTCATTCAATATATTTACATATATTTAAGTTTCACCTAATTAGTCTTGACGTTATCTTTTTCAAGATACTTGACTTTATTGATTATACACTTAATTGCTTCTTTACATTATTAATATCTCTATTGTCCGTTGATACATTTTCGTATCGACAAGATATATATTATCATAAAAGAAAATGTTTGTCAACTACTTTTTTGAAATTTTTTTCAAATTTTCTCAATGGTGTATTCTCAAGTAAAGCGTAACAAAAAATGTATACTCATTATTTCTTCAAACACTTTATTTCTTTTCTACTTTTTCTTTCAAATATTTTTTTCTATACCATTCACTATTCCTAATACCATTTTATTCTGATATTCTGATGTTGACATTTTTTTATCTTCTGCGGGATTTGACATAAATCCTAATTCAATTAATGTATTAGTTACTTTTGACCAATTTGTACCTGTAAGGTCATCTCTATAGGAAACCCCGCGATTTTTTGCTCCTGTTGATTTTATGTATTCAGATAGAACATCATGTGAAAATTTATCGCTGGATTTTTGAACACTTTGTGTGTAGCGATTTTTTTGTGAAGAAGTTAATACTGAAGCTCCATTTACAAAAGAATTATCTACTCCATCTGCATGAAGTCTTACATACAATGAGCATCCTGCTTTATTTGTTTTAATTGCACGTTCTTTATTACTAATATTTACATCATTTGTTTCACGTACCATAAACACTTTATAACCTTTACCTTGTAATGCATCTCTTAATTTTAATCCTACTTCAAGCACAAGCTGATATTCATATTTTTTCGTTGCTACTCCCATTGCTCCAGATGAAACTTTTGGCTTTTTTTCCAATGAGCCTGGTGCAACTTCTTCTAAGCCTGGATCTCCTTTTATTTGATGTCCAGGATCAATACAAATTAATTCTTTTTTTCCAACATCTGCAATATGGTTTGTATTTTCAGTATTTATTGGAGCAACTGCTGTTGTACTTAATGTTAATATTGATAACATCTTTTTTTATTATATTTATTATTCCTTCTATCATAATTTCTCCTATTTTTTTACTTTTTTTATAATTTGCCAAAGCAATATTTATAATATTTGTAATTTCAATCTTTTATTTTAATATTTTTTTCCCAAAAATCTTTTTATTTTTTTAAAAAAATAAAAACTATCACAGCACAAAAAGATAAAAAAATATTTCAAGATTATTAGCATTACTATTACTTTCAATACAATCCTGTCTTTTCTTAATATCAACAATATTTTCACAATTTTTTCGACTTGAACTGCTTGAATGAGAACCACGACTTCTCCAAAAAGATGACGAATTTTCTTGCTCATCATCACCAGACTTTCGAGATTTTCCATCTCCTTCTCCATCTGAATGTCCTCTCGAATGCTCTCCACTACTATGTTCTCCACCATAGTGACCACCATAATGATGACTTCCGCCACTTCCATGAGAATGGCTGTGTCCTCCACCGTGAGAATGTCCGCCACCACCTCTTCTTACTAATTTTTCCATTTGACCTCCTCTTTATCTACTATGTTTTTCTAAATAATACTTATTAAGTATATATACAAATCCTATTCTCAGAAATTATCACTTTTATTACTCATAAAAATATTTTTCGTTTATATTTTTCTAAAACCTATTTCTATCTTTTTATCAGACAATTTTCATCATATTCATGATTTTTTTATCTTTTATTTTTCACAATTTCTTCTCCATTTTCATCTTTTTTTCTTTAAAGATTCTGAATGTCTTGTAATCTGCACCTTCTAATATCCTTCCATCACAATAAATGTTTTTTTCTTATCTCTCGCATAAGATGTATAATCTTCTCCAACTTTAATCAAGTTAAACGACTTTCTATCTGCCTCCATTTTTTTATTGGCATCATATATTCCAAGTTTGGATACAAAAAAATAAATATTGCTTTTTATCCCTTGCATAGCCGTTCCCAATAACTTCAAATGTCTTTGCATCTGCCTTTTTCAAATTTGATAAATTTATCATATCCATATAAATAATAAACATTGTTTTTTTATCTTTTTATAAATTTGTAATCAAAAGGTTTAAACGTTTTTATTGTCCATTTGGGATAATTCTTCAAATGTAAATTCGTATTTAACTAACGGATAAAGATTTAAAAAAATATAATTTCCCATTATTTTTCAGTAAATATTAAATTATATCTTAAATTATCTGCAATAACTTTAAAAATTTTTTAGGAGTAATTCCCTTTATTTCTTTTTATTCCAAAAATCAATTAAATATCTATTATGTGAATCTGCTATAAACGAGTTAACAAAATAAACTTTATTTTTTTATCCTTTACTAAATTTTTTTTAGACACACTCTCAAAAGTTTCATAATCTACATTTAATATTTCGCTAAAAAACGCTATGATTATACCCATATACAACATATATTTTTTTATCATATTTTAGAAAAATAAAAATTACTATTTTTTTACATTACTTGAAATTAATTTAAATTTTTTTACATCGTATTCTTCTTTATCTATTTTTCAATTTTTCCTGAATCACTTGAAAGTTTGTAAACAGGTTCTGATGTATCATAAGCATTTTTTCAGATTTTTATCGTTCTGCTTCCTAAAAAAAATATATTCTGACTATCAACAGCAATTTTATTATTCAAAAATCCTAAAACTTCCTATATCTGCTCTCAAAACTTCCTTACCATCATAAAAAAACTTTCCCGTCTTTTCACAACATATTCTGAAAATGTTAAATTCCCAATTAAAAAAATAATAGCATTAATATTTTTCAATAACCGCTTTTTTTCATTCAAACCTCCTTTTACAAATCAATATAATTTCAAACATTTACTTCATATATTTAGCACATCATATTTTTCTCATATTTTTCATATTCATAAGACTAATTAATCCCATTCATGAATATATCTCTACTTTTCCACATCTTCCGTCAAATTCTCCTTCAAAAGCATCTTTTAGTTCCAAATCATTAATCACACTTCTTTTTCATTGCCGATAAATAATTATTTTTACTGATATTTTGCCAATTCGCACACATTCCAAGCCTTTTTATCAACATCTGATCCAGCCAAATCTTAGTCGTTCTTCCATTTCCCTCATAAAACGAATACATTATATTCATCTCAACATATTTTTCAATTATTTCCTCAAAAGTATTTTCAGGCATTTTAGAAACTGTCTTTAAATTATTTTCAAGATACATTGCACGACAAAACATGGTATCACCTTTCCGAATATCATGTTTTCGCACTTCTCCAGCACTTCCATAGCATTCTTGAAACAAATACCGATGTATTTCCTTCAATCCTTCAAAAGTTCCCACTTGAATATTTTTCAATATCTCATTATCAAACAATTCTCTTACCCTTCTTTTACTCAAAAATTCTTCTTCGTCTTGAGAAACTAGTCTTTTTGAGATTTTGTCACTTTCGTTTTCCCAGTTGTATTTTCTATTTGTCATTTATTTCCCCCATTCTACTTTCTATTCTTCAAATCCCTTCAACTCCTCACTCTTCAAATCCCACTCTTCCATCATTTCCATCTCATCACTATCCAATCTGTCAAATTCCTCCTGAATTTCCATCAATTTTCCAACATCATTTTTTCGCCCAGCTTCTTCATAATCTTTATTCAATTCTTCCCGTTTTTCTGAGATTTTCTCCATTTTTTCTTCCAATTTTGCAATATCTCTTTTTCAATTTTTGAGATTTTTTTAGAAAGTTCCTTTTGCTCCTGATATGACAATTTTTTTGTTCTTCTTTTGTTTCAATGTCAGTTGCAGTCGGATTCGATTTATTGTTTTTCAAACTTTCCTTGTAATCTTCGTAATTTCCTTTAAATTTCGTAAGACCATTTTCATCAAGATAGTAAATTGTGTTACAAACTGTGTCTAAAAAGTGTCTGTTGTGAGAAACAACAAGCATTGTTCCGTCAAAATCTTCCAATGCGTCTTCCAAAACTTCAATTGAGTAAATATCCAGATGGTTTGTAGGCTCATCTAAAATTAGGAAATTTGCTCTTTGCATATACAATTTTAAGAATGAAACTCTAACTTTTTCTCCACCGCTCAATTTTTCTACTTTTTTCAAAACATCATCGCCTGAAAATAAGAAAGCTCCCGCAAGTGTTCGTAAATATTCTTCCGTCAAATTTAGAGAATTATTAATTTCCTGCAAAATATTGTTTGCTGGAGTTAAATCCATGTGATTTTGGTCGTAATAGCCGACTTTTACACGAGAACCAAACTCAACTGTTCCTGAATCCTGCTTCAATTTATTTACCAAAATTTTTAACAAAGTTGATTTTCCGATCCCATTTTTTCCAATAATTCCAACTCTTTCCCCACGAAATAGCTGAAAACTCACATTATTCAACACTTTTTTGTCATCAAAACTTTTTGAAATTCCATTCACTTTTAAAACATTGTCCCCAGTAATTGTATCTGTTTCAAATTTTAATTTCATTCTTTGCGGATTAAAAACAGGGTCGTCCATTCGCTCGATTCTGTCCAGAATTTTTTGTCGACCTTTTGCCTGTCTAGCCTTTATTCCAGCACGAAATCTGTCAATGTATTCTTCCATTTTCTTAATTTTTTCCTGCTCTTTTTCGTAACGCTTCATTTCCCCTTTCAAAATCATCTCTTTTTGAATGATAAATGCAGAAAAATTCCCATCATATTTATGCAATTTCTTATTCTCAATTTCAAAAATTTTGTTACAAACATTATCCAAAAAAATCCTATCATGTGAAACAAGCAAAAACGCCTTCGCATACCGTTTCAAATAGTCTTCCAGCCACTCAATCGAAACCAGATCCAAATGATTTGTCGGCTCATCTAAAATTAGTAAATCTGGCTCAGACAACAACAATTTTGCAAGTGAAACCCTAGTCTGCTCTCCACCGCTCAAATCTTTAATTACCAAATTGTAATATTCCTCAGTCAGCTCCAGCCCAGTCAAAATCTGCTTTATCTTATACTCAATATCATATCCGCCCTTCGCCTCATAAAGCGACGACAACTCCGCAGACTTATTAATCAATTTTTCCAGCTCATCATTTTCAGCCGTTCCCAAAAGCAAATTAACCTTCTGAAGTTCATGCCAAATTTCCCTCTCTTCTGCAAAAACCGACATCATCTCTTCATAAATCGTATTTTTTTCATCCGAAAACTCATGATTTTGCGACAAATATCCAATTTTCATAGAAGGACTTTTCACAATATTCCCAACTTCATTCAAATTATCTTCCGCCCCATCAATTCGCTCTCTATCAAGTAACATCCGAATAATCGTCGATTTCCCAGCTCCATTCACCCCAACAAGCCCAATCTTATCCTTCTCCTCAATCGTAAAATTAATATCCTTCAATATATATTCCCCAGCAAACTGCTTATACACCCTATTAAATTGCACTAAACTCATCAAATTCCCTTCCTTTTCTCTATTTTTATCAAATTATTTTTTTATCCTATATTTTAATTTTATTCGTTAAATTATATCATTTTTGATATTTGTTTACAATGTTTGGGAATTTCTCATTAAAGAAATTTTTTTCTTTTTAAATTTGACAATAATATTAAACTTTGATATAATTTATATATATACTTTTTTAAAAAGGAGGTAATTTTATGAACAAAAAGAAAATTAACACTATTGTTGGTTCAATTGGAGCATTTATTGGAGTTTTTGTGTTTATAACCTATATTCCTCAAATTATCGCTAATTTAGGAGGAGAAAAAGCTCAGCCTTGGCAACCTCTTACGGCTTCGATTTCTTGTCTAATTTGGGTTATTTACGGATGGACTAAAGAACCTAAAAAAGATTTTATCCTTATTGTTCCAAATTTAGCTGGTGTAATATTAGGATTTTTTTAACTTTTTATTACAGCTTTATAAATTTTTTATTTATAAAAAAATGAAATTTACTATTAAATATATTTAAAAAGCAAAAAGAGGTTTTATGCCTCTTTTTTTATTTTATCAGAAATTTTTATTTATTTTTTTCTAGTATATAAGCAAAAAAATATGTTATTTCGAAAAAGTTTTTTTCTAGTATAAGTTGAAAAAAATTTTTTTTAATTTAGTATATAATTTCTTGTATATATTAATATAGGTGGTGATAAAATGATAAAAAGAGCAATATTTAAAAAGAAATTAGGAAATTTATAGATAAGCCGATAATAAAAGTTATTACTGGTATGCGTAGAAGCGGGAAATCTATGATTTTTAAAATTAATATCTAAAGAACTTGAAGAAAAAGGGAATTAATAAAGAGAATATTATTTTTTTATTAATTTTGAGTCTTTAATGTTCGCCGAATTTGCAAATTTTCAAAAATTATATAGCTATATTATTGAAAAAAATCAAAAAAATTTAGCTGGTAAAATTTATATTTTTACTCGATGAAATTCAGAAGTTGCTTCTTGGGAAAAAAAGTAATAAATTCATTGCTAGTTGACTTAGATTGTGATATTTATATCACTGGTTCGAATGCTAATTTATTATCTTCGGAATTGGCTACCTACATTGCAGGAAGATATGTTGAAATAAAGGTTTTTTTCCTTTATCTTTTAAAGAATTTATAGATTTTTCCAAAATTCAAAATCCAGAAAAAAATTTACAGCAATGAAGAATATTTTTGAAAAAAATATTTGCAATTTGAGGTTTACCTGCCATCCACAATTTTAATCAAGATAAAACTTCTATTTATCAATATTTGACTGATATTTATAATTCTGTCTTGCTAAAAGATGTTGTTGCAAGAAATAATATAGGGATATTGAACTTTTAGAACGAATAATTTTATATTTTTTTGATAATATTGAAACATTTTTTTCTGCAAAAAAATTTCAGATTTTTTTGAAAAAGCCAAGGTAGAAAAATTAAGTGTTGAAACCGTTTACAATTATTTAAAGGCACTTGAAAAATGCGTATATTATTTCAAAAGTTCAAAGATATGACATAAAAAGGAAAATCCATTTTAGAAACACAAGAAAAATTTTATCTTCTTGACTTAGGTTTAAAAACATTCTCAATTAGGCTACAAAGCAAACGACATCGCTGGTCATCTTGAAAACATCATCTATTTAGAATTATTAAGAAGAAAATACAATGTAAATATCGGAAAATTAAAAACAAAAAGAAATTGATTTCATCGCACAAAAAAGATAAAAAAAATTATATATTCAAGCAACTTATCTTTTAGCCTCAGAAAAACACCATTGAACGAGAATTTTTCTCCATTAAAAAAACATTGAAGATAACTATCCAAAAATATGTTCTTTCTATGGATAATTTAAGTGAATATAATATAAATGGAATTCTGCGAAAACGAATTATTGATTTTTTTATTGGATTTATGATTTTTGGAATTATAGTAAAAAAATTTTTTTATTTTTAAAATATTTTTATTTTACTGACTTTTTATAATACAATGACATCACGAATATGAAAAAAATTTTTATCCAAAAATTTTTCAAAATAATAGATAAAAAAATGAAAGAGAACCAATCAAATCAGTTCTCTTTTTTTACTATATCAAACAAAGCCATAGTTTTACTCTACTACTCTCAAAACTCTACAATTTCTCACAAACAAAAATGAAACATCTTCAACCAATATTTCCGATTTAGAAATAAAAATTCCCGTCATTTTATCTATTTCTTTTTAAAATTATTTTTCTCATTATCAAATCTTTTCAATTATCCCAAATTTCTCAAAATATGATTTTTTTCATACTCAAAATGTACTAATATTTTATTTTTCAAAACATTTTTTTCAAGATTTCCTTTATTTCCATATTTGAAATATCAGGCAAAAATTTCTTCTAAAGATACATTCTCTGTTTCTATATGATAAACTTTTTCTGTAATTTCCCAAATGTCTGATGTTTTTTATTATTATAAACTTGCAATCTGCCCAGAACAAATCATTTTCATAAATTAACGTATAATTTTCATCTTGAAAAATAACACTTCCTTGAATATCATTTCTCGCTATTACAATTTTATTTTTTTCTGAATTTTATCATCTTTAACGACAATATCTCTAACAACATTTTTTTCCCTATCTCTATACTTTTTCATTTCACTTTTTCTTATAAATTCTTCTGATTCCCTATCGCCCTCATCACACCATTGAAAGTGTAAAATTTCTTTTAATTCTTTTTACTAAATATCCTTCTCTCTGATAGTCATCTTCATAAAATAATCTTAATTTAATTTTTATTCTTTTTGAAATATTTAAACAATTCCTTAAAAAAAATTTATTTTTTTCAAGTTCAATAATTTTTTTCTGTCACTAGATTTTCTTTTCTTCTATTTTTTTCCTTCATTAATTCCAAATATTCTGTATTTTTTTCCCAAATTTTTTTCAAATCATCTATCTTTATAAATCTAAATCCGCCATTTTTTTCCCATACGGACTGATTGATGTAAAAATAGCAAATTCACCATTAATTCCTACAAAATTCCCAGCATCAAATCTCCCTTTAGACAAACGCCAATATTCCAACAATTCATCTTTTCCCAATTTTTTTCTAAAAATTTTTTTCATAAAATTTCCTCCCTTAAAAAAATCATCTTCCCATAACATTAAGTTTCAATTCTCCCAACAATTTTTTTATCACAAAAAAACAGTCGAAATCAAAAGTTTTTCATAAATAACTTCTTTTCTCCCAGCAAAATTATTTTTTTCTCCAAAGTAACATCCAAAAATTTCAAAAATCTTTTTTTCAATTCCCAAAGCAAAAAGCATAAATATACATTTGCTGAAAATTTTCGATTAATTCATCTTCACTTGAAAAAGTGGAAACTTCCAATTTTTTTCAAAATTTAAAATGTATTTTTCTGAATGATTCAATTTCATTCATAGCCAAAAAGTCCATTTTCAGTATATCGCACGATTAATTTCTTGTAAATAAAAAAATAAAATTACAAATGTCAATGGAATTAAAATATAAAATCTTAGTCCAAATATGAACGCAATATTTGGTAACATAAAACTATACAACGAAAATAAAAAAATACCAATGCAATAAAAAAATTTTTTTAGTATTTTTTTGAGATATACTTAGAAAATATCGGTAAAAATAATATTCTTAGCCAAAGACTTTCCAAGAAAAAAACAATTATTGCAGCTAAAACTATAAGTCCAAAAATTCCCTTCTCCACTTCCAAATTTTACATCTTTACTTGTCATTATAATTGAAGCTAAAATAACTCCAAAATAAAAAAATATAAAATCCTGAATTTTTTTCTTGTAAATTATAAATTCTTCTAATTTTTTTCAGGCCACCAAAATGAACCCAAAAACTTTTTCTTCGTCCTTTTTATAAATCTCAAACATTTTTTTCAAAAAAAGGATCTAAAGATTTTTTTGATTATATGAACTACTCGAATAATTGCCGCTTGAACTACTCGATGAAGAACCCTTTAAAATTACATTTATCAAAAAAAGCTACTAAAAAAAGTTATTAACACTTGCAAGACTTCTCTAAAAATCTCTTTTCTTCTATCAATATTTTTTTCATCCATTTTTCGGCAATTTCTCTCTATTCCCAAAAACTTTGATAATCACTCAAAATCCCCTTTTCAGAATCCGACAAGCTATCTAAAAACCCATCGCTCTTCTGCAAAAAAAGCTCATCTTGTCTGTAATAATTACTTTTAGATTTTTTTCAAATTTTTTTCTTATATAAAATATCCGTTTGAAAATCCATATTTTTCAAAAAGCTTTTTCTCTTTTTCGCAGTTATAAAATTTTTTTCTCAACCAAAGAAAAATATCCCAATATGAAAAATTTTTTTCTCCGTCCTAGAATTATTCAAAAATTCCAACTCCCATTGCAGAAATGCTTTTCGGAACTTTCAATTTTGGAATGACATCTTTTTTTAAAAAAATTTTTTTGCTCCCAAAAATTTTTACTGTCCAAAAAGCAGTAAATCAGTAAAATTATAATCGCAATTATATAAATAATTGTTATTTCTCTCATAAAATCCTCCACTGACAACTATAAAAAAATTAACAAATAATATTTATTATATCATATTTTTATTCTAAATCCTATTTGAAAAAAATAGAAACTATATTTTATTTATTTTTTTGTAACGAGAAGTTAAGACCTCTTGTTACAATAAATATTCGCTTTTTAAACGGGGAATAGTATTAAACAGGAAATGTATTAATTGCTGTATTTAAAACATTTAATTTTTTTGAAAATAAATTTATTCAATAAATAAAAAGAACTACTCAAGATTTCAAGTAATTCCTTTTATTTACTAAATTATATTTTATAGCAAGAATTTTTACAACTTGCTAAAACTAATTATTTTTAAATTTTTATTTTTATTTTCCACCAAATAATTTACCAATCATTCCAGTCAAATCATCCATTACATTTCCATCTTTATTCGCATCCAATAAATTTGTAATCATACTCATAATTCCGCCTTCTCCGCCAAAATTTGCAGCAAGATTTGAAGTTAAATTGCTAATTCCTTGTGCGTCTAAATTATTTTCCTTTTTCTGTTGTCCCAACGCTCCCAAAACTAATGGTGCTAAAGTTTCTAACATCTTCAAACTTCCTTGTGCATCTAAACCGCTCGACTGAGAAACTGCATTTGCCACATTTTGCGTATTCCCACCAAATAAATGGTTCAAAATTCCTGCTCCATCTTTTAAATCTGGATTTTGCAAATAACTTCCAAGATTATTTAATACTGAGCCATCGTGCTGTTCCAACGCTTTATTCAATCCTTGTGCTTTTTCGCTATTATTTGCGTTTTTATTAACTGCCGCCAAAATTGCTGGTAGAGCCGCTGCTACTCCATTTCTCGCTTCTGTGCTGCTTCCTCCAACTTGCTCGGCTAATTTTCCTAAATCTTGTCCTTGTAAAAGTCCTAATAATGCTTCTAAATTCATTTTTCCTCCATTTTTTCTTAAATTATTTACTTTCTCCCAATTTTGTTAATGCTTTTTTTCACTAGCTTTTTTTCTTATCAATAAAAATTTAATTTTTGGAATACTTGTTACTGCCTTTTTCATCTTCCGATTCCCTAGCAAAAAAATATAAGTTCTCCTGTTGCAGGATCTATTCTTATTCCATAAATTATGCCATTTGTATAGGTTAAAAAGGCTTGATAATTCCTTTTCTCCTAAATTTGACAAAAATTTTTTTGTATAAATTGCTCTAGCTTCTGAATCCTTAATATTTTTCATCAGACACTTGTATCAAATTTACAACCATATTTTTCAATAATTCCCAAATTTGCCCCATTTACATTATTAACTTTTTAAAAATATGCTAGTTGCACTTAGTCCACTATAATCAAGGGCATAAACGGCATTTCCTCTTGAATGTATTTTTAGCATAATAATAATTTTTTTATTTTCATAAGTTAATTTTTTTCAAAATTTTTTAATACTTACTTTATTACTTTTTAGATTTTTTTGAAAAATATTTCTATTATTTTTTTCTATTGAATTATTTGAAAAAAATGTTTTTCCTTTGCAGTTTTACTTTGTATATTCTCAGGATTGTCTTTTTTTCTTTTCGCTTCACTCCCTTTTTTTATCACATCCTGCCATAAAAATAAATAAAAAAAGTAAAATTATATTCATTTTTTTATTCAGCATTTTTATTACCACCTATTTTTTTATACAGCAAAACCACTTTAAAACTAAACTTAAATATTGTATTCCCATTACTTTTTTTAACTATTGCTATTGGAAAAAAATAGTTATCTATAGCAAGTAATTTTTTTCTTTAAAGTAATCTCAAATTCCATAAAAAAATAGAAGTTATATTAAGTCAAACTTATAACTAATCCGCTGTTTAAATGGAAAATAGTATAAATTCACTGCTTAAATGAGAAACAATATTAATTTTCAGTTCAATATTAAAAGGGATTATGTATATTTGATACATTATACAATATTAATCTTAATTTTTTTCCACATTTTTTTCATAAAAAAAGACTATTTATAAACAAGCCAAACTTATTTTTAAATAGTCTTGGATTTTTTTAACTAAATTACGGCTAAAAATTATAAATATATAACCGTAATTTTTCAATTAAAAGAAAAAAATTTATTATTATTTTTTTCAATTCTTGTATAAGGCATTAAAAGCGATTTGTCTAGCTCTTTTTAATTGCTTTTTGCAATTTTTTTCTTTGAACTTTAGCTTCTAATCCTGTTACTCTCGCAGGAGAGATTTTTTTCCCTTATCATTCATAAAGTTTTTTTAATAATTCAACATTTTTTTATAGTTAATATCTTCTACTTTAAATTTAACTTTTTGGTCTTCTTTTTCTTCTTTTTAAATTCTGTAACTGGTTTTAGCTCTCATTAATTTGCACCTCCTAAAAACTTTTATAGCAATTTTTTTATAAAACTTGCCTAGTTACTAAAACGGAAAATCTTCATTATCATCCGTATCGTCATCATTTTCATATGTATTATTATGAACTGGTTTACTTCCGCTATTTCCGCCATTTCCATTATAAGGCTGATTTTGCTGATACCCGCCATTATTATTGCTAGTTCCTGAACTTTCAACAAACTCAAAACTACTTACAACAACTTTTGTAGATTTTCTTTTTTCGCCATTTTGTTCGTAACTGCTTACATTCAAACGTCCTTGCACAAGAATTTTTCTACCTTTTCTAAAATATTCAGCAATGGTTTCTGCTGTCTTTTCCCAGGCAATACAGTCAATAAACTCAGCATCATCTTTCATTTTTTGCACAGCCAGCGTAAAACTAGTATATGCTTTACCTCCTGAAGTATACTTTAATTCAGGATCTCTTGTCATTCTTCCCATTAATATTACTACGTTCATAATTTCCCCTAATTATAATATTTTTTTAACCTCAAATTTTTGTATTTATCAATTATAATACTTTTAAATTAGTCGTTTTTTTAACAATCATATATTTTTAAAATTGATTCATTAATATTTAATTTTGATTCAATTTCAGTAAATTTAGTTCCATCTGCTTGGAATGTTGTTAAAACATAGTATCCATTTTCTTTTTTTCTTAATTGGATAAGCTAATTTTTCTATCTCCCCAAACTTCTGTCTTAACTTCAGCTGCTCCTGCAACTTTTTAATGTTTCTTCTACAAATGCAACTCCAGCTTGTTTTTTTCTTCATCTGTTAATTGTGTAGATAAAATAAACATAATTTCATAATTTCTCATTTTCTTTCTCCTTTCCTATGGCTTTTTAGCCCTACTTCTAAAATAGAGCAGGTTCTATAATTATACCAAAAAAAGCCTAATAAAAATCAAGTTATTTTTCAAAATTTATTTAAATTCTTTTGATATTATATCAAAATATATTCTTAAAAACAAAAAAATTTCAAGAAATTCTTTCTTTTAAGTTTATTATTAAGATTGACTTATGTAGTGAACTACTCTTGCTTTTAGAAGCGAGAGCTTCTTGGGAAGTATCTGCTTTTGCTAGCCAAATATATTTACCAAGCTCTTCGGACAGTCCCTGCCCTGTTTTTTTTATTTTCCTAATATTCCAACATCAATTTTCCAATGTTTTTTATATTCAGTGCCGCATTGTAATCTCTATCAATTTCAATTCCACAGCACTCACATTTATAACTTCTTTCTGATAATTCCAGTTTCTCTTTAATATTTCCACATCTACTGCAAGTTTTCGACGATGGAAACCACTTATCTATCTTCAAAAATTGTTTCCCTAAAAACATCAACTTATACTCAAGCATTCTCAAAAACATTCCCCATCCATTATCTCCTACACTTTTTCCAAAATTTAATGCCTGGCTCATCCCTTTCATATTCAAATCTTCGACAACCACAGCATTATATATTTCAGACAATTTTTTCGATAATTTATGTAAAAAATCTCTTCGGCAATTTTTAATATACTCATGCAATTTTTGATATTTTTTTCTTTTTTGTTTATACCAATTTTTTTAGAAAACTTTACTTTTTCTTGATAATGATTTCTGTAATTTTTTTCAATTCTTCTTCCAACATTCTAAAATATTTTTGGATAATCAGCCCTTTGGTTTTTCAGAACTGACAAATAATTCAGACATTGAAAAAAATCAAGTCCAATTACTTTATCATTACTTGGCATTTTTTGAATTTCTTTTTCAAATTCTGTCAAAACCGAAACATAATAACTTCCATTGCTGTTTGTCAATGTTACCGACTTTATTATATAATTCTTTGGTATTTCTCTATGATATTTCAATTTTATTCTTTTCAGTTTTGGCAAAACCAAATATTTGTTTTCCTCAATTCGTATTGAATTATTCACACAATTTGTCGTGTAACTTTTAACATTATTCTTTTTAGATTTGAACCTTGGAAATTTTGCCCTCTTCTGAAAAAAATTCGTAAACGATCGTTTTACATTCAATTGAGCATTTGAAAGTGCCAAACTGTCTACTTCTTTCAAAAATTGATTTTCACTTTTCAAACTGGCAGGTGTAATTATTTTATTTTTTCCAGTTTCTTCATAAAATTTATTCGCAGTATACAAAATCGTATTGTAAACAAAACGAACACATCCAAAAGTCTTATTTATCAACAATTTTTGTTCCTTATTTGGATAAATTCTGTATTTGAATGCTAAATTATATTTCACAAAATTACACCTCCTTTTGATTTTTGAATATTATTTTTTTAATTATTTCTCTTCGATATTTTTATACAAAAAAATTGTATCATAGGCATATCCTTTTTTTCAATTTTTTTACAAAAAAAGGAGAGTGTACATAATTTTGTGTAAACTAATAGATGAATTCAGTAAATTCAATACTTTTGCCGTTCTATTTACACAAAAATTTTTTTACACTCAAAAAAACAATTCATCTCCCACTTGTAGAAGTCGGAGACTTCTTGCTATCTTTTGTTAAAGTAATTCTACTTTACAAAGTCATCAAAATTTTTGTATTTTACTTTGACAATATTAGACTTTTTAAATTTAATTACTCTTCAAAAAAATGGCGGCAATACAAAATCTCCTGGATCTTCCACTTTTTCTTCCTCTTCTTCATAATCATTTTCTTCATTTTTTTATAATTAATTTTTTTCGTTATTTTTCTTCTTCTTTAACTTTTTTTCTTCCGATGGCGCAAATCTTATTGTTTGTGAAGATTTTTGCATTATTTGAAAAAGATTCTTCTTCAAAATCTGTCGCCACTAATGATACGCTTATTGTACCTTCCAATTCAGGTTCCATAATATAACCCCATAATAAATTAGCTTTATCATGCCCTGCTTTTTCTGAGATTGTTTGAGCAACTTCCTGTATTTCCTGTAATCCAATATCTGGACCAGCTGTAACGTTTATCAAGATTTTTCTTGCACCTTCGATAGATTTTTCCAATAGCGGGCTGTTTAATGCCTGAGCTGTTGCACTCTTGGCTTTTTCATCGCCATTTGCTTCCCCAAATCCTAGCATTGCAATTCCAGAATTTTGCATAATAGATTTTATATCTGCAAAATCTAAATTTACAATTCCTTGTTTTGTAATCAAGTCAGAAATACCTTTTATTCCCATTTTTAAAACTCCATTTGCCTCTTTAAATGCATTCATTAAAGAGATATTCATTCCAGGTATTTCAAACAACCTGTCATTTGGAATAGCAATTAAAGTATCTACATTCTCTCTTAAATTGTCAATTCCAAGTGCAGCGTTACTTTTCTTTAACGTCCCTTCAAAACTAAAAGGCTTAGTTACAATAGCTACAGTTAAAATTCCCATTGCTTTTGCCACTTCGGCAATAATTGGAGAAGCTCCTGTTCCAGTTCCACCACCCATTCCGGCAGTTATGAATAACATATCTGTACCTTCCAGAACATCTTTTATTTTTTCTTCTGATTCTTTTGCAGCAATTCTCCCTTTCTCAGGATCTGCACCGGCTCCCATTCCTTTTCCTAAAAGTACTTTTATAGATGCCTTTGATCTATCTAAATCTTGCTGATCTGTATTTATCGCTATAAAATCAACAGTTGTTATGTTGCTCTCTATCATATCGTTTATTGCATTTCCACCTGCTCCACCTACTCCCACTACCTTCAGTTTCGCTGCATTGCTAAAGTTATCCATTTTTTCCTTGCTACTCAAATTAACTTAATAACTTTTAAAGTAGCTTCTCCTTTCTCTTAATTTCACGTAAAATATCATTTTACAATAATTTTATCTATAAATCTCAAATCCATAGAAATTACTGATCCTTTTTTCTTATTTTTTTCGTATAATTTATATGCTTCTTCATATTTTTTTCTGTTACTGTTGTTTCTGTTATTATTCTTACATTATTTGTAAGAAGTATTTCGTAATTTTTTTCAGATTGCCTTATTTCTGAAATCATAGCATAAAAGTCTTTGTTTTTTATTCTCGAAAGTATAGTCTTCATTGCATTTAGACTTTCATCATCTGTGTAATCTATTATAGGAATATTTTTTTGCAGGTTCTTCCAGAATATCACCGTATATATTTAAATCCTTATCTGCTAAAAAGTGTTTCATTTCCCTTTTTTTATATAAACATATGGCTCTCTTTCCTCCAGAACAACTTTAATTTTTACTTGGAAAAAGTTTTTTTACTGATACTTTTTTTACCCGCACATCACTTTTTATATGATTTTTCGATATCATTCGTATTTAAATATACGATATTTTTTTCCCTTCATTTGTTCAAGCTGAGTTGTTATATCCTGTCTAAGCAGATCAGACTTACCTTCCACCAGAACTTCCTGAACTTTAAAATAATCAGTCTCAATAAACATTTTACCCAAAAAAACATTATCCCTGCCAATAAAAAAACAGTAAAATCAATACTTTAACCGGTTTTTTTCATTTTTTTAACTCCGTTTTTTTATATTATTATACACTTTTTTGAATTTTTATTCAATATCTTAAATAAATTTATTTAAATTTATTAATGAAACCGCTCCAAAAACAGAACTAAAAGACTATAATTCTTTATTTTTAAAACCCATATTTTTAAAAATTTTTTTAATTTAAATTTTTTTATTAACTTTTTAGAATTATAATCTCTGTTTCTAATTTTATTCCAAACTTTTCAAAGACAACTTCCTTAACATGTTCAATAACTGAAATAACATCATTAAAAGTGGCATTACCTAAATTTGTAACAAAATTTGGATGCTTTGTGGAAACTGCTGCATCTCCAACTCTATATCCCTTCAAATCGGCATCAGAAATTAATCTTGCCGCAAATTTTCCTTCTGGATTTTTAAATGTACTTCCTAAATTTGGCAAATCCAATGGATGTTTCACTTTTCTTTGTTCCCTTTTATCCTCTGAAGCAGCCTTGTCAAACCCAAATCCAAATTTAAAAAGAGCAGAAACTACAATCCACTTATTTTCCTTTATTTCAGTAGTTCTATATTTAAAATTCAAATCTGTTGTCTTAATTTTTACAATTTCTCCATCATTTTTACAAACTTCAACTTCCTCAATACAGTCAAAAATCTCTGTTCCATAAGCTCCACCGTTCATATTGACAAGCCCACCAACAGATCCTGGGATTCCAGTAATATTTTCCAGTCCTGAATAATTATTTTTTTCCATAAATTCTATCAGATCATCCAAGTCCAGTCCAGCTTCTACCCTTACAAGATCGTAGTTATTCTCTTTATTTTCATCTCCAGCTTTTTCTTCATTTCTAACTTTTTTTTCAACTGTTATATTTTTCAGTCTTTTTAACGACAAAAAACTTATATCTAAATTTCCATCGTTAATAAGAGTATTTGTTCCATTTCCCAAAAGGAAAATATTGCTTCTAGTTTGTAAAATTTCCTTTAATTCATTTTTATCATCTATGAAAATAAGCTCTCTCGCAGTTCCGCCAACTTTCATATTTGAATATTCCTTCATTTTTGGCATTTTTTTATTATTTCCATTTTCTATTTTACTTCTCCTTTTTTTGGATTTCTACTTTATTAATTATAATTATTTTTCCATCTTTTTCAAATCATCCGCAATTGCATGAGCTACTCCTGATACACTTCCAGCTCCCATAAATACATAAGTATTTCCGCTATTTCTATCATTTTTTATAATATTTTCAATTTCCTCCTGAGTTTGCACCCTCACATTTCCTCCGATTTTTTCAGCAAGCAATTCTGAAGATACTCCATAAGTATTGTCTTCACTTGCTGCATATATTGGAAGCAGAATTAAGTCATCGGCTTCCTTTAATGAAGTTACAAAGTCATCAAAGAAGAATTTTGTACGGCTATATCGGTGCGGCTGAAAAATTACAGTTACTTTTCCCTTTTCAGTCTTATGTGCCGCAGTTATTGTAGCTTTTACTTCTGTTGGATGATGTGCATAATCATCAATTATTCTTAAATTATTATCATAAATAACTTGGTATCTTCTCTTTGCCCCTTTAAATTTTAAAATTCTTTCCTTTACTTTTTTCATATTGCAATTAAATTCGTGGGCAAAATAAATTACTGGAAGCGAATTTGCAACATTATGCTCTCCAGGAATGCTCAAGCTGAATGTTCCCAAATCTTCACCTTTTTTTCACAACTTCAAAACTTGTTATTCCATTTTTCCACTCTTATATTTTTTTGCATAAATATCAGCAGTTTCATCCTTTATGCTATACCATGCTATATTTTTTTATTCTTCAAATTAAGCTCAACTTTTCCGACAGTATCTTTACAAAGAACTGCAATTCTTTTCTGTACTGTCGATAAATTGCTCAAATGATTTCTTTTATATTTTTCAAATGTTCCGTGATGATCCAGTGATCGGCTTTCTACATTTGTTACAACAGAATATTTTTGGTTTTATATACAAAAAAATGAATTGTCACTTTCATCAGCTTCAGCAATAAAATATTCTGAATTTCCAATTTTACTGTTACTTTGAATTTCAGGAATTATTCCTCCAACTACGATAAATGGCTCTTTTTCCAAAAAGTGCCACGCTCATCATTGAACTTGTAGTAGTTTTTTTCCGTGAGTTCCCTGCTACAGCGATTCCATCAAATCTGTTCATTATTTCTGCAAGCAGCTGTCCTCTTTTTTTATTTTATATTATTGTCAACAATATATTTATATTCTGGATTTGTTTCTTTAATTGCTGTTGAATATACAAATAAGTCTATTCCCTTATCTTTTTACATTTTCTTCAACTTGCCCGATGTAAACCTTTATTCCCATATCTTCCATATCTTTTTGTCACAGCTTTTTCTTTCTAAATCTGAACCTGCCACATTAAATCCATCTGCTGCTAAAAATTTTTGCAAGTCCACTCATTCCAATTCCATTTATTCCGCTAAAATACACGTTATTTACTTTTGTTAGCATAATTTCCTCCAAATTTTTCTTTTTCCTGTTTTTATAATTTATTTCTATGTTCTCTGTTTAAATTCCCATTTCATTTACTATTATCTCCGCTGAATTTCCCTTTTTCAAGGTTCTTACATTTTCACTCATAAATTCCAGCATTGAAGCCTGTCCCACTATTGACAGAGCCTCATCTATCGCCTCTTCTGCAGTTTCATTTGTAAATATTTTTGCACCATTTACATATTCCAGCACATCTGCATTTTCCTTTTGTCCGACAAAATCGTATGGAATCAATACCGATGGCTTTTCCAGCTGGATAAGTTCAGAAATAGTTGAAGCTCCAGCACGGCAGATTACAATATCAGAAGCTGCCATCAGTTCTGGCACATTTTCAAAATACGGCTCAACTACCGCTGTTCCAAAATCTCTTATTCTGTAAGTCGAAGCCTCATAATTATCCTTCCCAGTTGCCCAAAATAATCTTATTTCCCCATCTGATGAAAGTGTTTTCCACTTTTTCAAGATAGCCTCATTTATATTTTTAGCTCCCAAACTTCCACCAATTACAAGAATTACTTTCTCATCATCCTTTATATTCAGTTTTTTTCTTTCTTCAGCTTTATTTTTCCCATAAAATTCTTCCCTCAATGGATTTCCAGTCACAACAAATTTGCCTTTATATTTTTCCTTAACACTTTCAAGCGTATTTTCAAAAGCGACAAATACTTTTTTTGCTCCTTTGTAAAACCACTTATTTGCTTGACCCATTGTGTGATTCTGCTCCTGAAGGTAATATGGTATTCGTAGCACATTAGCCGCTACCAATACTGGTATTGTTATATAATTTCCAAATGCTATTATTTTTGTAGGTTTTTCCTTCTTTAGCAGCTTTATTGTATCCATCGTTGCTTTCATCATTTTAAATACAGATTTTATACTTCTTAACGGCAATACATCAAGTCCTACAAATCTAAAATTTTCCTTTGGCACAATGTCCTTTTCCATTCTATGCTTCGTCCCAATAAATAAAGTATCTATTCCCTTTTCCCTTACTTTTTTTGCAATTGATAAGGCAGGATAAATGTGTCCACCTGTTCCACCTGTAGTAAATACTACTTTTTCCATCGCTTATTCTTCCTCTCGTTTTATTTGATTTATTACATCATATAGTCAATTTCATTTAACTCATCCAGCTGATTTCCCATTTCCTGCTTATAGACTGTTCTTATTATATTATAGACAATGCCCAGCATCAACATCATCGCAACCATTGTACTTCCACCGTAGCTCATCATTGGAAGCGGGATTCCTGTAGAAGGGATTATTTTTACTTGTAACTGCCACATTTCCAATTACCTGTGTTGCAATTATTATAAAAAAATTCCAGCTAAAAGATATTTTGCATACAAGTCTTTTACTTTTTTTAAAGTAATTCCAATTATAATTAATAAAACCGCATATAACCCAAGCAGAAATAATATTCCTAAAAATCCATTTTCTTCAGCATATCCCGAAAAGATATAATCTGTATGTATTTCTGGCAAAAATCCATATTTCTGGAATCCATTTCCATAAAATTTTCCAAAAATCTTACCGTTAGATATTGCAATTAACGACTGCGTTGTCTGGAATCCAATTTCTTTAGAAGTATGCTCCGCAATTCTGCTTGCCCTATACCCAACTTTCATTACTCCAAACCATCCTAAAATCCCGCCTAGTCCCATATAAAGTGCAATTATTGAAAATTTTAATTCTGAAACAAGTAAATAAGTCATTCCAATTATTGCAATCTGAACTGTATTACTAAATGATTTTTCAAATAAAATAAGAAACATATAGACTCCTGTAGTTCCCATTACAACTATACTTGACAACCATGGATGCTTACTTATCTTATTCCGTATTTTAAGATTATACACAAGTGTTGAAAGAACTACAATCAATATCAGCTTTACAAATTCCGAAGGCTGAATACGCATTCCCATTCCAAGGTCAATCCAACGTTTAGCTCCATTTTTTTAGTTGTTCCTATCACTAAGACCATCACAAGTGAAAAAGCACCTATAACATATAAATATTTTGTTATTTCCCTGTATTTTTTATAATTAAGATTAGCAGTAACCAAAAAGCCTAGCCATCCAAAAATTAACCATATCATTTGCCGCATTAAATAATAATAGCTTACTTTATTTTCATTTTGTGCCCTTGGAGCACTAAGGCTTGCCATCGTTATGATGCTAAGTGCTGAAAGTATTAAAATTACTATTATAAATCCTGTCCCTAATATTTTTTTCCTATTCAATTTTTTTCTCCTAAATTCCATTTTTTTCCAAAAAGAAAAACTATTTCCCAATAATTTTTTTCTGTCAGTTCCTTAAATACTTTTTCCCCTATGTTCAAAAACTCTTGAATTGGCAAAAAAACTAGAAGTCGCAGGTGAAAACAGCACTGTCTGATCCTTTGAAAAAAATCCACATTTTTCCTTTAAATAATTCAGCACATTTTTCAACTGTCTCTAAATTTTTTTATAATTCTTATATCCAACTTTTTCCATATCATCAATCAAAATCTGAGCATTATCTCCAATCAAATAAACAAAATCAACTTTTTTCCTTAACTCTTTTTAATTAAAGGCATATTATCAATTTTTCTTATCATCTCCACCTAAAATCATAATAATTGCATTATTAAACGAATCAATAGCCTTCAATGTCGATTCCACATTTGTTCCTTTAGAATCATTAATAAACGTTGTATTTCCTTTTACAAAGAAGTTTTTCAAGCCTATGCTCCAATGCAGTTGTCGTTTTCAAAAATTCAACTAATTTTTTTCATTTTTCCACATTCAATATTTTTTTGCCGAACTTATTAAAAAAACAGCATATTTTTCCAAATTATGTTTCCCTTTTAACGACAATTCATCTGTTTTCATTAAAATTTCTGAAACTTCATCAATTTTTTTCTTCAAAAATTTTGAATTTCATCAATACGGCTATTTAAATCCTTCATTACACGGATATTATTTTTCATAAACAAAAAAACTGTTCCCTTTGCTTGTGTACTCAAATATACTTTTTGAGCCTTTACCCTTTCATTTATTTCACTTCTTTTATACAATTCATCAAAAACCTTATCATCTAAATTAATCAATGCAAAGTCATCTTCAGTCTGCTTATCAAAAATTGCAAACTTTGTAATATAATAATCTTCTACTGAATTATATCTTGTCAGATGATCGGCGTCAAATTAATTATTCCAGCGATATTTGAATGAATTTGCGGATTATTTTTCCAATTGATAGCTGCTAAGTTCCAGCACGACATAATCCAGCTCTTCCTCATCAGCCACCAGCTTTGCAAATGAAAATCCGGCATTTCCAGCAAGTCTGGCACGAAATCCAGCAAAATTTAAAAGTTCTGCCATTTTTGTCGATGTCGTAGTTTTTCCATTTGTTCCAGTAAATGAAATAATTTTTTTATATTTTTTTATCCACATACTCATAAGCCAAATCTATTTCTGAAATAACTTTAACGTTCTTTTCCTTTGCAACCTTCAAAAGCTCCGCCTTCCAAGGAATTCCAGGACTTTTCACAACAAACTCAATTCCTCCTTCATTCAAAAGTCTAATCCCTTCCTCTGACGGCAATGCAACCTTATCATCTATCAAATATACTTCATATCCATTTTTTTCCAGTAATTCCTTCGCACCAAGCCCACTTAACCCAGCACCGAATACAATCCCTTTTTTATCCATGTGATTTCTTCCTCTCTATTCATTTCTATATTTCAAAATTTAAAATCTCTAAATATTCAACTAAACTGAACCTCCCACGACTAAAGTCGCAGGGTTCTAAAATCTTTAAAAATATTCAAAAATTTTCTAAGAAGTTTGATAGCTTTACACTACCCTTATTCTTTTAGGTGTGTTCAGCTCACCTCTATTGTATAGGACGCTTAAGTCCACAACTTTACTTTTTCTTAAAATATTTAATGCTCCATTACAATCCGCATTTAATTGATAACCTTTACTTGTTTGATATAGTCCTCTTTTTATCCTTTTTTTCCACTGAATATATATTCTTGCGGATTTTTCTTTATCATATACTGAATTTCATCTCCATCAAAAAAACTTGCTTTTTGATGTATAACTTTCTTCTTGCAATTTAAATTCTATTCCATATAGCTTACATAGATACATTAATTTATCTCTTAATTTTTCCATATGGTATATTTACAAAATTTTTGATTATTTATACTCCCTATATTTGAATTTCTTTGAAAATTCTCGTTATATCCTAAAATTAGTTTTTCCTATATCATTATTAAGACAATAATTTATTATTATTCTTGCTGCTTTTGAAAGATAATCATTTATACGATTATTTCTCTTTCTGACTATTCTCTTTTTGTCTTAATGTTGTGCGGGAGGTCTTTTGCTTATCTTTTTATACTTTGTAATTTTTGCATTTATCTTATTATAGTATTGATTAATTGATTTTTAATTTTCTGCCATCTATTATGAATGATGCTCCATTATTAGTTACACAAGTACATAGATTGTCTATACCTAAATCTATTCCTAGTACATTTTCTTTATTTAATTCCCTTTGAACTTCTTTTACTTCGTAAGTATATTGAATTTCAAAAGTACCTAGAATGTTGTTTGGGTATTATTCTAATTTCTTTTATCTTCTTGTCTTTTTAATACTAGTGGTAGTTTTATTGCGATTTCCTTATGTGTCTTTCTAAATGAATTTGAATAAGGGACTATCAGAATATCATCTTTTAATCTTACAAAACCTATAACAAGAGTTGTAAATCCATCTTTAGCAAGATATTTAGGTAATTTTATTTTTTTATTATCATATTGACCATTCTTAGCAAGTTTTAAAAAGTCCAAAAAAATGATTTGAAACTTCCATCTACTTCTTTTTAGAATTTGTTGAGCCATATTAGAATTTAACTTCTTATAGTTCTCACTATTTTTTTAAGCATTTTTATAGTTTTCGTTATAACTTAAATACTTTTTTCTTATTAAAAATAGTATTGTCTAATATTATATATAGCTTCATTAGTTAAGTTCTTGGCTATATGAGATAAATATTTTAAATTCCTAAACTCTTTTTTTACTAAGATGTTTTTACTTGTTGTTTTAATGTTAAATACATATATAATCACCTCCTTTTCATCAAAGATATTATATCATGTATTCTACATTTTATCCGTTTATTTTTAAATATTTTTAAAGTTTTTAAAACCCCACAACAGTGGGAAGCGTCGTTCACATAAGTACGCTACTACTTATGCAGTTCTCTCATGAACTTCTTGTTATCTCTAACAAGCACAGACTATATCTTATCCATATCCTATTTCAAGGACTTAGGCGAAACCACTTCCAATACCTATCGCTTGTATTGTACTCCCCTCACGAGGGATAGTCGTTGAACTTTCCTTTTCAGGATTAGCTGCTGATTGTCTATTATCATAATGTTTAGGATTTAACCTTGCACCATCTAGTATATTTTTTCTGCTTTCGCTACCTTCACACTTATACCATATTTGAACGAAGGTATTATGTTGTGGTTATACTAGCTTTAAGAGTTCCCAGCAGTTCAGTTTCTTTGTTGCACGGTTTTGCTCCGTGTCTACATACAAGTTTCCCTATATGCTTACTAAAATTTTCGTGCAATTCATCTCACGACTAAAGTTGCGAGTGTTCTTGCACTATTTAATAAAAACATAATTTTTCAAAATTTAAAATTAGATTGCAGGGGAAAATCCCCTGCTTTATTTATCTTAATTTCAAAATTACAAATGTCAATAAGCATGTCATTATTGAAACAATCCAGAATCTTATTGTAACTTTCGTTTCAGGCAATCCCAATAATTCAAAGTGATGATGAATTGGCGCCATTTTAAATACTCTTTTTCCAAAAGTTTTAAAGTGCCAGACTTGAATCATAACCGACAATGCTTCCATAATAAATATGAAACCTGCTATTGGAAGCAACAATTCCTGCTTTATAAAAATAACTATAATTCCTAAAATTCCTCCCAATGTCAAAGAACCTGTATCTCCCATAAATACTTGAGCTGGGTAAAAATTATACCATAAAAATCCAATTAATGCTCCAATTACCGCCGCAAGATAAACTATTATTTCAGCAGCTTGCGGAACATAGTAAAGATTTAGGTATTTTGCATATTTTACGTTTCCAGTCAAATAAGTTATGATTAAAAGTGTGATACTTACTACAATTGTAGGTCCGCTTACAAGTCCATCCAATCCATCTGTTAAATTTACAGCATTTGAAGATCCGATTATTACAAAAAGCTATAAATACAAAGAATAAAATTGGTGTTATAAAAAAATAAGAATTTTTTTATTATTGGATTAACTATTGAAAAAAATCAATTGTTTTATTAACAAGTCCATATTTATAAACAAACCAAAATGTCAATGCTGTAATTATCATTTGTCCCAATATTTTTTTCTTTCCAGAAAGCCCATTCTTATGTCTTGTTAATTTTAAATAATCATCGTAAAATCCTATTGTCGTAAATAAAATTGTAATTATAAACAAAAACACAATAAATTTATTTGTAAAATTTCCAGCAATGGCAGTTGCAAATAAAATTGCTCCGATTATTAAAAATTCCTCCCATTGTAGGTGTTCCAGACTTGTCAAAATGCGATTTAGGCCCTTCTTCTCTCGCTGTATCTCCATATTTTTTCTTTTTTAGCCAAGCAATAAACGGTTTTCCAAAAATCAGCATAAATAAAAATGCGATCATAAATGCTACAGAGGCTCTTAACATTATTGATTTAAAAATACGTAAAACTCCCCAGCTGTTTATAAATAAATCTTGTAATAAATATAACATTATCTTTTATAGAATCTTCTTATTTTAATAAAAAAATTCTTCTCCTTTCCAATTTTTAAATATTTATTTTTTTCTATGATTTCTTCCAGTTTCATTCCTCGTGATGCCTTTTAACAGCACTATCTTTTCCGCTGAAAATCTGTCTTATTTTTTTCTTTTTATTTTTTTCCTTTTTCATCAAAATGCTCAAATTCTCCATTTTTTTCAAGGCTTCATTGATTTCAAAATTCCCATTGTCCATATTTTTTTATTTGTCAACATTTTCTTTTTATTTTTTTCAAATAAACTTTTTCATTCTGTTTCCAAATAAATAAAGTTTGTCAAATTTTGTATTTTTTTATTGTATTAAAAAGATTGCTATGAAGCTCCAGTTCATTTTCCCCTAGTTCCAGCATATCCCCCAAAACTACAACTTTTTAATCTATCATTATATATTTGGGAAAATGTTTCAAAGTGATTTCTCCATAGACATTGGACTTGCATTATAGGCATCATTAATATATGTTGTGTTGCCGTTTTCAATTATTTGAAACCGCATTCCAGTCAAGCCAATATTTTTTTACAGCTTCACCGATTATTTTTATCTTCCATCCCGAATTGCTTAGCCACAGCAATCGCCATAACTAAATTTAGCACGTTATGTTCTCCCAGAACATTCGTCTTATAATTTCTTTCAACTGTACTTTGACAAATTTTCCCAAAATATTTCAGAATAAATCCAGTTCCACTTTCGTTAAAATGAACATCTCCATAATAAAAATCAGGCGTTTTCTCCTTAAACTTATTATTTTCCAAACTTAAAGCCCTTACAACTTCAATATTTTTCAGCCTTCACATTTTTTTAAATACTCATCATCGCCATTAATTACAAGCATGTCTTTAATGTATGGAATAATTTCCGTTTTTTGCCAAAAAAATACATTTTTCCTTCGTTTTCAAAAAAATTCCAGATGCGACTCCCCAATATTTGTAATTACATTAATATCAGGCAATGCAATTTGCCCCAGCAAATCAATTTCTCCAAAGCCGCTCATTCCCATTTCCAAAATGATAAACTCATCATCCTTTTCAGCACGCAACAAAGTGAAGGGCAGTCCAATATGATTATTGTAATTCCCTTCAGTCTTTTTTTCCCTTTATATTTTTTTGTGAAAGCAAATGGTAAATCATGTCCTTTACAGTCGTTTTTCCCATTGCTTCCCTGTAATTCCAATTACTTTTTATATCTAAATTTTTTCGCCATTCCCTAGCAAAATTTTGCAAAAATTCAACACTATCCTTTACAAAAAATGCACGGTCAGCATATTTTTCATCAATTTTCACAGCTTCGCTATCGTAAACAGCAACAGCTCCCTTTTCCAATGCTTCATTAACAAAATTATTCCCGCCTCTAATGGCAACAAAAACATCATTTTTTTCAAGCTCCCTTGAATTGATTGAAACATTTTTTTATTTCAAGATCTAATGTTTTTTTCTTTATTAAAAAAAGCCTTTGAAATACTTCACTTTTTATTCATAAAAATTTCTCCAAATCCTATCTATTTTTAATACTTTTTTTATAATAGTTCACATTATAAAAATTATATCATTTAGAAAGCATTTTTTTCAATATTTTTTTATTTTTTTCCAAATTTTTTTCTAAAAAGAATTTTACCTTATGTTCTACCTGATTTAAAAACTAAGCTGGCAAAAACTATAATTATTTTTTTCAAATCTTAAGTTTATATGATTTTTAACAGTTCAATTTTTAAATGGATTAGAATATATAAACAAAAAAAACTAAACTTAAAATTTACTATTATAAGCAAGCCTTTTTTCTGTTTTCATTTTAAACTAATAATATCTAGTTTTCAAATTCTGTCTTGCCATCCATTCAAATAAATGCTCACCTTTATCATTCACAGGCATATTTCTAAGGCTGTAAATCCAGCTCCAGTGTCCATTGTACTCAGTTTCACCAATTTTTACATTTGGATAAGAGGAAAGTATTGCTCCATATTTTGAAAGAACGTCATAAACTCTTTTACTTGTATTTTCGTAGGAAATAGTCGGATCATTTTGTGCGTGAACCATCCAAAGCGGTTTATTTCTTATTTTCATCAAATCCTGTGCAGTAGTTGCAACTCCGCCAGAAGTAGCCGCTTTATCAAGAGCAGCTGCACTTGTACTAAATGCCGCAAAATAATCTGGATATTCAATCATCATTCTAAATGACATATATCCACCAGCAGAAGCTCCAAAAATATAAATTCTATTTTTATCAATATTATTTTCAGAAACAAATTCATCAATCATAGCCTTTACTGATTTTATGTATCCTTTACTATAATTGTTATACCAAGTGTCATCAGCCTGCGGTGCCACAACATAAGCCCCGCCAAATATCTTTTGTGTCTTATCTTCCGCAAAAGCTACTGCCCCACGATTTGCCAATTTTTGTGAAACATTATTCCGATAATCCTTGTATCCGCCTTCACCATTTCCATGAAACCAGATTATAAGCGGATGTTTCTTCCCATCATCTTTATTAACAGGTTTAAAATATTGATAATTCACTCCACTTTTAGACTTCGCCGCTACAAATTTATCAGCTTCCTCATCAACAATTTTCCCTTGTTTATAAAATCCTGTTTTATAACCCTTTATCTCTTTTTTTTGCTCCACTCTATACTCTAAGTCCATCAATACATTTCGAGAAACATCCCCTGTAATATAACTCAAAGTATTTGCTCCAACCACATCTTTTCCATATTTCAAATTAATAACAATATTTCCCTTGTCATTCACATAAATATTCTCAATTTCCCTCTCAACTTCAAATGTTCCCAATGATTTAGTCTTATCGTCTAGCACAATTCCAGTGTCTTTTGGCAAAGTTCCCTTAGCAAAAACCTTGAATGTATCTTTAGCAATTTGTTTATTTTGAATATTTTTCCCTTTTCCTTTAGTATTAATTTCAATGGAAACAATATTTTGCCCATAATCAAAAATTTTTGCATTTAATGAATATTGATCACTAAACGAATGATACATTTCCTGATCCCTAAATGTAATTTCAGCTGAAATTCCCAACACACTTACCAAAAGCAAACCTACAAACACCAATATCTTCGTTCTCATAGCCATCACTTCCTCTACAATATTTTTTATTTCAAATTTAATTGATAAAATTATTAAATAAAGTAAAAATTTAAAAGTAAACTATTTTATCTTTAATTTCCTATACCTATTCACCGCCGCACAAAATTCCTGTTTTCTAGGCAATGCCAAATTTCCTGGATACCCTGTGTATGAAGAAATCGAGTCAATCCCTTCCTTTTCAATTTTTTCATAAATCCTGTCAGCCGCTTGCGAAAGTGTCAGTTTTTCATCCAGTACTTTATTTTTAAAATAGTCAATCATTACAGCAATGCAGTTTGTCTGGCTGTCATCCACAAGTTGCTCCAGTCCTGAAATGTCGATTAATTCCTTTCCATATAGAATGCTGTATTTCCCTTTAGCTTTTGTTTTATCTAGTTTTCCAGATTGCGAAAAACTTTTTTTGAGTGGAATTCGCTGTGTAATCCCTTGAAATTTATCATTTGGAGAAAATTCTCGCTTGTTTTCATCTGATTTTGCAATCTCCTTTGCCTTTTCCGTTACATCTTTTAGTACATACTCATCCATCATTATAACATGATTTGCCACATCAAAATAATCTCCAGAACCGCCGACAATCAATATTGTAGAAACTCCGAAATTATCATAAAGTTCTTTTACTCGGTCAATAAATGGTGTTATAGGCTCTTTTTCCTTTGCAACAAGTTTTTGCATTCTTCCATCACGAATCATAAAATTTGTGGCTGAAGTGTCTTCATCTATTAAAAGTAAAGAAGTTCCATATTCTAGTGCTTCTGCTACATTTGCTGCTTGCGAAGTGCTTCCACTTGCATTTTCAGTTGAAAAGGCTCGGGTATTTTTATTTTCTGGCAAATTGTTGATAAATCCACTGATATTTACTTTTTCTACATTTCTTCCGTCTTCTGCACGTATTTTTACTGCATCTGTTTCAGAAATTATGAATTCACGTCCATCTTGAACAATATGATTGTAAATTCCTCGTTCAAGAGCTGCTAGTAAAGTGGATTTCCCGTGATAGCCTCCACCTACAATTAGAGTAATTCCTTTTGGAATTCCCATTCCAGACACTTTTTTTCCACTTGGGAGATTTAACATAATTTCAAATTTTTCTGGACTTTTGAATTTGACCGCATTTTTCATTGGTTTATCTGAAATTCCGTTTTCACGTGGAAGTATTGAATCGTTAGCTACAAATGCGACTAATTCTTTTTCTTTCAATACTTTTCGTATATATTCTTGGTCTAATACTAAAATTATTTGCTCTTTTAAGGCTTCTTTGTTCAAATTATCATATATAATAGATTTTTCAACAATTTTAGGTAACTGTTCAAAAATAATTTTTTGTGCAGCCTTTTCCCATTATTCGTCTACCTCTTGCTGGCATTCCCATTTCAAATCTAACTTCGATTTTCTCTTCCTTTATCAAAACTGACGTTCTTTCCAAAATTTCTTGCCCACATCTATCAATAAAAATCCTTCCACTTCCTCCTGTTCCTGAACTATCATTTCCATTTTTTTGAATTTCCTTGTAAAAATTTCTTGTAAGAAAATCTGAAACTGCAATATTTTTCTCCTTTGTATCTGTTAATTCATAAGGAATTCCTGAAATTTTTCTATCCATTATAATTCGCATTCTTGAAGGTGGAGCGTAAGGATCTGATTGGACATGGTCAATTGCAAGAACATACTTTTGGAAATTTATATTCTCCCTTTAGAGATTTATACGCTGAATAACTTTTTTTCCATCCATTGAAAAATAATATTTTTTTCTAACTCTTTATAATTTTTTTCATTTTTTTACAATCCCTCCTAATAATTTTTTTATATTGTTATTTATACCAATTTATTGAAAAATTCCATTATTTACAAATATTTATTTCTACCATAATTTTACCACATTTATCTTTATTTCCCAATTTTTTTCCCTTATATAAAAAAAACAGCACTAACTTGTGAAGCTGAAATATTCAAGGAGGAATTAACAGCTTCTATTTAGCTCTATTAAACCAGAAAGTTAAAATTACAACTAGAATAATAAATACTAGAAAGTCCCTGTTAATCATAATTTGGTGTCTTCCTTTCATATTTTTAAATTGTGAGGCGGTAAAATCTCACAGTATTATAACAAAAAAATACCCCTATCAATTAAGATTAGAGTATTTTTTTATTATATCCAAATTTATAGAATTAATTATTTTTAAGATATTTTTTTACAAAAAAATTAAATCATTCTCTAAATTTTTTTCATGATATACGACATATCCACCTATAATCCCTATTAAAGAACCTATTATCGTGTTAAAAAGTCTCCCTTCGGCAAATAAAAAGGACTTTTTTGTAAATAATGTACCTGCTTCTGACAAAAAAAATTGTAAGTGGTGTTATAAAAATCATTGCTATTCCATAATTTCTTGGAACTAAATATTCGACAATAAATTGGAGGATTATTATTAGCATACATATTTCCCATGGATTTTTTTGCAAATAAAAAGTATTCCCCAGCAAAAAAACGACTCCTATTAAAGTCCCAACTATTCTTTTGAACACTTCTTTGGAAAACATGTTGAGTTGAATTTCCTTGCATTACGGCGATACAAGCTACTGCTACCCAATACGGATTTGTCAAATTTAAAAAAATATCCCTATTCCTAAAGCTATACTCAAAAAAATATTCCAAATATGATTGCTTCAATAATACTTTTTTTCTTATTTCTTGCGGAGTATGAGGAATATTCAATGTTTTTTTCTAGATTTAATTTCTTTTTTTCACTATGAAACAATACAAAAATACTACTAAACATGTTGACAATGTTCCAAAAGTCATATAACCTATATTTTCTGCAATTTTTGTGAATCGGTTGATGTGGAATTGAAATAGCATTTGAGCATATCATTACAAAAAAAGAAATCTTTTTGGAGGTTTTAATTTAAAATGTGAAACCATCCAGTGAATAATTCCTGCTGTTATTCCAAATACTATAACTGAAACTACCGTGTTAAAGCTAAAAACTAATCCAATCGTATAAACTGATATGAATCCAAATGAACACCCCATTAGCATTAAGATTTTTTCAGAAAACGAACCTTTTAACGGAAAATATACAACTAAAATTGCTGCTAATGAAGCTGTCATTCCTAATTTTAAATTATTTGACAATAATCCAATTAATATCGGTACTGCCATTGATAAACTTGCTAATAATGGTAAATCTTTTGGAGCATTTACTTTTTTTAATTTTAAATTTTCAATCATAATTTACTTTCCTCCCTTTTTAAATAATTATAATTTTTAATCTGTTATTTTTTTTACAACTTTACATGGAACACCCGCTGCCATAACTCCAGAAGGAATATCTTTAGTAACGACGCTTCCTGCGGCAATCACAACATCATTTCCAATTGTAACTCCTGGCATTACATGAACTCCTGCTCCAAACCATACATTATTTCCAACTGTTATTGGCTTTACGTATTCAAGTCCTGCATTTCTCTGTTCACTATCCAAAGGATGTCCCGCCGTATAAAATCCACAATTGGGAGCAACAAATACATTATCTCCAAATTTTACTTTTGCTCCATCTAAAATTACAACATTATGATTACTGTAAAAATTTTCGCCAAGTTCAATATTATAACCATAATCACACCAAAATGGTGCTGTCACTGTAAAATTTTTTCCTGTTTTTCCAAGTAATTTTTTTAAAATTTTATTTTTCTTTTCAATTTCTGACGGTTTCACTAAATAATTATACTCATGGCACAATTCTTTTTTGCTTTTCGTTCTTTCTCTCAAAAAGTTCTTCATCATAATTAGCATCATAAATCATTCCTGCTATCATTTTTTTCTTTTCTCTGTCATCAGCTCTCCTTTCCTGAAACTTTCTATCTTTTTTTCTATTTCTACTCTCATTTTATCACGCTTTTTCTTTTTATTTCCCAAATCATTTTTCTTTTAATTGAATAAAAAAATACCCCAATCAATTAAGATCGAAGCATTTTTTTATCTTTTTACAAAACATTCTTCATACTTGTAATTTTTTTATACATTTGTAAATAAATATTTTTATTATTACTTAACTTTTATATCTAAATTATTCGTAAAAATTTCACCTTTGAATACTAATCTAAATCTTCTCCATTGCTTGCAATAACTTTTTTATACCAGTCAAATGATTTTTTCTTGCTTCTCTTTAACGTTCCATTTCCATCGTTATCTCTATCTACATAGATAAATCCGTAACGTTTTTTCATTTCTCCAGTTCCCGCACTTACCAAGTCGATAGGTCCCCAAGTTGTATATCCTAGAAGTTCCACTCCATCCAGTTCAACTGCTTCCTTCATTGCCCTTATATGATCTCTTAAATAATCTATTCTGTAGTCATCTTCCACATACCCATTTTCATCTGGAACATCAACAGCTCCAAGTCCATTTTCCACAACAAACAGCGGCTTTTGGTATCTGTCATAAATTTCATTTATTGTTGTTCTAAATCCCTAACGGATCTAATCCCCATCCCCAATCTGTCACTTCAATGTACGGATTTCTCATTGTTTTTAACAAGTTTCCTTCTCCAAGCTTATCAGCTTCGGCAGAAATACAACGAGTTGTATAATATGAAAAACTTACAAAATCAACTGTATTTTCCCTTAAAATTTCTTCATCTTCACTTGTAATTCCAACATTTATATTTTCTCTTTCAAAAAATTTCTTAGCATAATCAGGATAATATCCACGAGCCTGAACATCAATAAAGAAATAGTTTTCCCTGTCTTTTTCAAGCGCAACCCAGACATCTTCAGGCTTAGAAGTTAATGGATAAAATTTTCCAGCCGCAAGCATACATCCAATTTTATTTTCAGGATCAATTTCATGCCCAATTTTTGTAGCCCAAGCACTTGCCACCAATTCATTGTGTGCCGCTGTGTATAAAACTTGATTTTTATTTTCCCCTTCTTCAAACACAATTCCAGCTCCCATAAACGGTGCGTGCAACAAAATATTAATTTCATTAAATGTAAGCCAGTATTTTACAAGTCCTTTATATCTAGTAAAAATTACAGTACACAATCTCTTGTAAAAATCAATAACTTTTCTGTTTCTCCATCCACCGTATTCCTTGATTAAATGAATCGGAAAATCAAAGTGAGTTATTGTAACTAATGGCTCAATCCCATATTTTCTACATTCCTTAAATACATTTTCATAAAATTCAAGTCCTTTTTCATTCGGAGTTTCTTCATCTCCATTCGGAAAAATCCGAGTCCACGCAATCGACATTCTATAAGTCTTAAATCCCATCTCAGCAAACAATGCAATATCTTCCTTATATCTATGATAAAAATCAATCGCTCCTTTAGCAGGATAAAAAAATGTTCATCATCAAATTCCAGCATTTTTTTCGCTTCCCAGTAATCACAGCAAGCCTATCTTCTCCCAACTGGTGACAAATCCACATTGGCAAGTCCCTCTTCCATCCACATCATAAGCACCTTCAAGCTGATTTGCAGCAGTAGCTCCACCCCACAAAAAAAGTCTTTTTCTAAATCCCATCTCTATTTCCTCCTTAATAATTTTTCATATTTTTTTAGTTATTTAAAAATCAAAAAGCAAAATTAGAAATATCTCCAGTATATAATTAATCTTAAAATAAAAAAACTATAAAATAAACAAAAAAACAAAACTAAAAAGGGGAAAAATATTCATTAAGAGCCATTCCCCACCATTTCAGTTTTGTCTAATCCAAATAGCAATAATCTAAAATTTACAAGTTTATAATTTCACATATTCTTTACATAGTAATTATACCCTAACTTTTTTTCATTTGTCAATAGAAATTTAGTTTTTTTATATTTATCTATTTTTTTACAAATTTATTTCCTAAAAATTTATTATATTCGTAAAACAGAACAATCACAAAAAAACTTGAAAAAAATCTAAAAAAACTGATTTTTTTAAAAGACTCAAATTAATATCAAAAAAATTTTTTTATCAATTTATTTATTTTTACTTCATAAATTAAGGATTTCCATAAAGAAAAAAATTTTTAACAAAAAGATAGCAAGAAGTCTCCGACTTCTACAAGTGGGAGATGAATTGCTTTTTTTGTAAAAAAATTGAAAAAAAGGATACATCCCATGATACAATTTTTTTGTATAAAATATCGAAGAGAAATAATTAAAAAAATATTAAAAATCAAAAGGAGGTGTAATTTTATGAAATATAATTTAGCATTCAAATACAGGATTTATCCAAATAAGGAACAAGAATTGTTGATAAATAAGACTTTTGGATGTGTTCGTTTTGTTTACAATACGATTTTTGTACACTGCGAATAAATTTTATGAAGAAACTGGAAAAAATAAAATAATTACACCTGCCAGTTTGAAAAGTGAAAATCAATTTCTAAAAAGAAGTAGACAGTTTGGCACTTTCAAATGCTCAATTGAATGTAAAACGATCGTTTACGAATTTTTTTCAGAAGAGAGCGAAGTTTCCAAAGGTTCAAATCTAAAAAGAATAGTGTTAAAAGTTATACGACAAATTGTGTGAATAATTCGATACGAATTGAGGAAAACAAATATTTAGTTTTGCCAAAATTGAAAAAAAGAATAAAATTAAAATATCATAGAGAAATACCGAAGGATTACAAGATAAAAGTCAGTAACATTGACAAACAGTAATGGAAATTACTATGTTTCTGTTTTGACAGAATTTGAAAAAGAAATTCAAAAAAATGTCAAGTAATGATAAAGTAATTGGACTTGATTTTTTTCGATGTCTGAACTATTTATCAGTTCTGAAAACCAAAGGGCTGATTATCCAAGATATTTTAGGATGTTGGAGAAAAAAATTGAAAGAATTACAAAAATCATTATCGAGAAAAGTGAAATTTTCTAAAAAAATTGGTATAAACAAAAAAATGAAAATATCAAAATTGCATGAATATATCAAAAAAATTGCCGAAGGGATTTTTTGCATAAATTATCGAAAAAATTATCTGAAAATTATAATGCTGTGGTTGTTGAAAATTTGAATATGAAAGTGATGAGTCAGGCATTAAATTTTGGGAAAAGTGTAGGAGATAATGGATGGGGAATGTTTTTGAGAATGCTTGAGTATAAACTGATGTTTTTAGGAAAGCAATTTTTGAAGATAGATAAATGGTTTCCATCGTCGAAAACTTGTAGTAAATGTGGAAACGTTAAAGAGAAACTGGAATTATCAGAAAGAAGTTATAAATGTGAGTGCTGCGGGATTGAAATTGATAGAGATTACAATGCGGCATTGAATATAAAAAACATTGGAAAAGCGATGTTGGAATATTAAGAAAATAAAAGAAAACAGGGCAGGAACTACCCGAAGAGCTTGGTAAATATATTTGGCTAGCAAAAGCAGATACTTCCCAAGAAGCTCCCGCTTCTAAAAGCGGGAGTAGTTCACTAATACTTCTAACTTTAAAATCTGTAGTATATCTT